>Ga0307379_10000888_pt1 | contig 48570 bp, 23 predicted proteins | sample UN2MG_FD_202237 | JGI IMG/M metagenome (GOLD analysis project Ga0307379, IMG submission 202237) | Soil microbial communities from Risofladan, Vaasa, Finland - UN-2 | ecosystem: Environmental > Terrestrial > Soil > Coastal area > Acid sulfate soil | place: Finland: Risofladan, Vaasa | collected... | reverse complement strand
GGGCGGGAGTCCGCCCGGGGGACGAATCCGCCGTCCCCCGGACCCCCTCGCGGGTCCGAGCCGGACTGGCCTTGGCATTGGCAGAGGCCGGAACAGAGTGCGCGGCGATTCTGTAGAGGACGGGGCAAGAGGGGCTTCTGGACCAATCTCGATAGCCGTCGAGGATCCGGCCCTCACGAATTCAGGAGGGCCGAAATGTGTCACTTCCAACTCGTTTCTGCCCGTCGCCGACCTCATCCCGCGGTCGGTCTCCCGTGGCGACCGCAGCGCCTGCCGATACTCGTTAACAGCCGTCCAGCCCGGGGCCGCGGCTTTGAGTCGCGGCTCCGGCCCGTTGAGGTGCACCGGGAGCGAGGAAAGCGCCATCCGGTTCTCCAGGTAGGGCAATCGCTCGGCGATGTGCTCGATCTGTCCCCTGGTAGCTCGGGCAGTTCTACGGCCGAAGGGCTTGTCACGCGCCAGGCATCGCACGACAAGTATTGACACCCGGCGACTCTGGCGCGACACTCAGCGAGTGACCGGACCCCGAGGGGGCACTAAGCGGCTTCGACAGCCGGAGTATTGAGGCAGGCGAAGTGCGCCGTGCGGTGGCGTTTCGCACGGGGGGATTCGTAGGAAGCATCCGACGGCTCCTCAACTATGCGGGCGTCGCTGGCGGGAGAGTCTTGCCGTGGACCAGTAGGGAGGGCTGCAATGCAGAGCGATCGTGAGGTCAAAACCGGGGGTCAGATACTGGACGAGTTCTTCCGGGAACTCTCGCAGCTTGAGGGGGTAGACCCGCAGGTTGCGCAAGTGTTGACGGACCTGTACCGTTCGGGTGACCTCAACCGAGACGCAATCCTGAGTGCGTTAGCGAAGGTCCGTGCAACCCAGGCGGGGGGGCAAGGGCCATGACGCAAAGTCTGAAGATCAGGAAGCTCCATATTGAGGCCTTTCGGGGGGTGCGCAACCGCGTGTATCTGGACTTCGAGGGCGGCCAGAAGAGCATCGCCCTCTTCGGGTTCAACGGGAGCGGAAAGAGCTGTTTCGCTGACGCTGTCGAGTGGGTTCTGACCGGGAGTCTGGACGACTTCCGCCGTGAGGGCCATACCAGAGCTGACTTCTTCCACATTGACAGGCCCGATGAGCCGCCAACTGCCTCTATTGAACTCGTCGGCGATGGTGAGCACACTCTCCAGCGCAGGCTCCCCATCAGAGGGGCATCAGAGCTCCGGCCGGAGGCAGACGGCCCGGAGCTTGCGGAGCGGCTTTGGCGTGGGAACGTCATCCTGCGGCAGGATGCGCTCCGCGATTTTATCAACTTGCAGAAGATGGACAAGCTCCGCACTCTTGAGCGGCTGGTCGGGTACGAAACGGTCGGCGAGGCCCGGGATGCATTCATGCAGTCGGCCAACAAGCTGAGCACAGACGAACGCTTCACCGATCTGAAGGCAGAGGAGAGAACGCGCTGGGCCGACTTGTCGGCTCTGGGTATGGCGCAGTTCTCAGAGCCTGAGCTCCTTGAAGCAGCCGCCGAACGCCTTCGGGCACTGGGCTACGCTGGCGAGGTCTCTAATGACGGCCAGCTTAAGACTGCTTTCGAGGAGCTTTCCGGCCGATACGACCTTAGTGAGCGCCAGAAGGAGATTGGCCACCTCACCGCCCTGGGCCGGCACTTAGACACGCTCGACTCCATCGAGCAGACGCAGGTCGCTCTCGGGGAGTGGGCCGGACGGCTTGCGGACCTTCTATCCCAATCAGAGCTGGCCGCGGTGGGCCTTCTGGAGAACCTCTACAAGGCCGGCGTCGAGGTCATAGATAAGGGTCTGGGAGACCTAGACGTATGTCCTCTCTGCCTGGGGCCGACGAGTCGGGATTCACTGAAGGAGCGCCTGGACCAGGAGATCGAGAGTATCGCTGAGGCCATGACTTCATGGCGTGATCTGCGGACCGAGGCCCAGCAGGTCTCCACGCAGTTGGAGCGGGAAGAACGCTCGCTAGAACAGATCATGGGAGGCGCTCGCGAGCAGTGGACGTGGGTAGAGCCAATCTCAGCGGTCCTCTCTGCCGCACACTCGGCCGTTCTGACTCAGAGGAACATCCTGGCCCGAGCACGCTCATCTTTCCCCAGGGAGCCTCCGAGCTGGCCAAACACCGAGCCGCTGCGCAACCTGGCCGCTCAGCTTCGCGCGCTAAGAACCGATCTCCACAAGCGCCTCGAGTCTCTCCAAGTAACAGAGGATGAGAGACGGCGATCGCAGGCTATCATTGACCTGAACAAGCTACTCACCGGATACGAGAGGCTGCTGCCCATCCGGCGCGAGATCGCCCTTTTCGACGCGCAGCTGGAGTCCTTGCGTGGGGCTCTCGCGGCGATTGAGGAGGCGGAGCGTACTGCTCTGCAGGAGCTTCTCGACGCCGTGTCCGCCGATGTGGACACGATGTACTCTGCCCTGCATCCGGGCGAGCACATCAGCGGCATCCGTTTGGTCCAGACGGCAGACCGGGGTGTCGAGTTCGAGGTCGGATTCTGTGACCACAGGGTGAGCCCGCCGACACGAACGCTGAGCGAGTCCCACCTGAACTGCCTGGGGATCTGCCTGTTCCTTGCAGTTGCCAGGCGCTTCGCGACAGAGCGCGGTTTCATCATCTTGGACGATGTAGTGAGGAGCATCGATTCCAGTCACCGGCGCCGTCTCGCCCGGCTCCTCAGGGACGAGTTCCCCGACACGCAGTTCCTCCTCATGACTCACGATGACCTGTGGTTCGACATGCTGAAGGGAGAACTGCCACAGGCAAGCTGGAAGTTCATGGAGACGATGCCGTGGACCCGCGAGGAAGGCGTGTGCGTGCAAGATAGCCCCAAGACGATGCAAGAGGAGATCGGTCGCTGCCTCGAACAAAACGACGTGGACGGCGCCGCTAACAAGACGCGACATCTCTATGAGGAAGAGCTCGCGGATCTCTGCGCGGCGATAAGGCCACGGGTTGAGTACCTCAGGGGCCGGAGCAACGAGCGGCGTGGTGCTCCCGAACTGCTCGAGAGCATCAGATCCCATATGAATACTAACAAGACCGTGCGTGAGCGACGCGATAAGCAGCTGTTCGATGATACCAAGGCGAGCACGATGGTGACCAATGTTGGCTCGCACAGCCAACGGCTGGAAGCAGGAGGGCTGAGTCCAGGTGACATCACCCTGGCCATCAAGGATATCGATAGCTTCCTGGCAATGTTCAAGTGTCCGAAGTGCGGGAGGAGGGTGCGCCGCAGCAGCATGGACAGGTCACAGAAGCTCGCCTTGTGTGAATGTGGCGCTCTCGCGGTGTAGTAGAATGGCAGCGTGCTACGCCCTGGCAAGTAGATCGAATACGACCTCCCGCTCTTCGAGCTGAACCGCCAGTCGGAGGCGGACGCGAATGCCAAGCGCCAGCGCACCGGCGCGGCGAAGAAGCCTGTTCTCTCCCTGGAGTAGCGCATATCACCACATCTGTCTTCGCTGCCGGACCTGGCGGAACACCTCCTAACTGGGCGAGCCGGGACTCGAACCCCGGATTGGCGCCCGAGAGGCCGAAAACTGAGCCACGGGCCAGTATACGGATTCTCTTGCATTACGGTCGTAACCGCAATGCAAGAGAATCTGCTGTGTGAGCCTCACGGCGTGCGCGGTAGGGTTTCTTGCATTATGGGTGCTCCTAACCATAATGCAAGAAACTCTATAAATCAGAAGGGGAAAGGAGCGCTCTGGGCGAACTTAGTGAATGCTGGAATCCGCTTGATGCGGGTAGTTGGCCCCACCATCCTAGTTGGGTCAGCCCAACCAAGGCGGCAGTAGGAGGGGCGAGGGCGGCGGTCCTGCATGGGCAGGGGCAGGCATGGAGTCGGCGAGGGATACCTGTCGTGGCGTTCCGGCGGTGTGTCGCTCCTCTCTGGTGCGCATCGTCGGTTTGACGGCGGCCGTTTGCCTCCTCCTCCCTCTCTCATTTGCCGGGGTATGGGGCGCGGGCGGCACCTCTGGCCCTGAGACAGCCTTCGCCGCAGCGTCTTCGAATTCCATTCATCTGAGGGTCGGCAGCTTCGACCCCGTCAGCCAAAGGCCGGCCGTCCCTGTTCCGCTCGGTCAAGGCGCTATTGCGGTCAACGAGGACTACTACATCGTCCAGTTTCGCGGCACCGTGTTGCCGGAATGGCGGGCGGCGATCGAAGCGATCGGGGGGACCCTGTACGGCTATGTGCCAACCCACGCCTATCTGGTGAAGCTGGCGAGGCCCCTTGTCCATGAAGTCCGGCAGCTGTCGCAGGTGCGATGGGTGGGCCTGTACGAGCCGGGTTACAGGGTCAGCCCGGAGCTGTTCGATGCACTGGACTCGAGCTCCGAGGTGCCGATCGTCGTGTCAACGTTCGAGCGCGACGAGCTTCCCGGAGTGCTCGCCGTGGTTTCCGAGGAGCAGGGGGAGGTGCTCGACAGCGCAGGCCCCACCGGGAACTCGGTGCGGGCGCGAGTGAAGGGTCGGTCTATCGCGCGTCTGGCTCAGATAAAGGGGGTAGCCTGGGTCGAGGAGTTCGTTCCCTATGAACTCTTCAATGACGTGGCGGGGGGGATCATCGGGGCGGACGACGTCTGGACCGTTCCGGGCGTCTCGGGAGTCGGGCAGATCGTGGCGGTCGCTGACACGGGTTTGGACGTCGGAGTCGGGGACACGACGGTGCATCCTGACTTCTACGGCCGCATCGTCGAAGGGCAGGCCTGGGGCCGCTCCACTTGGGATGATCCAGACGGTCACGGCACCCACGTCGCCGGCAGTGTGTTGGGCGACGGGACGCAGTCGTCCGGACTGTACGCCGGGGTTGCACCATCCGCCAACCTGGTGATGCAATCCGTTCTCGACGAGTGGAACGGCTTGGGGGGAATCCCCGCCGACCTCCGCGACCTCTTTGGCGCGGCCTATGATGCTGGGGCGCGCATTCACACAAACAGCTGGGGCGCGAACGTATCCGGGGTCTACACCACAGACTCGTGGAACGTCGACAGATACGTCTGGGATCACAAGGATGTCACGATCCTTTTCTCTGCCGGCAACAAGGGGGTCGATTCGGACAAGGACGGCGTGGTGGATGCAGACTCGATCGGATCGCCGGGCACGGCGAAGAACTGCATCACCGTCGGCGCCTCCGAGAACGACCGGCCTTCGCTCAACTTCATCTACGGGTCCACCTCCTACGGCAGCCCGATCAGCAGCGACTACCTGGCCGACGATCCCGGGGGGATTGCGGGGTTCAGCAGCAGGGGACCGACGAACGATGGTCGCATGAAGCCGGATCTTGTTGCGCCGGGCACCTTCGTCTGCTCGGCGCGGACTCGCCGGCGCGCGATAGACGAGGGATTCGAGTCCGGCTCGATTCCGGGGGATTGGTCGGCTGATGCTGGGTGGGGCGTCTACTCGGGCGACTCCCGCGCCGGCACCTATAGCCTGGCGAACGGCACGCCGGAGGCGGGGTATGGCACGGATCTGAACAGCTACGTTGTGCTGCCGACTCTGGATCTGCAAGCGTACGACACGGGGCCATACGGGTGGATCGAGGTCGGCGTCTGGATGAAGTTCAATGTTGAGTCGGACGGAGATCAGGGGTTCCTGCTGATAGACGATCAACGCCCCGGGCAGGGGTGGTATGGCTATGCGCTTACCGGGGCCACCGACTGGACCCTTGTCACATACCGCATCGATCCTGCCAAGACCGAGGATTGGAGCGCGGTGGGGATAGCGATCGGGCTCGAAACCACCTCCGCGAACAGCGGCGGACCGTATTACTTCTTGGCGGACGATGTCAGGGTCTACTCGCTCAGCGGGTGGCGTCCTGCCGATCCCTATATCGGTCTGAGCACTGATGGCACCGTCATCGACGAGAGCTACCAGTTCCTGAACGGCACCTCCATGGCGACCCCGCTCACCGCGGGTGGCGTCGCCCTCCTCCGGGAGCACTTCATGTACGACGAGGGCGTGGGGGATCCCAGCGCGGCTCTGCTGAAGGCCACCCTCATCGCCGCGGCGGAGGATTTGACGCCAGGGCAGTACGGCACCGGCAGCACCCAGGAGATCCAGGGACGCCCGGACAGAGCGCAGGGCTGGGGGCGGGTGAATCTCAAGAATGCGATCGCCCCCGCGGCGCCGGCTGTGGTCCTGTACGCAGATTCTACGGCCGGGCTGGCGCAGAGCGAGACCGAGTCTTTCGTGATCGATGTTACTGACGACTCCGTTCCGCTGCGAGTCGCCCTGGTGTGGACCGATCCAGCGCCTGCGAGCCCGTCGGTCAGCCCTCAACTGGTCAACGACCTGGACCTTACCGTGACGGATCCCTCCATGGTGGATCACGTCGCCATGGGAGGATCCGGGGATCACGTAAACAACGTGGAGTTCGTCGAGATCGCTTCACCTGGGCTCGGGACCTATACCATCGAGGTCGAGGGCCATGATGTGAATGGCCCCGACCAGCCCTTTGCTGTGGTCATGTATGGGGCGGGGGAGGAGACGGCCCCCGAAGTATCGGCAGCGGATCCCGCCTCCGGCTCTCAGGGCGTGATGAGCCTCGACGTGGGGATAACGGGTCTTCACACGGGTTTCGTCGACGGTGTGTCGGAGGCATCGTTCAGTGGGACCGGCATCAGGGTGAATGGGACGACCGTCGTGGACGCCACTCATGCGGTGACGAACATCAACATCGACCTGTCGGCTCCGCTGGGGCTTCGCGACATTACAGTGACAACCGGCGAGGAAGTGGCCTCCGGGGCCGAGGTATTCGAGGTGACGCTCTCCACGCTGAGTGTGTCGGTCGCCCCCGGCACGTGGGAGATCGGGGCGGCCGAGGCCGGCGCGGTGCTGACGACTTGGACTGCGGCGACGGCCGCCCAGGGGGGCTACTTCCAGGTTAAGAACGATGGTTCGACGGCGGCCAGCCTGATGCTCGGCACCGCCGACAGCGAGAGCTGGACGCCCGGCTCGACCGCAGGGCCGGATACGTTCGTCGTCGGGTGGGGGCAGACTGCGACGCAGGGAAACGAGCCCTCGTACACTGTGGTGACCACCGGCGGGGTGGCCCTGGTGACCGATTTGTCGGCAAGCGGCAGCTTCGACTTCGACTTGCAGTGCCTGGCGCCGACATCGACTAGCGATCCATTAGAGCAGTATCTTCCGGTGATTGTAGGAGCACAGCCATGACCGACCCACGCACGCTAGAACAACCAGGCGCGCACGAGAGGGGGTGAGCACTCCAGGCAGAGTGTCGGATGTTGGGATCACGGGTCTGATGGAACAGACCAACTGCGATAGGAGGAAAGAGAGTCGATGAAGCGAGGAATGATGTATCTGTTGTTTGCAGTTCTTCTCCTGCTGGCGGCGCAGGCTGCATTCGCCGCGAACGAGATCACGGTGACTGTGACCCTCCAGCAGGTAGGCGTAAGCGTTACCCCCACGAGCTGGGCCCTCGGCAAGATGGCGCCCGGCACATCGCAGACGAGCTGGGTGAGCGGCAACCCGGGCTACTTCACTGCGACGAACGATGGGAACGTTGCTGAGGACTTCACCATCGCGGCGTCCAGCAGTGCCTACTGGGCACCCGGCCTGGCGGTCGCGATAGACACCTTCGTAATCGGTTTCGGCAACGCCATCGACCCCTACACGAGCGAACCATCGTACACTACGTTCACTACGGCGACGTCGTTTGCCACCAGCGTGCCGGGCGGTGAGGACGTGAGGTTCGACCTGAACTTCACCGCTCCCTTGGTAGGCAGCACCTATGACGCGGGCGGGGAGACGTTTACGGTGTCTCTGGCTGCAAGCGTTTCGTAAGGTGTCATGGGCGTGCGCCTCTCGAGCGAGGGGCGCACGCCCTCCCACCGAGATCGAGATGTCTTACTTTATGACAGGATGGCAGGGCGTGAAGAAGAGCTTCGTTTTGAGTAGTGCAGTACTCGCACTCATACTGAGCGTGCCAGTCGGCGTGGTGCTGGCGGCGGATGCCCCGGCCGTCCCGCCCGCGATCGGGCTTTCGGTCGAGCCGGGCGGGCTGCTGATCCAGGGAGTGGAGCCGGGGCAGGTGTACGATCTGGAGGAGAAGACCGGCATCCTGCTGACGATTCATAATCGCGATCGTTCCGATCATACCTACATGCTTGCCACTTTCCGCCCGTCAGAAGTCGGTAACCGCCGCCTTCCTCTCGGGTATGAGGACATCGGAGATCCCGCCTGGTTCTGGTTCGAGCAATCAGAGGTCCGCGTTCCCGGGCAGGAGTCAGCTCAAGTCCGGATGTATCTGCGCGTTCCCGATGACGACCGCTACTGGAACCAGCACTGGAGCGTGTCGGTGGGCGTTGCGGGGAAGGCGGAGCCAGGCGAGACGCTTACCCTGGCGGTGTACCCCCGGTTCGAGATTGAGACCGCGGCGGCGGGCCGCGCCGAGTTGAGCCTCCGCCCGGCGGGCGAGACGGGTCTCTGCCCGACTGTCGTTGACCTCGGCGAGGCCGGGGAAGAGCAGACGCTCGGCGGCGAGTTCATGCTGTGCAACAACGATGAAAAGACTCACAGGTACCGCCTGGCAGTGGCGAAAGACGGGGACATTGGCGAGGGAAAGCAGGTCTTTCCCTCCGGTGGATCGACGTGGATATCGGACCCCGCCTGGATCGCCCTCCCCCGACCCCGGCTTCGGCCGGACACTCGATGGAGCGGGAGAGAGTGGCCGACCTTGTGGCTGGCGCGTCGCTCTCACGTTCCGATACCGGTAGTGCTCAAGATACCCGCGGGCATCTCCGTGCCTGAGGGCGGAGGGGAAGCTATCATATCTGTCGAGCGAGAAGATGGCGAAACGAGCTTCGTTCGAGCGCGCCTTTCCGGCTCGCATCATGGCGAGTGAAGGAGCCGGCCTGATGCACGCGTCGTCGAGATTGCTGGGCCGAGTCTGCGCGGTGTTGGCGGGGGGAGCGATCCTCCTCGGGGCATTGCCCGCCTTTGGCCAGCAGGATATCTCCGTCTCGGTCGCGCTCGAGCTGCTGCCCGGCGTTGAGGTCACGGCCCCGGCCGGAGAAGGCGCCGCCCCGGGGGACACTGTGTACTACCTGTTCTGGGTCCAGAACACCGGCGATCTCGCCACTTCCTACAAGTTGACGGTGACGACAGAGAGCAAGTGGAGCGCGGTTCTCCCACAGCACGCGAACAAGCAGATACCGACGCTTCAACCGGGCCAGGTCGAGATCGTTCCCGTCGCCGTAATCGTCCCGAGCAATGCTGCTATCGGCGCGACCGGCGCCACCACGCTGGCAGCGGCGGCCAATGAGAAGCCGCGCCCGAGCGACCAGGACACGGTGGTCACGACCGTGATCCCCAGTCCGGAGATTCCAAGAACCGTCATCACCCCGCCCGGTCAGAGCGGTGCCCCCGGCACCACGGTCGTCTATGACTTCCAGGTGAAGAACATCGGCGTCATGGAGGCCACCTATCAGCTTCGGGTCTCGTCGTCTCTGAAGTGGCCCACCTCCCTGCCCAACCATCCCAAGGGCAAGCTCGGCCCGCTTGCTCCCGATCAGGTGGAGACGGTTCCGGTTGCCGTTGTGATTCCTTCGAAGGCCGGCATCGGGGCCGCCTGTGACACGACGCTGACCGCAATCCGCCTCGGCCGACCGAAGCTCACAGATGAAGGCACCGTGAGAACCGTGGTCGTCGCGCCATCATCCCTCAGCCTCGCCGTGGCCGAGGCCGCACGGGCCGACGGGGTCTGGGTCTATCTCGCCACGATCAGCAACAGCGGCGGCCAGGCCCGGCAGGTGCGCGTTGCGGGCGTGTCGCTGCGCGGTCGTCAGGTCACGATGGACGGCGAGCCGGATGCTGTCGTTGCGGTGCCGGCGGGTGGTACCGCAGAGGTCGAGCTGGCGGTGAGCATGGACTCGGCCGGTAGAGACTACCTGATCGTATCGGCCGAGGAGGCGGCGGCCGGAACCCCTCGATTGCAGGCGGCGAAAGCCATACCTCGGGGCTGAACCCATTTCATAGCCCGCCTGCCACAGGATACGTGTCTTCTTGGTCCGCTCTCGGCGGGTTACGAAATGGCTGTTAGTGTCGCGTCCCGGCGATAACTTCATAATGTCTTACAGGGCAACAATCGCGGAATAGTTGTCACCAGCCCGCTGTAGGCTCGTGCCGTCTTATCCGACATCTCAGCTTTTCTATAGTTATTCCTGAGACGGCACACTAGCCAAGCACAAGAAAGCCGGGAGGACGAAATCGTCCTCCCGGCGTTTTCTCCTGACCAGTCTTGCAGTCTCACCTCTGCTTGATCTTGCCTCCGCCTTTGCCGGCGCTCGTCTGGCACGGGATCTCGCCTCCCTCAACATCGGCCAGCTTGACGGAGGTTAGGCCCACCTTGGCCTTGCCCTTGCCGGTCTGGTTGAAGGTGAAGGTGAGAATGGTGCCGTCGCCGCCGGGGAGGACTTCCGCGCTGGGGGTGTAGGCGATGGTCTTCACCTGGCCGCCGAGGTCGTTGGCCATGACGGTCCAGCTCGATGCACCGGTGAGCAGCTGGCCGGCGGAGACGCCGCTGTAGGCGAGCTTCTTCGTGTCGTAGTCGAGCTCGACCTGGATGCCAGCCATGCCGGCACAGTCGGATACCTTCACGGCGACGATGACCTGGGCGCCGGTGGTGGTGACATCGGTGGTGATGACGACGGGTTCGGTGGGCGGTGCTGTTACCACCGCGGCACCGGCCCGGCCGATGCCCATGGCTTCCATCGCCGCCATTGCTTCGTTGGCGCATATCACCACATCGAAGATGTTCACGAGGTCGTCGCGGTTCAGGTCACCGGCCCACCACTGCCAGTCGGCCCATTCGCCGCGCTCGATCGCCATGTTGGCAACCTTGATGACATCGAAGATCGTGATCCGGTTGTCCGCGCTCGGGTCGCCTTTCCCGATGGCCTGGAACCAGTTGGAGTAGCCGGCGAAGTCGCCCCAGTGGGCGAAGAGCTGGTGCCACGGGTACGGCTTCAGCAGAGCGATTTCCCCGGACCAACTTCCCTCCACTAGCGCGACAGTCGTCGGACTAACGGGTATTGCTGTGTAAGGCCGCCTAGACCAACCGAATGTCCCGAACTCTACCGTCGTATCGCAGTCCATCATCGGCAACCCATCACGGTCCAGAGCAGTCAACGTGATGGTGAACGGAACCGGATCATACGCATCGGCGCACACGGGCCCCGTGATGCTCGAAACCTCGAGGTAGGCGAACGGGATGGTGTGCACGCCGCCGCCAAACGAAATCCGCTCGATGGGGTCGCCCCAGTCGTCAGAGAGCTTCAGATCGTCGAAGGTGAGCAGTTGCAGGTCGCCGGGTTGGGCGGCGAGGCTGTTGGTGACGTTCAGGTCGAAGAGGTGGCCGTCACCAGACACAGCCTGGGTCTCCGGGTCCGACGCGTAGGCCAGGAAGGAGGCGACATCGGGCCCGATCGCCGGGCTCGGCATCGCCCAGTCCAGGATCGACTCGGCTTTCAGAATCGAGTCGAAGGTGAGGGTGTCGCTTCCGCCTGTGTACCGGACCTTCGCCTGCACCCCGGCGAGGTTCTCGGCGTCGGCGATGCCGAGCTTCGCCGCCACGCTCTCGCCCGGCAGGGCGTTGAGCCCGTCGAGCCAGACGCCCGTGGGCATCCATGTGAAGCGCTCCAGGATGCTCGTCATAGGCAAGACATCCGAGGACACGATCTCCTCGGCCGTCCCGTCCGGGAGCATGCGCTTGACGACATTGGGCCAGCCTTGCGTGAAGTAGATATGCCCATCATAGGGACACCAGCCGTGCGCCATCTTTCTCACTGCGGGCGAATCAGTTATCCGCCTCTCCGCGCCCGAATCCACATCTATCACCCAGATGTCGCTTCCCGCAGAGTACGATGACCCCCAGGCGAACCGCGTCACGACAAGGCGAGTTCCATCAGGCGACCAGTGGGGCGCGTCCTCTGCCCAGGCGTCGTCCGCGGTGAGTTGCCGCAAGGTGGCCCCGCCCGGGTCGTCCAGGTCCTCCAGAAGGTACAAATGGCTGCCGCCATGGCCAGCGCTGCCCATCTGGAACAGAATCCTGGCTCCGTCCGGAGACCACTGCGCCCATCGCACGCTCGGTGGAAGGTCGGGACCCGGGAACGCGTAGATCATGTGTTGGTTGCTTCCGTCCGCATTGACAACGGCGATGCCATTGTACGCGAAGAGACCCGACAGATCCGTTATGCTCACATACACAATCCGGTCCCCCGACGGTGACCAATTGGGCCAGTCGCCCGCCACCGGATCTCCGTACTCGCCGGTGAGGGGTACGGACTCCTGCCCGGGAGCTCGGATGAGCGCGGCCAGATCCATGACCTCCAGTCTGTCCAGGCTGCCAGCGCTGATGTGCTGCACTACTCGGGTCCCGTCTGGAGACCAATCCGAGGCTATGGTGCCGCATGAGCAGACGCACTCGGGCTCCAGCGCCGTCCCCGGTGCCGGCAGCGTCACCCTCACCGGATTCGAGAAGTCGCCGTCGGCCACAAACAGGCCGGGTCCCGAAGGCCGCCCCTCCGTACAGGCGTCGAACATGACCTTCACCTCGGGCACTCCCGGCCGGTCCAACGCCAGCGCCACATACCAGTCGCTCCCCGCGCCGGGGAGGAACTCGCCCGTGATCGTGTAGCCGGCGGTGTCGATGGCGGTCGTGATGTCGACCCACTGCACGCCATCCCACAGCAGCAGGGAGAGGCGCTCGCCCAGCACCGGCGGATACGCCGTCTCGGTGTAATCCACCGCCACGGTGACCGTGCCGGAGATGGTGGCGGTGGTGGAGAGGTGATAGGTAAAGTCATCGACGAAGGTGAGATCGCCCGGAGGCGGAGCCGGCAAGTCGTCGGTGACGATGATGGTGGTGGAGCCCTCTGCCACGACCTCTGCGTAGGTGACCGTCACGTTGCCGACGGTGACCGATACCGGGCCGCCCGCATGCGTGTTGGGGCCGACCCAAGATAGCGAATTGGCAGCTCGGAAGTCGTGGGTTATGCGCACGAGATCGGAGCCATCGGAATCAATGACATAGACTTCCATGTCGCGTTCTGCGCCTAGCTCCGGCAGCACCTGGCGAGCGCTATAGAAGGCAATCTGCGAGCCGTCCGGAGACCATGCGAAACGATTGGGGTCCAACCACCAGAAGTCGCTGAATGGCCATCCCTCGACCGCGTTCGGTACAGTCCATTGCACAACCAGCGAAGCGTCAGATCCGTCTGGCGCAATGCTCCAGATACCAGTGAGATACTCGTCCTCGGAATATGCCTCCCTCGGCTGCACAATGATACGGGTGCCGTCTGGCGACCAGCTGGGGAAGTCGCCATTGGAGAGAGGAAATCCCGGGCCCGTTATCGCATGCGCCTCCGTGCCATCGGGCCTTCCGACCCACGCTTGCCAGTCGCTACAGTTCTCCCACACTAAGAACCTTCCATCGGGCGACCAGTCTCCGATGCGATCCGGGCCGGGGCGATTCGTGACGCGTGTCAACTCTGTCCCATCGGCGTTGATGACGAATACCTCCCCAGGGCCGTTGCACCCCTCAGGAGTGGGATCGTCCTCGGTCGGCGCGCTGAAGGCGATACGCCGGCCGTCGGGGGACCAGCGCTGCTTGCAGCCCCAGACGCCCAGCGCGGTGTCGTCGCCGCCATCCGCGTTGCAGACATGAAGCCCGTCGTCGACGTTGTTGTATACGATCTTCGTCCCGTCAGGCGAGAGATCACAATCAGGTGAGACATTAGCTGGAGCTGGCATGATGTTCGAGGAGTCGCCGGACAGGAAACTGACATTCGGCGGGTCGTAGTCCGAGATCAGCATCGTGCCCTGGATCGGTACAGCCGCGGGCTTCGGCGCCACCCAGAACTCGATGATTCGCTCTGCGTAAGAGGTCAGCGACACGCGGGCGTCGGGGTCATCATCCGGGAACCAGGCGATGATGTGAAGCCGATACATAGCGCCCGCCGCAAGCTCCGGCGCGCGAGCCCCGCCATCTTCGTCGTACAGGATGGAGACCGCATCGCCGGCGATGTCTTCCTTCTGCCAGGGAACGGGGGTGTTGTTGCCGGCCTCTTCGAGGCAGAGGCAGAAGCGGTCGGCGCCCGGCACGGAATCCCAGGTAAAGGTGGGGATGGTCTCGGCGATCACGGAGCCGTTCAAGGGGTAGGTGATGTCCTGCACCAGAGGCGGCGCCGGGGCGGAGACGGTTTCGACGGTATCGAAGTGTCCGCCTGAGTCTTCCGCCGTGATTGTGTAGACGCCGACCGCGAGAGGGTCGGGCTGCTCCCAGTCACCCCAGCACTGCTCCTGCGTGTACGGGCTCGTGCTCCACTGACCGGGTGTCTCACTTCTGCTGGCGACGTACATCCAGGTGTTGCCGCAGTCGTCTGGCTGGGGATGGGTTTCACCGGCCGGGGTGAGAGTGGTGACGGAAACGTCATCCCAGCCATCGGTGTCGTTGACCGATATGTTGGCGTACTCGCTGAAGTACTCCTCGCCCGCGGCGTTGATGGTGCGGCCACGCTGGAGGTCGATGCTCTGGATGACGGGGTCGAGGGAGTAGACGGTGAAGCGGCCGAAGGCAACGCAGCTGGTGAAGATGATCACCCGAGGGTCGGTGACGCGCTGGTCGTCGCATGCCCAGGCCTCAACGCGCCACTCATAGGTGCAACTTGGAGACAGTGCAGCCTGAGTTGCGGAGCCGTCGAAGTTGAAGACTGCGGTGGTGGTTCCAGGGTCACCCGAAAGCCAGACACGCTCTCGCGTGCGATCCTCGAACATGTGAATAGTCGTATGGGGCGTTTCCGGCGCTGCCGGTGTCCAGGAGAATGTGGGAACGGTGTCAGGGATGATTGGGTTGTCGGCTGCCGGAGTCAGGATTTGAGGAGTGGTCTCCGGCACCACGAGGGTCCACGGGCTGGTGCAAGTATCGGAGTTCGCCGCCACGTCATTCACGGTAACGGTGTACGGGCCGGGCGGAGGAGGATTGGCCTGCCACCAACTCTCCCAGAGGCCTCCGGCGGTGAACTCATCGTAGCATTCGTCATGCCACGACATACCAGACCCGCCGGAACGGTCAATGACATGTACGCCACCACCGGAGTCCGTAATGGTCACGGATTCAATGTGACTGGCACCATCAGGATCGCTGGCGATAACGGCGCAGCGTTCGTGGTAGCCCACGGTGCCGTCCTCGGCGATGTCCCTCCCGCGCTCAATCTGGAAGTCAATGATGGCCAGCGGGGCCGCCCCGGCCAGTGTCGCGCTCAGAGCCAACAGGACAAGGCAGAATAAGAGATGCAACAATATGCGCTTCACTGCACTACCTCCTCGCCACTCTTCTGGACACTTTGAAACTGTACAAACAAGCAGGCGCATAGAGACATGCAACGTCTCCGCCGTCAAACAACCGGCGACCGCCCCGTCAACCTAGTTGGCCGCCGCCGCTAAGGAAATCACGAAGCTCTCGTCGGCCTCTTTGGTATTGTGTTGTTGTGCGAAGATCCTTATGCGCTACTTCTTGCCCTTCCCTCCGCCTTTGCCGGCGCTCATCTGGCACTCGATCTCGCCTCCCTCAACATCGGCCAGCTCGACGGAGGTCACGTCCACCTTGGCCTTGCCCTTGCCGGTCTGGTTGAAGGTGAGGGTGAGGATGGTGCCGTCGCCGCCCGGGAGGACTTCCGCGCTGGGGGTGTAGGCGATGGTCTTCACCTGGCCGCCGAGGTCGTTGGCCATGACGGTCCAGCTCGAAGCGCCGGTGAGCAGCTCGCCGGCGGAGACGCCGCTGTAGGCGAGCTTCTTCGTGTCGTAGTCGAGCTCGACCTGGATGCCAGCCAGGCCGGCGCAGTTGGATACCTTCACGGCGACCACGACCTGGGCGCCGGTGGTGGTGACATCGGTGGTGACGATGACGGGTTCGGTGGGCGGAGCGACAAGCGGCGGCGCTCCCGCCCGGCCGATCCCCATGCTCTGCATCGCATCCAGAGCTCTACCCGCGATGATCACGATGTCGAAGATGTTCACTTCGTCATCGCAGTTCACATCAGCGGGCCATGGCGGCCATATCGGCCAGAGAGGCCACTCGCCTCGTCCGATGGCCATGTTGGCGGTCTTGATGACGTCATAGATGTCGACCACGCAGTCGGCGTTGATGTCCCCTTTGCTGATGGCTGTGAAGACGTTGCTGTAACCCCCGATATCCTCCCAGTGGGCCAGAAGCTGCATTGCACATCGAGGCTCGGCGAGCGCCACATCGCCCGACCAGGTGCCGTTGACGAGCATGACAGATGAGGGTGTGACCGGGTCGAGCATGAGGACATCGCCCTGCCCCATGTGGTAGCCGCCCAACTCGACGGCAAGGTTGCAGTCGGTCATGACATCGCCGTTTCGGTCTGTCGCGGTGACCGTCACGGGGAAGAGCATCGGGCAGTCCAGGTCGGCGCCGACGGGGCCGGTTGTCTGCGAGACCTCGATGCCGGCGAACGGGATCGTTGTCACGCCGCCGTTGAGGGCGATGCGGTCGATCGGATCGCCCCAGTCATCGGCCAGCAGCAGCTCGTCGAAAGCGAGGAGCTGAGTGTCGCTGGGCTGAGCGCCGGGGTCGTTGGTCACGCCGAGATCGAACAGATGCAGCGCCCCTGAGACGCTGTCGGTACCGGGGTCCGCCGCGTAGGCGAGCACCGTCGCGCTGTTCGCACCGATAGACGGCGAAGGCATCACCCAGTCGAGGATCGACTCGCCGAGCCCGATGCCGTACATGCTGAGGGTGTCGCAGCACCCCGTGTAGCTCACCCGGGCCTGCACGCCGGCGAGGTTCTCCGCATCGGCGAGGCCGATCTTCGGTGCAACGGTCTCGCCGGGGAGAGCATAGCGACCGTCGATCCAGGCGCCGGTCTGCAGCCACGTCCACTCATTGCCAGGGAAAACATCTCCGAGGTCCGCCACCACCTGCCAACCCGACCCGTCGGGAAGGATCCGACTGACGATCGTCCGGTCATCGGCCGGCCAGTGCTCGAAGTAAATGTGGCCGTCGAGTGGATTCCACCCAGACGCCAGCTCGAAGATATCAGGCGTGTCGGTGATCTGGGTCTCCGTTCCGCTCGCCAGGTCTTTCACCCAGATGTCGGCGGTGGGCTCGCCCCATGTCCACCCGCGCGGCGCTCGCGTGAAGGCAACTCGAGAGCCGTCAGGTGACCAGAATGGCCAGATCTCGGTGTATGCTTCGTCCGTCGTGAGCTGCCATACGCTCGGCCCACCGGGATCGTCGATGTCCTCCACTACCCAGAGGTGACCTTCGTTGTCCTGCCAAGTTCCCTGGCGGAAGACGATCCTGGAGCCATCGGGCGAGAACCGCGTGTGCCGAATCCCATATGGCTCCTCTGGCCACGGTACGAGCAGTCGCTTGTTGCCTCCATCGGCATCGATGACGTAGAGTCCCTCTCCGAACATATGGCATGCAAGACGTTGACTGTCCGGCGACCAGGTGGCATTCCAGCCCTCCACCGGCTGCCCGAACTGATCCAGCAGCGGTTGGGGCTCCTGCCCTGGGTACCGAATCAGCGCCGCCAGATCGAGTATCGACAGGCGGTCGTTCTCCGTGAACGCGACACGCGTCCCGTCAGGCGACCAAGTGCCCCAATTGCAGCCATTCGGCGTCCAATCTTCCTCCGGCCACGGCTCGGGCAAGGTCAGGCGCACCGGATTCGAGAAGTCTCCATCGGCCACGAAGAGGCCGGGGCCGTAGGGACGGCCAGCCGTGCAGGCGGGGAACATCACCTTTACATCCGGCACCGGCGGCAGATCCAACGCCAGACCAATGAACCACTCCCTTTGCGTGCCGGCGATCAACTGGCCTCTGATGGTGTAGCTGCCAGTATCGATCGGACGAACCGTGACGTCCACCCATTCTGATGCGTTCCACAGCAGCACCGACAGCCTCCTCCCAAGGACTGGCGGGTATCCAGTGTCGCTGTAGTCCACCTCGATGGTCAGACTGCCTCCTATCTCCGCCGAGGTGGCCACCTCGTACCCATAGCCGTCGGGGAAGAGAACGTCCGCGGGCGGTGCCGCAGGCAGCTCGTCCTGGACGATGACAGTGGTGAGGCCCTCCCCCGTGACTTCGTCGAAGATGATGGTCATGTCGCCCGCGGGCACCTCAACATCGGTTCCCTCAGGGGTGTTGAGCCCGTACCGCAAGAGGATCAGCAGCGCGAAGAAGGTGTCCGTGAAGCTCCCTTGCCAGCTTCCGTCACCCCCCTGCTGCTCCACCAGGTACTGGGAGAAGTCGTAGTACCAGCCGGGCTCGAACTCCGGCGCATCCTCCGGCGGCACGGGTAGGTGGGAGACCCCGGGGACGCTCGTCACATCACATCCCAGGAAGCCCCTCGCCGCCGACCATAGGTAGTAGTAATGGAACTCGTCTCCCTGACCGCCTGGGTTCTCGGTGTAGGTGTAGTTGTTGGCCAGCCAGTCGAGGCCGTCCTGCACCCATGGATCGCTGATCGGCTCTCCGCACAGCCTCAGGCACCAGACGGCCGCGGCCGTCATGCTCCCGGTCGAGTAGAGCCCGACAATGCCGCTGCCGGGTGTGTAGATGTAGCCGCTGTCCAAGTAACCGTCGGCCTTGAACAGAACGGGATCGGACCAGCTAAACTCACAACTGTCCCCGGTGATCAGGCTGCCGTCTGATGCCCACGGCGTGGATGCCGGCCAATCGGTCGGCTGGGTCACCTGGGGTGCGTTCGGGATGGGCTCCACATCGGGCGGCAAGCCGTCAGCGTTCCAGATATACAGCGGGCCGTCCCCGCCGTCATCACCCCGGAAGGCCAGTCTGGTGCTGTCAGGCGACCACGCAGCTTGGTGCCACCACTGAAGTGTGCTCCCGCCGCCAACAGCGGAGAGCTGCTGCTGGTTGCTGCCGTCGTAGTCCATCACCCAGATTGCCACCGGATCATCGGCTACAGGTCCGGGCACCCGATAGTCTATCCTGGTACTGTCCGGAGACCAGTGGGGATACCAGTTGTCCTCTGCGGAGCCGGCGCTCAGGTTAACGTGGTCAGTACCATCCGGGCTGGCGGTCCAGATATCCTCGCCCTCACTCCATCCGTGATAGGCGATCTTCTCCGCCGTGCCGCCCATGCCGTCGGGGGGCGCACCCCAGTCAGGCTGGTCGCCGCAACCTGTCTTTGCGGCCCAGTCTGGAGTGCACAGGTTATACGACGGATCGATCCCATCTGGGTCAACCACCCAGATGCTCGACATTGCGCACTCGGTGGGCCACTCCGGTGGCCACTCAGGTGGCAGGCCGAACAGGTCAAATCTGGCAGCAAATGCCAGCTTGCTGCCATCCGGAGACCACGTCGCCTCCTCGGCCGGCCCGTCGCCGCTGACGTTGACTGGCGGCCCTGTGCCGTCGGCATCGGCAACCCATATGCACGAGTTCTCGTTCGGGTCCAAGGGATCGAAAACATTGTGGGGCGCAGCAAACCAGACGCGGTCACCGTCGGGCGACCACTCGTGTCCCCAGCCACAGGGGGCCAGGCGTATCGGCAGCGTCAGCTCGAGGTGATGTATGTTCCCCCCGTCTTCGGAGGTCGGCTCGCCGCAGATCACCCAGTCTTCGCCTCCGGAGTCCACGTACCAGTCCATCGCGCCGTACCAGGGCTCGAAGCTGCCCGGCAGAGACGCGGGATTCACCGCAAGGCCGATGCCAGACCCGTCGGAGTTCATCACCATCAGCGAGGTCCCACCAGGATCGGCCGCGCGCACAAAGGCGATCTTCGACCCGTCCGGGCTCCACGCAGGAACACTGTCTTGGCCGCCCCCGTCTGTCAGCAGCTGTGGGTTGCTGGCATCCGGGTCCATCAGCACGATCTCACCGTCGCCGGTCGCGCACGGGGACGCGAAGGCGATGGTGGTCCCATCCGGCGACCACCTGGGGTCCCGGCAGCAGCTGCACTCGTCAAGCACGGTCTCCGTGGCTCTCACCGCGGCGGTGAGGTTGGTGGCGGCGCCGGGGGTGTAGATGTCCACCATCCAGATATCGGCACGCCCGGTCGCGGTCGCGCATGAGGTGTAGAGCAGCTTGTCCACATAGGGCCCGCTTGCCGCCGGAGACCAGTCGAGCCCGAAGGCGCAGGCGTTCACGCCCAGACCTGTCGGGTCAAACGTGTCTGTCGCGAGGTCATAGATGTAGATGTCCGGCTGCCCGTCGTCTACCTGGGCCTGGCTAAGGCAGGCGGTGATGGCCAGCTGCGTGCCGTCCGGGGACCAGGCCAGAGTCCAGGCGCCCCAGTACTGCTCCGGCAGGCCGGTCAGCTCGGTGAGCGCGGTGCCATCCGGGTTCACCAGGAAGACCCTGTTGCCGTCCGCCGCACCGTCCCAGGTGCTAAAGGCTATCTTGTCAGCCGCCGGGCTGTACCTTGCCCCCGCCACCTCGTCCTCGGGCAGGCCCGGCGGCAGGATGGGGATGTCCTCTGATACCATCTTCTGGAGGTGTGGGCCGCATTGTCCGGTGTCGTAGTCCGATGTGTAGAGTATCCGCGTTCCGCTCGGATCCCACTTGACACCAGAGGCGCAGCTGTCCTCGGTAGCTGTCACGTTCACCAGGGTGTCACGCTGGATGCCCTGGCAGTTGTGCATGTAGGTGATGGCATCCTGCGCGATGTCGCCCGCGAGTGCGCCCGCGGCTTGGAGGCCAAGTATGGAGAACTGGGTGTTGCTCAAGTCGGGGCGAGCGTTGCCGCTCTCGTCTTGCGGTAACATGCACTGGTAGCCGAAGCCGCCCAGATACTCCTCGTCGATCGAGTAATCCGGGTCGCCAACCTTGTTTGGGTACTGCTCATCCCACTGGTCCTTGTCGAGCCAGGCACAGGCCGCCGCGATCTCGTCATCGTAGTCGGGATTTCCCGTCATCGTCAGCGCTATCACCGCCACACTGGTCTCGTAGTTGGAGTGGTAGATGCTCCCGGTGTCGGGCGGATCGCCGCCCCAGAAGATGGACCCTTCCGTGTAGCTCAGTCCCTGCCATCCGGCCGGCTTCTGCTGCGATAGGATGAAGGCTATCGCATCTGCCACCACCAGACGCCCGTTGTAAGGGGTAGCTTCATCATATCCTTGCCTCATGAACGTCATGGCGCCGAAGCCGGCCCCGGCGACGAAGTTGTCGCCTTCAGCTGGCCACGATCCGTCCGGATTCTGGCTGTCGGCGAGCCACTGCAGGCCGCTCGCGACGGCCTGGTCGATGGCCGCTTGGTGGGGTGTCTCCGGGGAGCTCCACGCTGAGACGCCGCCCAGGAGCACGGCTGCCAGCAACGCAACTCCCGCCCTGCCAACGAGGGTCATGAATCTAGGCCTGTCTATCATCGTTCACCTTTCACTGCTAGTGGCAGACTCTCACGCCAGCCCGCCCCTATACGCGTATGTATGAGACACGAGATCGAAAGGGCGAGGCCCTCTCTGCCGATCCCGTGAGGTATTGCTACTTGTCCTTGCCCTTGCCACTACCTCCGCCTTTGCGGGCGCTCGTCTGGCTCGGGATCTCACTTCCCTCAACATCGGCCAGCTCGACGGAGGTCACGTCCACCTTGGCCTTGCCCTTGCCGGTCTGGTTGAAGGTGAGGGTGAGGATGGTGCCATCCCCGCCGGAGAGCACTTCCGCGCTGGGGGTGTAGGCGATGGTCTTCACCTGGCCGCCGAGGTCGTTGGCCATGACGGACCAGCTCGAAGCGCCGGTGAGCAGCTCGCCGGCGGAGACGCCGGAGTAGGCGAGCTTCTTCGTGTCGTAGTCGAGCTCGACTTGGAGCCCGGCAAGGCCGGCACAGTTGGAGAGGTTCACAGATAGCACGACCTGGGCGCCGGTGGCCGTGATGTCGGTGGTGATGGTCACCGGTTCGGTCGGCGGTGCGGTAGCTCGTGCTGCGCCGGCGCGGCCGATGGCCATGCTCTCCATCGCCTCCATCGCCTTCTTCGCGCAGCGCACGACATCGAAGATGTTGACCTCACTGTCGCCGTTGAGGTCGGCCGCCCACATCTCAGTCTCAGTCCAGGTCCCTCGCTCGATGGCGATGTTTGCCACCTTGACGACGTCGAAGACGTCAATCGCCCCGTTTCCACTCACGTCACCCTTGACGAGGGCGCTGAAGGTGTTGGTTCGGCCGCCCCAGTCCTTGTATCGGGCGAGGATGCACGCCGGCTCCTGCACCGGCCCGAGGATGCTGACATCACCTGTCCAGACACCATCCACCATGGCAACGCTCGTCGGACTCACCATCTCCCTGTACAGCGTTGGATAGCCGTAGTCGGGATCGGGCATCTCCACGAAGAACTCGATCTCCCTGCCGAACCACGGCAGGAGCTCGTCCATATCGCCCCTCGCGGCAACGGTGAGCCCGAATGGTTCGGCGTAGTCGTAGTCGGCCCACACCTGGGCCGGAACCTCCGACAGCTCCAGCGAGCTCAGCGGTTTCAGTACCAGCCCTCCGATGACGCTGGGCATATCGATTGGATCGCCCCAGTCGTCGCTGAGCTGGAGGTCGCTGCACCAGAAGGGTGTGACACCTTCGTCAGAGCCAGCCACCCCAGGCATGGTCAACGAGGCGGCAAGGTTCAACAGCTCCCCGCTTCCCGAAACCTGGTCGAGCCCCGGATTCATGGCAAAGGCGAGCGCCTTCACCCAACCCGCATCCTGGTCGATGTTTGGGTCTAAGAAAGACCAGTGGTCGACCATAAGGCCGGGAAGGCAGGAGTCAATCGTCTCGACGATGTCGCAGCATGACCTGAACTGGAGATCGGCCTGAAATCCTGCGAGGTTCTGAACTCCGACAATCCCCATCGACACGGGCACGTCTGTGTACCCCGGCAGCGTGTAGCGCGCGGAGGTGTACACACCGCGCTTCAGAAAGCTCGTGCCGCCGGTGACGGAGTCCCACTCCGTCAGGCCGGGCACCGGCTCCTCAGGCTCCAATCCGTCAGCCTTCACTCGCCACAGCCGGTACTCGCGCGGATGCCAGGTTGCGTCCTCCCGCGTGAAGTAGATATACACGCCGTCCGGACTCCAGCAACTCGCAGAATCGTGGTACGCGGGGTTATCTGTCAGTATTCGGACGGTAGTCATAGCGGGGTAGTCGACCACCCGAATCCCCGCCTGCGGCATTGGGTCGACCTCCCACTTCCAACCCTCTACCAGTACGCCCTCCGAATAGGCGAGCTCGAGCCCGTCAGGGCTGAGTGCCGGGCTCGTCTCCGCTGTGCTCGGCGTATCGGTGAGCTGCAGGATCGTCGGACTGGGATCGTCGATACCCGTGACCTGATACAGGTCGCCTGCAGCAGGGTAGGGACCGCCGAGCACAATGCTTAGCCCGTCCGGCGACCACGTCACCTCACCGTCGGCGTCAGCCACCAGCAGTCGATACCCGCTGCCGTCTGGGTTGATGAGTGCCAGTCCCTCTTCGGAGAGGAAGGCGATGCGGTCGCCCGTTGGAGACCACTTCGCGTTCTTTCCGCAGTCCCGAATGATTGTCGGTTCTTTGAACTCCGGCTCCGCCCAGGGGAGCAGGCAGCAGAAGTCGAGGACGGCCAATTGACATTGGTATGTCAGAACCATCTTTATTCCGTCCGGGCTCCAGTCGGGGTTCATCATGCACTCCCACTCCCCCGGCTGAGCCGCCCACAGGACGCGCACGGCGTCCCCGCCGTCAGGATCGGACACGAACAGCCCGGGCGACTGCTGCATGGGATTGCATCCCGAGAAGATCATCTGACCCGGCGCCGCAAACGCGGGCTGCATGAGAACGAACAACAACGACGTCACGACGACGGCGCAAGCGAGAAACCGCCCCATGTGACTCTCTCCTCCCTTATTCGCTCCGAGGCGCACGGTTGCGCCCGGAATGTTGCAGCGAGACTTCGCCCGCGCCGGAAGGCGGCCACTCCCAGGCGCCGCCTTCCGGCGCGCAACTCGCAGCTACTTGTTCTTGCCCTTCCCTCCGCCTTTGCCGGCGCTCGTCTGGCACGGGATCTCGCCTCCCTCAACATCGGCCAGCTCGACCGATGTCACGTCCACCTTGGCCTTGCCCTTGCCGGTCTGGTTGAAGGTGAAGGTGAGGATGGTGCCGTCGCCGCCCGGGAGGACTTCCGCGCTGGGGGTGTAGGCGATAGTCTTCACCTGGCCGCCGAGGTCGTTGGCCATAACGGTCCAACTCGACGCGCCGGTGAGCAGCTCGCCGGCGGAGACGCCGGAGTAGGCGAGCTTCTTCGTGTCGTAGTCGAGCTCGACCTGGAGCCCGGCAAGGCCGGCGCAGTCGGATACCTTCACGGCGACGACGACCTGGGCGCCGGTGGTGGTGACATCGGTGGTGACGATGACGGGTTCGGTGGGCGGTGCTGTTACCACCGCGGCACCGGCCCGGCCGATGCCCATGGCTTCCATCGCATCCATCGCCGCGTTCGCCGCCTCGATGACATCGAAGATGTTCACCTCGTGGTCGCGGTTCAGGTCACCGGCCCACCACTGCCAGTCGGCCCATTCGCCGCGCTCGATCGCCATATTGGCGACCTTGATGACGTCGAAGATGGTGATGCGGTCGTCGGCGTTGGCGTCGCCCTTGCCGATAGACTGGAACCAGTTGGAGTAGCCGCCGAAGTCGCCCCAGTGGGCGAACACCTGGTGCCACGGGGACGGCTCCAGCAGAGCGATTTCCCCGGACCAGTTCCCATCGACCAGCGCGACAGCCGTCGGGGTAACGGGCGTTGACGCCCACGGCCACCGGGACCAACTGAATGTCCCGAACTCCACCGTCGTATCGCAGCCCGCCATCGGCAGCCCATCCCAGTCCAGAGCCGTCAACATCACGGTGAACGGAACCGGATCATACGCATCGGCGCACACGGGCCCCGTGATAGTCGAAACCTCCAGATAGGCGAACGGGATGGTGTGCACGCCGCCGCCAAACGAAATCCGCTCGATGGGATCGCCCCAGTCGTCAGAGAGCTTCAGATCGTCGAAGGTGAGCAGTTGCAGGTCGCCGGGTTGAGCGGCGAGGCTGTTGGTGACGTTCAGGTCGAAGAGGTGGCCGTCACCAGACACAGCCTGGGTCTCCGGGTCCGACGCGTAGGCCAGGAAGGAGGCGACATCGGGGCCGATCGCCGGGCTCGGCATCGCCCAGTCCAGGATCGACTCGGCTTTCAGAATCGAGTCGAAGGTGAGGGTGTCGCTTCCGCCCGTGTACCGGACTTTCGCCTGGACCCCGGCCAGGCTCTCCGCGTCGGCGATGCCGAGCTTCGCCGCCACGCTCTCGCCCGGCAGGGCGTTGAGCCCGTCTAGCCAGACGCCGGTGGGGATCCAGGAGAGCCTCTCGCCCGGACTGGCATGGCTGGAGTAATCGGACGCCATGGTTTCCTCGCCCGTGCCATCGGGCAGGATCCGCTTCTCGACGTTGGAGACATTGTCCCAGAAGTACACGTAGCCGTCGTACGGACACCAGCCTTGGGCGGCCTTGCCGATCTCGGGTGAGTCGGTGACGCGGTGCTCGATGCCTGTCTCCACATCGATCACCCAGATGTCACTCCCATCCCAGACTGCGGTCCCATAAGCCGACCGGGCGAACACGACATACCGGCCGTCTGGTGACCAGTGGGGCTGGTCTTCTGCGTAGGTGTCGTCCGCGGTGAGTTGCCGCAAGGTGGCTCCGCCCGGGTCTTCGAGGTTCTCCAGGAGGTACAGATGGCAGCCGCCGTGATTGACGTCCCCCATCTGGAACAGAATCCTGGCTCCGTCAGGAGACCACTGCACCCATCGTACGCTCGGTGGGAGGTCGGGTCCCGGGAACGCGTGGATGATATGCTGGTCGGTTCCATCCGCATTGACAACGGCGATGCCATCGCACTGCGAGAGATCCGATAAGCTCACATACACAATCCGGTCCCCCGACGGCGACCAATTGGGCATGTTGCCCGTCACCGGATCTCCGTACTCATCGGTCAGCGGCGCCGACTCCTGTCCGGGGGCCTGGATGAGCGCGGCCAGATCCATGACTTCTAGGAATGTGCCAACGCTGCTCCTCTCCATGACCACTCGGGTTCCATCTGGAGACCACGCTGAGGCTATGGTGCCGCATGGGCAGACGCACTCGGGCTCCAGCGCCGTCCCTGGTCCTGGAAGCGTCACCCTCACCGGATTCGAGAAGTCGCCGTCGGCCACAAAGAGGCCGGGCCCCGAAGGCCGCCCCTCCGTACAGCCGTCGAACATGACCTTCACCTCGGGCACCCCCGGCCGGTCCAACGCCAGCGCTACATACCAGTCGCTCTCCGCGCCGGGGGTGAACTGGCCGGTGATGAGGTAGCTTGCGGTGTCGATGGCGGTCGTGATATCGACCCACTGCACGCCATCCCACAGCAGCAGGGAGAGGCGCTCGCCCAGCACCGGCGGATACGCCGTCTCGGTGTAATCGACCGCCACGGTGACCGTGCCGGAGATGGTGGCGGTGGTGGAGAGGTGATAGGTGAAGTTATCGACAAAGGTGAGGTCGCCCGGAGGCGGAGCGGGCAAGTCGTCGGTGACGATGATGGTGGTGGAGCCTTCAGCAACGACCTCTTCGTAGGTGGCGGTTACGTTGCCGACGGTGAGGGATTGGGATGTGCCGGAATGGGTGTTGGGGCCGACCCAGGACACCTCCTCCTGCCACTCGAAGGTGTAGGTGATACGCAGGAGATCGGAGCCATCGGAGTCAATCACATGGACTTCCATGTCAGGTATTCCGCCCAGCTCCGGCAACACGTGTCGTGCGCTGCAGAAGGCGATCTGCGAGCCATCCGGTGACCATTCTGGATAGTCGGGATCGAGCCACCAGGAATAGTTCGCAAGGTCGTAATACTCCTCTGGAATCGCCCACTGTACGATCAACTGAGGGTCGGATCCGTCCGGAGCAATGGTGACCAGAGAAGTGAGGTACTCGCCCTCGAAGGGCGGAGCCCCCCACTGCACGGCGATGCGGCTGCCGTCCGGAGACCAGCTCGGCATGTCACCATTAGAGAGAGGAAAGCCCGGGCCTGTTATCGCCTGCGCCTCCGTGCCGTCGCACTTGCCGACCCACACCTGGGTCTCATTGACGCTCACCCACGTCAGATACTGCCCATCGGGGGACCAGCCGCCGATGCGATCCGGACCCAAGTCGTTGGTAACGCGCGTGAGTTCGGACCCATCGGCGTTGATGACGAACACCTCCCCCGGGCCGTAGCATCCCTCGGGAGTCGGATCATCTTCGGTAGGAGCGCTGAAGGCGATGCGCTGACCATCCGGAGACCAGTGTGGCTTGCAGCCCAAGACGCCAAGGGCGGTGTCGTCACTGCCATCCGCGTTGCAGACATGAAGCCCATCATCGAGGTTGCTGTACACGATCTTCGTTTCGTCAAGCGAGAGGTCGCTTTGTCCCGTGACATTAGCTGGGGCCGGATAGATGTTCCGAGAATCACCCGATATGAAGGACGCGTTCCAGGAGTCCATGTTACCGATCAGCATCGTGCCCTGGATCGGTACAGCCGCCGGCTTCGGCGCCACCCAGAACTCGATGATCCCTTCACCAAAGGACCACCGGGGAACGCTGAGACCTTCGTCCAGGAACCAGGCAATCAGGTGAAGTCGGTAGAGAGCCCCCGGATTCAGCGCCGGGTCGCGGGCGCCGCCTGCATCGTATGGAATGGAAACCGCATCGCCGGGGATGTCTCCCTTCTGCCACACCACTGGGGTATTGTTCCCGGCCTCTTCCAGGCAGAGACAGAGATGATCGGCGCTCGGCAGGGCATCCCAAGTAAAGGTGGGCACGGTCTCGGGGATCGTCGACGCGTCGACTGGGTACGTGATGTTGGGCCCGGAAGGCAGCTCCGCAGCGTCCGCGGTGATCCATATCTCCGGGTTGCCGCTGCGGTCAGAGGTGAACGCAACCCACTGGCCATCGGGTGACCACACGCCGTCATAGCCTCCACCGAGCGTGATCTGGCGCAGATTCGCCCCGTCGCGGTCAACCGCGTAGACGTCGCCTAGATACTGAAACGAGATCCACTGCCCGTCAGGCGACCAGGCCGGCTCTGCCGCCCAATCACCAGGGCAGTCGTGGATGAAGCGCAGGTTCGTGCCATCGGGGTTGATGGCCCAGACGGCGTAGTCGCCGCCCCTGTCGGACACAAACGCTATCTCGGTTCCATCGGGCGACCAGGCCGGATGGCTGTCGTACCAGTACATGCCTGGATCATCGAAGGTGACCTGGGTGAACCCTGTGCCGTCGACATTGACCGTGCAGATGGCGTCACCATCGCTGAAGGCTATCCTCCCCCCGTCCGGCGACCAGGCAGGTTGAGCTCCGCCGGAGAGGGGCTGAGGGCTTCCGCTCCCGTCGGAATTCAGGATCCACATCCCCTCCACTGCGATCTTGCTCCCGTCAGGAGACCAGGCCGGGCTGCTTCCCGCGCCAACGCGCCGCAGCGTCAGCGTCTGGACATTCACCGACCAAATCTCATCCCCATTGCGGTCCGACCCGAACGCGATCTCCGTGCCGTCGGGCGACCACGATGGGTCAAAGTCTATCGCCGGGTCATCCGTCAGTTGCGTCGCCGGCCCGGCCTGTGCGCCGGTAACGGCCAGCAGTACCAACCACAACGCCAGAGCAAATGCGCCTCGCCTCATCACTTTCCGCCTCCTCGCCACAGTGTTCAGACGTCTTGAGCGGACGGGCACCGCCGCGCGCGAAGGCGCCGCGTGTGCGCCGTCAAACAACCGGCGACCGCCCCGTCAACCTAGTTGGCCGCCGCCGCTAAGGAAATCACGAAGGTCTCGTCGGCCGCACCCGAGCTGTCCGTCGTCGGTGCGGTGAATCGAAGGTCAAAGGGCAGGTACTCATCGGCCGCGACGGGGCCATCCATCGCCACCGGCGTACCACCGAAACACGTCCATGTCGGCTCCGACGTGTACGGGCTCTCCCCGATTCCATAGCAGATGACATACTGGTTAACTCCGGGGGCGCCCAGGCTCGGCGTCCATCCGCTCGGGCTGCTGGTCGACGCGGAGACGGTGAAGTCCTCCGCCACGTTGCCGGTGTTCTCGGCCGCGAAGTGCCCCTCGTTGCCGCTCAGCCAGCTCGAGATCGAGTCGCCGGGCCCCACGACGCCGAGCGCCCACGAGGTGGGCGCAACATCCACCCCCAACTGCTGAAGCGTGATGCTGATGGTGATCACCGGTGGGCCGGTTGGGCCACCCAGAGTGATAGACGGGCCCGCGCTCTGGGGCAGTTCATCACCGCCCAAGCTCACCCCTATGTTCGAAATGGATACCGTGTAGCTGTCGCTCGCCGATGCCGCGGCGGGAATCGGCACGCTGACATTCCCCAGTGTCAGAGTGCCGGTCACAGCTGGCGACAATTGGCTCAGCCACATCACGCGTATGTTGGTCTTTGTTGGGCTCACGTAGCCAGGGGGGTCGACGTCCACCGCCGTGAAGCCGAGGTTGGAGCTGAGAGCAGGGGCGCTGCCGTTCGGCGTCACAGTGATCGTGAAGGCAAACCGATCCGCTGTTTCGGAGCCCAGCTCAACTACGATCGGGACCTGGGAGGTCGCCCCTGGGGTGTAGCCTGCGTCCCGCGGCCCCATCGTGATGGCCCAGGCCGCTCCGCTCGGCGCCAGCGAGAAACAGAGCGCCAGCACAACCACCGCGAACCGCAAGCTCCCGCCGTCCACCACCGTCCGCACGGCACGTCGACACAGCGCGACCATCTTCATGAGCACGACCTCCTTGCTCGCCCTTCGATAGCTTCAACCATTGCGGCTATTCGCCGCATCGTGTCCATCAGTCCAGGCTTGCTGCACCTCTCGCTCGACGACAGCGATGGTATCGTGTCGCCTATCGAACTCGGACCTGTTTCACGTCAGTGTTATTCTCTGGATGATCGTCCGCGGGAGCCACCACCTCGGCGGTGAACTCGACCTGCGGGATGTCTTCACTGGTGAACCGGTAGTCCGTCCGCAGGCGCCGGCTGTCTCCTGCGGCAAGCTCCAGCGGCCATTCACCGACCACCTGACCCCGGCGGCGGAGGCGGACGACGACGCTCTCCGCGGTCTTCGTGAGGTTCTCCACCACGATCGAGAACGTCCTGGTCGATCCCGCCCGGGCCGACCTCGGGACTCGGAAGCGCGCGATCCCGACATCGTGCAGCGGCGCGGGGGAAACTGTGACTGTCGCGCTATCATCTATGCTCACCGCGGCATCGAGTTCGCTCTCACCCAGCGAGGCGCCCGCGGTCGCCGCGCTCACCGTCCACGAGGCCGCCTCAGAGATATCCCTCGGGAGATCGAAGATCAGCTCTCCGACTGTGACCGCGCCATTCAAGGCCGGTTCGATAGGCGTCATCCAGGCCACTGCGAGGCTGCCGTCAGGTCTCGAGATGACGAGCGGCTGCGGGATGCCTGGCGCCGCCTCGAAGCCGCCGATCGGGAGTTCCGGCGCGGCGGTCTCCTGGGAACTGACTTCGACCGAGAATCCAAGGCGGTCCGCCTGGTACGCGTGCAGCTCCAGGACGACCGGCATTCGAACCGTGCCGCCGGCTTCGCCGAACACATCTGCGAGCTGGATGGAGGGAGCTTCGGGGACTGCCGCCGCCCGGCCGGAGCCGGCAGCAACTTGCGGCTGTGAGGTAACCTCCAGCTCGCCCACCCAGCAAACCGGCCGCCACGCGATCCCTAGCATGCCGGTCCATCTGTCGAACGTGGTGATGATATCTCCCCAACTGAGCGTACCGTCTCCGCCGATGCCGGGCTCGCCGTCCCGCGGATAGGAGTCCATTGCGTAGAAGCGATGGCTTCCGGTGCCGCAGGTGAAGAGGCCGGGGATCGTCCAGGCATCGAAGGTGGTGATGATGTCACCCCAGGTCAGCGCGTCATCGTTGTACTCGCCCCAGTCGCAGGTGTCTCCGTCCGAGTTTCCATCGGCCATCGGCGGGTCGTAGCGGTAGCAGTCTCCCACCAGGATCTCGACACACGCGAACAAGGTCGCGCATTCACTCGCCTCCACGCAGATCTCATCCGGCCCAAGGCTGCCGCCAACGACCGTCAGGCACACCGAGTAGAGATCGCCCAGATCGGCCCCAACGGGCACGGGGACGAGGACATCGCCCAGCGGAACGATGCCCGAGACGGGCTCGGTCAGCGGCGACAGCCAGGCCACTGATACCTGGTTGCCGGAGGGGCTCACCAGCCCGGGCGGGGGAAGCCCCGCCGCCGCCTCGAAGCCGAGGCTCTCGGTCAGCGCCGGCGCTGCGCCCGTCGGGGTGACGGCGGCGGTGAAGGAGAAGCGATCCGCCTCCGATGTGCGCAGGTTCAGTACCACTGGCACCCGGGCCACTTCCCCTCGGGTGCCCTCGCTCGATACTGCCTGCATCACCGCGCATGGTTTCACCGTCAGGGTGCACGACGCAGTTTCGATCAGCGACGGATCGCCGCCACAGGTGGCGGTGACTTGGAGGTAGACAGGCAGATCCTGATCGCCCGGGTTCTCCGGTGCGGTGTAGCTCGGATTGGCGACATCAGGGGAGGGGCTGAACGTGCCCATGGCGCTGACCGGGTCGGGACCGAGGTCCAGCAGATCCTCCCAGTGCGTCGACATGCTGTGCCCGATGCTGTCGGCGGCAATCGCTTCGAGGAGGGTCGTGCCGCCGGAGAAGACCGTGTCCGGCGCGGCGGAGCAGCTCAGGCTGATAACGTGTTCGAGGAAGTTCGCGGTGACGCTCTTTGGCGAGTTCATCAGCAGGATCGTCGGGTTCGTGCTTCCGGTTAGGTCCCCCGACCACTGATCGAATACCCAGTGCTCGCCCTGTGGTACGGCCTCCAGGTCCACGCTGGTGCCGCAGGTGTACGGCCCCGACCAGGGAAGAGCGCGGGGCTCGCCGTCGGTGGCGATGAGGCCGCTCCCCGTCTTGTCGAGGCTCAGCGTGTAGGCCACCAGCCCGAACCCGGCCGTCACGATCAGATCGCCGTCAACCGCGATCACCACCGGGTTGACCGTCCCCATGACATCGCCCGACCACCCCTCGAAGGCGTAGCAGGAAGCTGCGACCGCCTCCACCGTCACCTCAGTGCCACAGGTGAAATCCGCAGACCACGGCAAGGCGTGGGGAAATCCATCCACCACTATGGAGCCGTTCGCGCCGAGTATCGTCAGAGAGCATAGCTCGCTTGCGAACTCCGCCGTGACGGTCTTGCTCTCGTCCACGACTAGGTAGGCCGGGTTGTCGGTAGTGGTGAGATCGCCCGACCAGCCGGAGAACACGTAGCCGGAGTCGGGCACCGCCAGCAGCGACACCTCGGTGCCGCAGGGCACGCTGCCCGTCCAAGGCAGCGAGTGCGGGACGCCCTCGACCTCGACGGATCCGTTGCTGCCGAGGAGGGCGAGATCGCACTGCTCCGGTGGGGTGGTGACGGCGCCATCCACCGCCGTCATCAGGATGGGATCGCCCCATTCGTCCGAGATCAGGCACTTCACGAAGTGAAGCGGCGAAGTAGTGCAACACGGGGCGGTCGCCTTCACGTGAAACGACATGGAGAACATCTCACCGTACCCGGGCGGCAGCGGCTCCGCGCCCGCATCGTAGGCGAGGAACTTCACATTCCCAACCACGTTGTCGATATTCGGCGACAGCATCGCCCAGCTTCCGGGCAGCAGCGGCCCCTTCACGACATCGGTACACTCCAGAATGTCGGGGTCATAGGTGAGCTCGATCTGCATCCCCGCCACCCCGAAACACGTGTCGACGTTGACGGGCACCGTGATGTTCGTGTCAGGCGTCACGTCGAGGAAGGGGAGGTAAACGCGGCGGATGCCCTCGGCACGCCAGGTGGGAAAACTCGCAACGCCCTGGCTGATGTTCACGCACCCGGAGCCGTCTGCGTTCATCACCCAGACGTTCTCGTCACTCGACTCGAACACGATCCTGTCGCCTTCAGGGGACCAGCCCCGCGGCACCTCTTCGGTCGCAGGCGGAGACAGGCAGGTCTCACCGCTGCCGTCACGGTTGATTACGTAGATCTGTTGGTAGGTGGGCACAATGTTGCCGCGTTGCCGAAAGAGCAACCGCTGGCCATCAGGAGACCAGGGATCGCCAATCGGCACGGCCGACCCCGTCGCGGACGTGAGCTGAGTGATGTTCGATCCATCGGCATCCATGATATAGATGTTTGCATGGCTCGGGGCATAGCCGATCACGAAGGCAATACTCTTGCCGTCCGGCGATGGCCTAGGTCGTGAGTTTATCTCTGTGCTATCAGTAATCCGGGTGACGCCAGACCCATCCGGGTTCATCGTCCAGATGTTCTCACCGGGGGCGGTGAAGGGATCGTCGCGGTTGGACCCGAACACGATCTTCTGCCCATCGGGCATCCAGCGCGGCTCGAAGTCGCTGTAGCCCGCCTCCGGGTCACTCAAGCAGGTGGCGTTCTGGCCATCAGCATCTACCACCCAAATCCGCGTGACCCCCTGGCCGTCATAGCCCCTCCTCCCATGGACCAGGAAACGGCTCCCGTCTGGCGACCACTGCACTGGGATGATCTGCCAGTAGCCGCTGGGATTGGCTAGCAGCAGCCGCTCTTCCCCCGTGACGAGGTCCAGAGCATAGATGGCTTCCCCATACTCGTAGGAGTAGGCGATCGTACGACGATCGGGGGACCAAACAGGCAAGGTGTAGTTCGCGTCGTCCGGCCACGGATACAGCCGGTCCGGCTCGCTCCCATCCGCCATCACCCCATAGAGCTGCAAGACACTCCCGAGCGACTTCACGAACACGATCTCCGGCCACCCATCCGAATGCTGGGCCGAAGCGTCAGTGAGGGGGCCGACGAGAACGAGCACGACCACCACGCAGCACAGGACGGCACTACTCAACCGATCACCGAACCGCATACCCTCGCCTCCATGCTCAATCCGCGGCGCCCCAACCGCAAGAGCATTGACTTACGAACGCACCCGTCAGACCGGCCGGTGGAGGGTAGTGTCGATGGCACTGAGTCGCGCTGAGCCTATGCGCGCTGTCGAGACCAAGGCTGCCATTCCACCTACTACTTACTTGATTCTCCGTGAGAGCGCTGGTCCCTCTGTCGCCGACATGCCAATCCTGGCATGCTTCCAGCGCGCCGCCCGTCCTCCAAGGCCTCGCCTCCCGAAGGTCAGCGTACAGGACCTCGGCTGGGCGAGCGTACGGCCGATCCAGAGCCTCCTCACATTCTTCAGCGGAACTCCCACCCGTTCACCACAGGGTGGGCTGCCCGCCTGAGTTCGTGGCCCACTCCTCTGGGCTGGCGCACCAGGTCGGCGGCCCCCAGGACCTGACGCCCGCCAGCCGACCCTCTCGTGCGTCATCGACCAGGGCCTCGGAGGCGACCCATCTGACATGCCCGTCGAGAAAGCCGATGTTCACGCCGTTTCGCTCCCACATCGGCACCGCCGCGGAGAACCGCCGCCGATGGCGCGCATAAGGCGTTCGCAGGCTCACGTTCCGCAGGAAGCTCCCGTCAGTGGGGGTGTAGCGGAACAGGCCGCAGTCCGCCGCCAAGCTGGCGCACTCCTCCCAGTCCGCCCATCTCGCGCAGTTGCCACACTCCAACGCGCAGATCTCCGGGTAGGCCATGACGCCCGCGCCCAGATCCATTGTCTGGACGCCAGCATCGCCTGCGATGACGAACTTGCCGGCATCGGCCACTTCACCGAGCGTCAGCTCCGGCCACCAGGTTGTACCGATGGATTGGATGAAGGCACCGCTTGCCGCACCACCGTAGATGGGCGCGGCGTCCTGTACGCCAAGCTGGCGCTGCATGATGCTGTCAGTGACGGTGCCGCCCCATCCAGTCGGCCATCCGCCGAAGCAGGGACCACCAGCCTGGTAGGTGCCATCCGCCCACAGGGATTCGTACGTCTTCACATATGCGAACCAGTCAGGCCCTGGGATGATCCACTTCGCGCCCCCGAAGATGGCCGCGCTCGGGCACTGCCAGACGTCTCTGCGAACGTAGGATTCGAGCAGGACGGGCCATCGAAGGTACGGGTTGCTCTGCCACGCGCACCAGAGGTTGTCCTCTGGTGCCGGGCCTGCGGTGCCTGGGGAGAGCGTGAAGTAGTCGAGCACCTCCGGCCGGTGCTCCGTCGGCGGAAGGGTGTCGTCGTGGTCTGCCATGTAGAGCCGGATGGCGCTCACGACCTTCTGCATGTTGCTCTGGCAGGTGAGGGTGCGCGCCTCCTCGCTCCTCGCCTCGAACACCGGCACGACCATCACCGCCAGCAGCGCGATGATGGCGATCGTTACGAGCAGCTCCGCTATCGTGAAAGCCTTCTCTCCTCGCCTCATCATCTCACACTCCCCTCCTGGCCTTCTGCTCAGTACAACGTCGGCACCCCCGGATACAGTTCCGCGAACCCGCATTGCGAGTTCGGACCCCACAGGGGATCGAGTCCGGACACTGCGCCGGTCTTCGCGTCATCCAGCAGCGCCTCCGAGGCGATCCACCTGACGTGACCATCCAGGAAACCGATGTTCACCCCACTCCGCTGCCACATGGGTACCCCCGGGGAGAACCGTCCCCGGTGGCGGGCATATGGTGTGCGCAGGCTCACGTTTCTCAGGAAGCTGCCGTCGCGCGGTGTCTGACGATACAGGCCGCAATCAGCCGCTGGTTCGGCACAGGCCTCCCAGTCGGCAAAGCCGCAGACCTCGTTGCCGCATGGGAGGGCGCAGATCTCGGGATACGCTATGACTCCGGCCCCCATCCCCTCGGCGGCGTTGCCGGCATCGCCCGCGATGACGAAGCTGCTCGCATCCGCGACCTCGGCCAGCGTCAGGTCGGGGCACCGGGTCGTGCCGATGGATTGGATGAAGGCGCCGGTTGCCGGCACCCCATAGAGGAGCGAGAACTGGGGGACGGCGAGCCGGTGCTGGACGAGGCTGTCCGTGACCTCCCCGCCCCACCCCTTCGGCCAGGCGAGGTGACACGGGCCGTCAGCCTCGTCTGGGGTGGCCTTGCCCCAGTCCCCCTGATATGATTTCAGGTAGGAGAGCCAGTCCGGCTCTGGGACGATCCATCCACCGCCGCTCACCAGCGTCGCGCTCGGGCACTGCCACACACTCTTGCGCACATACGAATCCAGGATCACGGGGTAGCGCAGGTAGGGATTCGCCTGGACGTCGCGATTACAGCGGTCGTCTGGATCGCCAATGGTGTAGGACCGCGTGGGGTGACCGCCAGGCACTGTCTGGAAGTACTCGATGACCTCCATACGATGCTCATCCGGCGGCATGGTGTCGTCGTTGTCCGCCATGTAGAGCCGGATGGCGGTAACGATGCGCTGCATATTGCTCTGGCAGGTGAGGGTGCGCGCCTCCTCGCTCCTGGCCTTGAACACCGGCACGACCATCACCGCCAGCACCGCGATGATGGCGACCGTTACGAGCAGCTCGGCTATCGTGAATCCCATCGGCTTCTGTGTCTTCATAAGGGATCAGGCCTCCTCTCGATCCAACCGTCGCCTTCGCACAACCCCGTTGGCGCTCACACAGCCAGAGGGGCACAGCTCAGGCGAGACCGGGAGAGCAACCTCTCCCGGTCTCCCGGATCTGAGGGCTACCTCTTCTTGCCCTTGCCTCCGCCGGCGCCCTTACCGATCTCCGACTGGATCTCGCTCCCCTGGGCGGTGGAGAGCTTCACAGAGGTGACTTCGGGCTTGCCCTTCTTCTTTCCGACCTCATCGAACACGAGGGTGAGGACGGCGCCTTCGCCGCCGGCAAGCGCGGTCAGGCTCGGTGAATAGGCGATCGCCTTCACGACGCCACCGAGGTCGTTGCCCATCACGATCCAATCCGGCGCGCCGCTCAGGACCGGCCCGGGCCAAACGGCCCGGTAGCGCAGGCGGTCGGGGTCGTAGGCCACCGCCACCTGGATACCGGATAGGGCGGAGGCATCGGAAAGCAGGATGTGGAGGAACGCTTGTCCGCCCTCGCGGGTGGTGCTGTCAGTCACCGTCACGAGTTCCGGCACTGCGGCGAGGGCCGGGCTCGGTGGGGCCAGCACCGCGGCGCGGCCGACCGCCGTCGTCCCCATCGCGTTCACTGCCTCGCCGGCGCAGATGAGGACGTCGAACACGTCGACCTCTCCGTCGTTGTTCAGATCGGCCGCCCACAACTGCCAGTCCGCCCAGGTGCCGCGTCCGATCGCCATGTTCGCGATCTTGACGACGTCGAAGACGTCGATGCTGTCATCGCCGCTGACGTCGCCCTTGCCGACCACGTCGAAGGAGTTGCTCCGGCCGCCGAAGTCCCCGGACTTGGCCAGAATCCGCGAGCCCTCCTGGGCGTCCTCGAGCACGACGATTTCGCCGCTCCAGACGCCGTCGGCGAGCTGGGCGCTGGTGGGCGTGATGGCATCATCGTAGGCCCAGGTGTACGTCCGCCCCCACTCGTCGGTGGTATTGGTTTCGAGGTAGAACCGCACCGTCTCGGCCGTGTCGAACACTTCGTCCACGTCTCCCCGCGCCGTGATCGAGAGGCTGATCGGGACGGGGGCTTCGTCGTCACCCAAGATCAGGGGCGGCACCTCCGACAGCTCGAGGTAGGAGAAAGGCTTAAAGGCAATGCCGCCGGCGACCGCCGCCATGCTGATCGGCTCCCCCCAATCGTCGCCGAGATCGAGCTGGTCGAAGTCCACGGGCCTGGAGACTTCGCCCAAGTCCCAGGCGTCGGGCATGACCGGCGTCGTCGCCTCGAGTTCCAGCAGTTCGCCCGCGCCGGAAACTCTGTCCAGCTCCGGATTGGCGCCATACGCCAGCACGTTGACCTTGGCGTTGACCTGGTCGATCACCGGGTCCACAAGCGACCAGTGGTCGATCATCGCCCCCTTGCCACAGGCGTCCATCGTCTCGATCATGCGGCAACACTCATCCCCCAAATGCGGCAGATCGAAGGCGAGCTTCGCCTGGAGCCCGGCCAGGTTCTCGATGTCGAGCACTCCTATGGTCAGAGGGATGTTCGTGTAGCCCGGCAGGGCGTACACGGAGGTGCCGTAGACGCCCTTTTTCATAAAGCTGACTCCGCCGCGCACCGCCTCCCAATCGGCCAGGCCGGGAACCTGCTCCTCCGCAGCCGATCCATCGGCCTTCACCCGCCAGAGCGTGCGAGATATGGGGCGGGTGTCGGCCGCGCCGGCGTACTCGCGCTCGAAGTAGACGTACTGCCCGTCCGGGCTCCACGCGGTAACGTAGTCGTGGTATGCGGAGTCATCGGTGAGAATCAGCTCTCCGCTGAGAGAGGGGTAGCTCGCCACCCGGACGCCGGCCGGGGGAAGCGGGTCGGTGGCCCAGTCCCAGTCGGGGCTCACGGCAGGCCCGGAGGAATAGGCCAGTCGCAGGCCGACCGGGCTTATCTCGGGGCGGTGTTCGGCGACGGAGGGGGTGCTTGTGAGCTGCGCGACCGTCGGGCCGCCGGGGTCGTCGATGTCGGTGACGACATAGAGGTCGGCGCGCAGCGCGTCATCCGCGAACACGATGCCGAGGCCGTCGGCGGTCCAGGCGACGTTGTCCCAGCCGCCCGGCGCAAGCGCGGCGTAGCCGGTCCCATCCGCGTTGATCACGCAGACCGACCCATCGCTGAAGGCGATCCGGTCTCCGCCTGGAGACCACTTGGGTCGCTGGCCGCAGCCGTGAATCCGCACGGGGGCACGGTTCAAGGTCGAAGCAAGGGGACAGCAATCCGGGCCAATGAATGGCGAAGGGAAGATCTCCCATGAGTTCTGGAGCAGCATCTGAAGGTCGTAGACGGCGAGCGTGCACCCATACTGGAACACCAGGCGCTCACCGTCCGGCGACCAGTCGGGATTCAAGACGCACCACGGATCGACATACGTGGTGTTGCTGGTCAGCAGACGTACCGCGCCGTAACCATCCGGGTCGGCGACGAACAACCCCGGCCCATCCGATCCGCCGGCAAGTGGGTGGCATCCCCCCACAACCATGCGTCCCGTAGCACCAAATGCGGGACAAAGAAGAACGATCGTGAGAACGCCGGCCAAAGCACACGCTGCAACCCGCCTCATTGCTACCTCCTCCTCGCACCCGATAGAAGACAGCAGGGAGTCAACGAGATAGTGCCGGACAATCCCAAGAGAGGCCCAGAGCGGCACACTCCCCCTGCCCTGGAACGCCTATTGAACGCCTACTGGAAGGAGGTTCTGTGTGGCCGGTGCGGATTCCTTCTGACCATGCAAGGATATTTGGGGGGAGTAGCTCCTCTTACTTATGGCTGCTACGACCGTGGGTCTCAGCCCCGACAGCTGGACCATCTGAGATGAGAGGAAGCCGGTAGAACCCATCTCAGCAGCAGTGGAGGAGAAAGCGGCAGATGGAACCCCGGATCGTGTTCGCCTTGCAGCAGGCGGAAGGCTGCTGCGTGAACCACGAGCGGGTAAAGCGGTCATGGCGCAGAGATGGCTCGAGGGTGCCGCAGAAGCAGCCCGCTGGGTGCTCTACGGACCTTCGCCCAATGAAGTAACATTGGGCGAAGGTCTTCCTCCGGGCATTTGCTGGCTTTCTGACGAGTTTCGCCCTTACTTCTTTGGGCGAAACTCGTTAGGTCCCGCGCGCATTATGGCAAAGCAAGGACATGGAACATAAGTGGGCGAGCCGGGACTCGAACCCGGATGGCTCTTAACCACAGGATTCTAAGTCCTGCGCGTCTACCAGTTCCGCCACTCGCCCATCACGCGTATCGTAGAAGCCCGCCCCGCCGCTGTCAAGCCTCGCCTGCCCCCTACACGAAGTTAAACCCCGCCATCGGAAGCGGTACCGGAAAGACTCTCGCCAGCACGCGTTTCAGATCGCCCGTCACCTTCGGCGCGTGCGGTCCCGCCAGCACCAGCGGGGTCGCCTCCGCGACACCGCACTCCAGCCGCTCCTCCCCATAGGCGAAGACACACCGATCGCCTTCCTGGTCGAACGACAAGCTCCGCAGATCCCGCCTCTCCAGCCGCTCTCTCAGATAGGGCCGCAACCGCCTCATCAAGCCCGGCAGGTCGATCAACCTCAGCGTCCCAACCGACCTCCGCTCCTCCAGCGCGACTCCCTGCCGCCTCAGCAGGTAGGAAAGCTCGCGGTCGTGCCCGAGCACGCCGAATGCGACCTCATCCAAGCCTGTTTCCTCAAAGATTGCCGGCAGCGCCTCCACCAGAGCCGCCCGTGACCCAGCATACTCCCAGACCCGCCGCCTCTTGCTCCCCTCCTTCCGGTCCCACTCCCGCGCCAGGCCCGCATACGCGACCGGGTCTCCCGCGCGCTCCACCAGCCACAGCTCGGGATATTCGCAGTCCCACCAGAACGGCAGCTTCTCCACGAACCCCACCGGCCGCACAAACCGAACGCTCTCCGCTTGGTGCATCGGTGCGAGCAGCGGCCAGTCCTCCGGCCCCACTCGCCGCACGGAGACACCCGCCCCACGGTGCTGGAGATCATCCCGCCTCACCGTCCCCGACAGCACTCGCCCCGCGGGCACGCAGTGCGCCCGCCGATAGAGACCTCGGTCCCCGGACACGATCATCACCTTCGCGCGCTTCCTGGCCATATCCCGCAGAGACATCTCGAGAATGGCCCCAGCATGTCCCTTCCCCCGATACTCCGGACGGGTCAGCACGGTGCCAACGCTCGCGACGTTGAACTCGCATCCATACACCGAGACCCGGCTGTACACGGTCCGTATGTGTGATACCACCTGCCCATGCTCCACCACCACCAGGGTGCTGCGGCGGTCGGTGGGCCGCCGCATCTTGGAGACCATGTGCTCTTTCGAATAGTGGTCGTCGAGCCCGAATACGCTCCCGATCAGGTCCGCCAGGTCTTCGATCTCGTTCGGCTCGACTGGGCGAGGTGCTGCCACGCTCCTCCTCCTGCATGAAAGCGTCCGGCCCCCTCCTTCAGCCGGACATCCTTGAGTTCGCCGGTCTCCCCCCAGGCTCCTCGCCTCGAAAGGATGCCGACACCCCGAAGACGAAACCTCCACGTCGCAGCCGCATCCAGGTGTACGCTGCCCCGCGTTTTCCTCATGACAGAAGTGACCGCCGAACATACCGGAACGCGCAGCACCGTCGAGCTCTCCGCCGCCCGCCTCGGAGTGTCCGCGGTCGTGCTCGCCACGATCATCAACGTCCTGTGGGGCACCAACCCCATCGCCCTCAAGCTCGTCCTCCGAGGACTGCCGCCCATCGGGTCCGCCGGCATCCGCTTCGCCATCGCCGCCATCGGCGTGGCCATCTGGTGCCGCGCCACCGGCATCGACGCCCGCCCCCGGCGCGGCGAGATCCCCTGGCTCGCCGCCGTCGGCGCCATCTTCGTCATCCAGATCGCCACCTTCACCCTCGGCGTCTACTGGGGAACCGCCAGCCACTCCAGCGTCCTTCTCAACACCTACCCGTTCTTCGTCGTCGCCCTCGCCCACTTCCTCATCCCCGGGGACCGCGCCACTCTCGGCAAAGCCGCCGCCCTCGTCGCCGCCTTCTCCGGCATCGTCGTCCTCTTTGCCGGAGACTGGGGGGCCTGGCGCGGCACCAATCTCCTGGGCGACGTCATCCAACTCTCCAGCGCCATCATCCTCGGCGGGCAAGTCGTCTTCACCAAGCACGCCGTCGCCCGCGTCCATCCCGGGCGCGTCGTTCTCTATCAGATGTTCACCGGGGGCGTCGCCTTCCTGCTCTTCAGCTTCGCCTTCGAAGGCCTCGCCCAGGCCCGACCGGGCGCCCTCAGCATCGGCGCTGTCGCCTACCAGGGCATCTTCATCGGCACCATCTGCTTCACCGTCTGGACCTGGCTCATCCGCCACTACTCCGCCAGCCTCGTCGCCATCTTCGGCTTCATCTCACCCGTCGTGGGGGTCTTACTCAGCGCCCTCGTCCTCGGCGAGCCCATCACCCCGGCGCTTCTTCTCAGCGCCGGCCTCGTCGCCATGGGCATCGTCCTCGCCAATCTGTGGTAGCATTGAGGAGCAACCCGAATCACCACATCTGAGGAGGGAACTCGATGGACATCTACACCATCATGCGCACTCGGCGCAGCGTCCGCCACTATCGCCCCGATCCGATTCCCCAGGAGGTGCTCGACCGCGTGCTCGACGCCGCCCGCATCGCCCCCTCCGGCAGCAATCGCCAGCCCACCCGCCTCATCGTCGTCACGGATCCCAAGATCAAGGAGCAGCTCGTCCCGCTCTGCCACGACCAGGCCTTCATCGCCACCGCGCCCGTCGTCGTCGTTGCCTGCGGCCGCGACCTCCACTATAACCGGGGCGAGTGGATGGGCGACTACGCCATGATCGTCGATGTGTCCATCGCCGTCGATCACCTCACCCTCGCCGCGCGGGCCGAAGGCCTCGGCACCTGCTGGATCGGGTCTTTCAGCAACGCCAAGCTCAAGGAGTTCTTCGGGCTCCCCGACGACGTCAACGTCGTCGCCCTCACCCCCCTCGGCTATCCCGAGGGCGACCCTTTCACCGATCCCGAGGGCCGCCTTCCTCTGGAGGAGTTCGTTATGTGGGAGGGGTGGAAGGGCTAATGCCCGAGACCCCAGCGGGCCCCAATGCCCCACTACTGCGGCGGGCAGCGGCTGTGGCGGCTATCGCAGGCGCGACCTCGCTGCTCGCGCTGAACGGCTTCGCGGCTGTCGGCGAGCTGGTTCCCGCAGACAAGGGCCCGGCAGGCCGCGCGCTGTATCTTTGGATGCCGGCTGAGTCCTACCCCGCGGGCGCCCAATACGACCCGCGCCTCGACCAGCCCGTCCGCTTCTGGCGCGCCGGCATCTCTCTGGCGGAACTCGCCACAGAGGTCGAAATCCAGACCGGCGTCGCCATCGGCTTCTGGCCCGGTGCCGATGAGAACCCGCGCCTCCGCCTCAACGTTTTCTTGAATGCTGAGGAGCCTCCAACGCTCCGCGACCTCCTGGCCCAACTCGCCTGGGTCACTGGCTGTACCTTCGCCTGCACGAGTCCCACTGAGCTGACCGACTATGTCTACTACCTTCTCGATTCCAGCCTGGCGGGAGGGGCTTCAGAGCGCTGGTGCGACCTCAAGATCGCTCGGTCCTTCACCGACGAAGACCGAAGAGAGCGCTCGCGGCAGCAGCATATTGCCGCGACCGGAGCTATGCTGGAGGAACTGCGAGAGGTCCTGCGACTCTCACACAACGCTCTCATCGCCCGCTACAGAAATAGGAACGATCGCCTTCTTCTCACCCTCCTGGACCCTCAGCGGCGCGCTGCCGCCGAGTTCGTGTGCGGTCGCATGAGCTACCGCGATGACGACAGCAGGTGGTATCGGATCGGCGAGGACTGGGGAGCATTGAGCGAGGCGGAGAAGGCGCTGTTGCGCACTGCCTTCCCTTGGATGAAGGATGTCGAAGAAACGGGGCAGCTGCGCGTGTCGGCAGTCGGCGCTCACATCGGCCGGATCGAGTTGAGTGTGTCGGCCCCCGTCAGCGCGATGAAACACGGGCGAGCCACCGCCCCTGGATATGTCGTCGGGTCATCGCGTCTGGCAGCTTATCCTATTGTCGTGATCGATTCCCGTCAGGATGCTGTCGGACTGGGAGATGCCGCCGACATCCTGCGTCTTGCTGCTCTTCTCGGCGAGAGCGTTCCGGAGGGTGAAGAGGCCGCCTACGTCGAGGCCTATGCTGGGAGCCAGTGGGAGGCGGCACAGCAGCGCGAATGGGAGCGCTGGTGCCAGAGAACCGCAGCCGACCGACACCTCTCAAATGCCGCCATTGACCTGCTGTCTCAGACGGAATGGCCGCTCGATCACGACGACCACTCGATGGGGGAGGTCCAGGCGGCCGTCGCGCGGGAGACTGGGATGCACGTCGTCTCCGACTGCTTCTGGCAGCCCGCCCAGCGCGTCGACGAGGAGGTGGATAGCGCGTACAAGGGGCTTGTGCTGCTATGCCCCATATCCCCTCTCACGGATGCCACTCAACCCGAGTTCGCGCTCGGCTGGGAATGGGCCGACGCCGGGAGCTTCCTGCGGTTCCGCAGCCTCCATCGGGACGTCTTCCGGGCCAGTATGCTTCCCGAGGGCACGATTGAGGAACTGGATCGGATCGCCGAGCCTCACCTGCCGGCCATCGCCGATACCGCCGATCCGCCCACAGAACTCACCATCACTCTCCCGATCGACCTCCCACGCTTGGTGGCGATTGCCCGCGGCCTATCCGATCTCCAGTGTCGCTACGGCGGTCGGATTGCGTACGAAGACCCCACCGATTTCGCCGCTGCCTGCCGCGTTGCGGCTCGCGGCGCTCTGCTGGAGCCATTCGGCGACAGGTATGGCTTCTTTCGATTCATCCTCTCCTTGGACGAGGCCCAGTGGCGGCTCGCACAGTCCGACCGAGGGCTCACGTGCACGCGGGACCTGGATGAGTCGCAAATCGCCGCCCTCGAGAACTCGATCCTTGAGGTTGTCGGTTACGCCTTGCGGGTCGACATGAGCCATCCAGAGTTCATGCTGAGGACCCAGGGGACGCTTCTGAATCCCTTTTCTGGCGATGACGTACTCACCGCTGCCATCCGGTTCGAGCCAGCAGAGCCCCTCCCGCCGCTTCCTTCGGGCCAAAGCTACCGCGGGCCACTGGAATGGTCCGTACCATCTCATGTTCGTGCTCGCGTGACCTATCGCGCTCTGGTGGAGAATGAAGACACAGAGTCCTGATGCCTACGACCTATTCGTCTACGGCGCCTCTCCTGCCGGGCTGGGCGCGGCGATAGCGGCCGCGCGGCAGGGACTGCGCGTGCTCGTCGCCGAGCCGCTCGGGCAGATCGGCGGGATGGTCACCGGCGGCCTCTCCCGAACGGACCTCGGCCGCCCCGAGACCGTCGGCGGCCTCTTCCGGGAGTTCATGGGCCGCGTCGTCGCGCATTACGAGAAGCACTACGGCGCCTCCTCCCAGCAAGTCGAGGACTGCCTCGCAGGCCAGCGCTTCGAGCCCCGCGTCGCCCTCGCGCTCCTCGCCGAGATGGTCCAGCAAGCCGGCGTCGACGTCCGCCTCAACCGCGCTGTCTCGGCGGCCGGAGTAGGGGAGGACCGCATCGAAAACCTCACCCTCTCCGCCCCCGGCGGCCTCGAACGCGTCTCCGCTCCCTTTTTCATCGACGCCAGCTACGAAGGCGATCTCCTCGCCGCCGCCGGCTGTGACTACCGCGCCGGCCGCGAGTCTCGAGAGGAGTACGAAGAGGAGTACGCCGGCCACCTTCTCTGGGATCCGAGCAAGGGCCGCGCCTCAAAGCACGGCACCGGCGAAGGCGATGACCGCGTCCAGGCCTACTGCTTCCGCCTCACCGTCACCGACGACCCCGACAACCGCCTCCCTGTCGAGCGGCCGCCCGACTATGACCCTTCCCGCTACGATCTCCTGAAGCAGTACCTCGCGGCCGCCCCCCGCGGCCTCAAAGACGTCCTCCTCCTCGGCCCGCTCCCCAACCGCAAATGGGATGTCAACAACTGGGGCTTCTGCTGGCAGTCCATGGATTACATCGAGCAGAACTCCGCCTACCCCGAGGGCACCTGGGAGCAGCGCCGCGAGATCGCGGAGAGCCACCAGGCCTACCAGTGGGGGCTGCTCTACTTCATCCAGAACGACCGGTCAGTACCAGCCGACTTGAGAGCGGAGGTGAGCGCCTTCGGCCTCTGCAAGGACGAGTTCCCCGAGCGCGCCGGCTGGCCCGAACAGCTCTACATCCGCGAGGCGCGCCGGCTCATCGGAGAGCACGTCTTCACCGAGCACGACGCCCGCCGCGACCGCCGCAAGCCCGACTCCGTCGCCGTCGGCAGCTTCCCCATCGACTCCCACGCCACCCAGTGGTACCAGGTCGGACAGCCCACGCCCGCCCCCGAGGGCTTCTTTATGTGCTCGGTCCGGCCCTACGAGATTCCCTACCGCGCGCTCCTGCCGAAGTCGCCGCGCAACCTCCTCGTCCCGGTCTGCATGAGCGCCACCCATGCCGGGTACGGCTCTCTCCGCATGGAGCCCGTCATGATGAACCTCGGCCTCGCCTGCGGCCTCGCCGCGGTTCAGGCCAAAGGTGACGGGTGCGACTTCCATACCCTGGAGGTGGAGAAGCTCCAGCAGTCGCTGGTGAGCAACGGGCAGGTGATTCACGCTCCAGATCGGTAAGCTGTAGGCGGGCAGACATCGTCAGTTCCAGCAGGAGAGAGACGACCGTGACTGAGAGCGAGCGCAACACGGCCTACTGTGGGCTATACTGTGCCGACTGTATACCCAGCAACCGTGCCTTCTTCGAGTCGGTGCGTGAGCTGCAACGTTTTCTCCGCGACCTCGGATTCGAGCACTACGCTGCTCTCAAGGCACGCGGTAACGACGCCTTCAGGAACTACAATGTCTTCACCGAGGTGTTGGCGGCGATCAGTAGCCTCGAGTGCCCTCGCCCGTGTCGGGATGGAGGCGGAGGCCCGAGCTGCCGCGTTAGGGAGTGCAGCCTGAGCAAAGGCTATGCCGGCTGTTGGGAGTGCGAGACCTTCCGCGAATGCGAACTCCTCCAGGGCTTGCGCAACTTCCATGGACGGAACATCGACCACAACCTCGAGATGATCAGGGAGTACGGGGTCGATGACTGGAACGAGCACCGCGGCAAGCACTACCCGTGGAGCGAGCCTCCTACGCGTCCGCCAACCGCTTGCTAATTGCGTACTTCGCCGCCTGCAGCCGGCTCGTGACCCCGAGCTTCTCCAGTAGATGGGCCACGTGTGTCTTCACCGTCTGCTCGCTGATCGTCAGCCGCTCTGCAATGTCGGAGTTCCGCAGCCCCTCCGCCACGAGCCGCAGCACCTCGAGCTGCCGCGGCGTCAGGTCGACGTCATCGCGAACACCCACATCGCTTGCCTGCGGCGCGCTGGCGAACTCGGAGTAGAGCTGCTGCATCAGCTCCGGCTGGATCCACGTGCTCCCCTGCATCACCGACCTCAGCGCCTCCACCATCTGCGTCGGCGGAAGCGTCTTCAGCAGGTACCCGTTCGCGCCGGCGCTGGCCGCAAGCGCCAGGTTCTTCGGGTCGGGGTAGTTCGCCAGCACGACGATCCGGCACTCCGGTCGCTTCGCCCGCAGCTCGCCGAGCGCCTCATCAACCCGCTCGGTCCCCAGGAAACCATCCATCAGGATCAAGTCCGGCTGCGCCCGCTCGGCCAGCGCCACACCCGCCGCCACCGATTCGGCCTCTCCGACCAGGTCTATCTCGGGCATCGCCTCCGCCAGATACAGGCGCAGACCCATTCGGAACACGAGCTGATCGTCGATGATGGCCGTTCTGACCAATCGGGTGCCCCCGCGAGTTCCTGCCGCGTGACGTTGCTTACTCATCCCGCCTTCCAGTCTCACGCACGAAGTCTGCTTCCGCTGCTGGCTCGGCGCATCGTTCCCCTCTCCCGAACCAGCACCAAGGTGTTCTTCCACGTTTCACCCTCACTATGTAGTATCTTCGGGGCATCAGGTGTCACTCTCTCAGGCGATTGCGTCGCAGCCGCGGCGGCTGTACCCTTGAGATGCGAGGCCGGACTGAAACGTGTTCGCGAGGAGAGACACGGAACCATGCTCAGTCACGCCACAGGCGGCCTTATCGCCTACTATCTTGGGATTGTCATAGTCGCACTGCCGGGTCTCATCGGCGTCATCCTCATCGGCCGGATGTACCGCGCCGCCCTCAGGGACTGCCGCAAGCTCAAGGAAGAGGTATCGCGCGCGGAGGAGGCAACGGGAAGAATCCGCTGCCTGCTCTCCGATCTGGCGGCCACCATGAACCTCAGCCTCGCCCTCTGCGCGGCCAAGCCCGAGGCCGGGCGGGAGAAGGAGATCGAGGAGATCCGACTGGCGGCGGAAGAGGCGATCAATGCCCACTACCGGTCACACGAAGCCCCCGTCGCGGCCGGCTCCGACTCCCCCGTCTCATCCCCTCAGGCCGCCCCCGACGTCGCCTAAGCCGCGCCGGCGCGCCTAGGCCCTCGCACCCGGCGCCGGGAACAGGAGCGAGCAGGTCACCTCCGTGCCCGCGGGCAGCGCATGTCCCGCCCGGTCCAGCGCCGCCGCTACGCGCGCCGGCAGCTTCTGCTCCACGATGGTATGCCGGCCGGGGATCGCGTTCACTCGCACCCTCAGCAGCCGCGAGTACGTCGGCAGCGTCTCCACCGATCCCACCGACGGCGGCGCGACGAACACCCGGAACTCTCGCTCGAAATCCCTGAACACCGCCTGTGCGAACGCCGCCGGATCGGCCGGCTCCTCCGGCTGAAGGGGGATGTTCACGACATAGCCGACGTAATCCTCGGTGTAGTTGTTCGCCGTCGAGATGCCGCCGTTCGAGAAGTACCGAAGCTGCCCGTTCGGGTCCCGCAGCTTCGTCGCCCGCAGCCCCACCTCCTCCACCCGCCCCAGCACCCCGTTGATCTCCACCAGATCCCCCACCGCGTACTGCCCCTCCATGATGATGAAGAACCCCG
>Ga0307379_10000883_pt1 | contig 48607 bp, 44 predicted proteins | sample UN2MG_FD_202237 | JGI IMG/M metagenome (GOLD analysis project Ga0307379, IMG submission 202237) | Soil microbial communities from Risofladan, Vaasa, Finland - UN-2 | ecosystem: Environmental > Terrestrial > Soil > Coastal area > Acid sulfate soil | place: Finland: Risofladan, Vaasa | collected... | reverse complement strand
CATAAAGGTGCACAAGCTCATGGACAACGGTTCCGAGGTCGTGGAGACCTCCCTGCCGGTTCTGCTAACAGTCACTGACTCGGCAAACGAGCCGAGGCCGTTCTTGGCGAAAAGGCTTCTGAAGTACAGGAAGGCTGCGAGCGGATTCGACCTTCCCGCGCTTCTGCCTAAATACCCGCAGTTTAATACCGCCGAAGATTTGAGAGAACACCTCAGGAAGAAGGGCCTCTTTATAGAGATGTGGGGGCTGGAGGATATCAAAGCCAGAAAGGAAGAGGTCGGGTTCGCCGGTTCCCCGACGATGGTCAAGATGATAGAAAGCATCACCCTTACGGGAAAGGGCTTTAAAAAGATAGAAGCGACCGATGAAGGCATTGCGCAGTTCGTAGCTGAGCTCATCGAAGATCACACATGGTAAACTATTCTACAGATCAACAATCACAGAGAATCATGACAAGGAGCGTTGCATGAATGGAGAGGTCTGGGTATTTGCAGAGCAGGACTGGAACACACTGCAGGAGATAGGGATCGAACTCCTCTCCAAGGGAAAAGAGCTCGCCTGTGAGCTCGGGGCCGAACTCGCCGGCATTCTTATAGGCAAAAGCGTAGAGAAGCACGCCGGGCCCCTCTTCGAGCACGGTGCGGACAAGGTGTACATGTGCGAAAACGATTCCCTCGAAAATTACGACACGGCGAAATACGCGAAGATTTTCACCGATCTTATTGAAAAGTACAAACCGCAGATCGTTCTCTTCGGCGCATCCGCCCGCGGACGCGACCTCGCTCCGAGGATCGCTTCCAAACTCAAGGTCGGTCTGACTGCCGACTGCACCGATCTCCAGATCGGTGACTATAAGCACCCTGATGGCACTGTTTTCAAGAAGATACTCTACCAGATACGGCCGGCGTTCGGCGGCAATATCATCGCAACCATCGTAACGCCGCACAAAAGACCTCAGATGGCGACCGTCCGAGAGGGCGTAATGCCAACTCCTCCGGTCCAGAGGGGAAGGACCGGTGAGATCGTCCGCGAAACAGTACAGATAGAAAACCTGAAGAACATCATGCACATCCTGCAGCGTGAGAAGAAGGAGAAGAAGGTAAACCTGAAAGGTTCCCACATCATTGTCGCAGGGGGATACGGGGTCGGATCGAAGGAGAACTTCGCCACCATAAGAAATCTCGCTGCGGTTCTCGGTGCCGAGGTCGGGGCGTCTCGTGCCGCAGTCGATGCAGGATTCATAAGCAAGGACCACCAGGTCGGGCAGACCGGAACGACAGTCCGCCCGAAGCTCTACATCGCGTGTGGAATATCAGGGTCCGTTCAGCACCGTGCGGGTATGGACCAGTCGGCGAAAATCGTCGCCATCAACAACGACCCGGAAGCTCCGATATTCGGTATCGCACACTACGGAATCATAGGAGACCTCAATGAGGTAATCCCGATGCTCATCGAGGATATTAAAAAGAGGCGGGTGGATTAAATGGAAAACTTTTTCACAGACAACAGCGACATTCAGCTCCTCTTCGATCGGATCGACCTGAAGGAGGTCATAGATCTGAAGGAAGGGGACTATGCTGAGATTTCAGAATACGACTACGCCTTTGCAGACGCGGACGACGCGAAGGAGGGTTACAGGGAGGTTCTCACCCTCATAGGGGAGATCGCCGCCCAGAAGATTTCCCCGCTCGCTCCTGACGTCGACGAGCAGGGCTCCTTCTTCGATGCCGGAAAGGTGCGCTACGCAGACGGCATACAGAGAGACATGGACACCCTGCGCCGCTCCAACCTCATGGGGTTCACTCTCCCGAGGAAATACGGCGGCCTGAACTTTCCGACTTTCGTTTATACCATAGCGATAGAGATGGTCTCCCAGGCCGACGCAAGCCTTATGAACCTCTTCGGCCTGCAGGACATAGGCGATACGATCTGCGAGTTTGCAGACGAGGAGATCAAGTCGAAGTACCTCCCTCTCTTTTCAAGCGGAAAGGTAACGGGCGCCATGGCGCTCACCGAACCTGACGCGGGAAGCGACCTCCAGGCGGTACAGCTCAAGGCAACGCTCGATCCGTCTGACAACACATGGTACCTCAACGGCGTAAAGCGTTTCATCACAAACGGATGCGGTGACGTGCTTCTCGTGCTTGCGAGAAGCGAGGCCGGGACAAAAGACGGGCGGGGTCTCTCGATGTTCGTATGCGAGAAGAACGACTCCCTCGTGGTACGAAGGATCGAGAACAAGCTCGGAATTCACGGAAGCCCAACCTGTGAGCTCCAGTTCAATAATACGAAAGCATACCTCGTCGGAAAGCGGCGAATGGGGCTGATACGGTATGTCATGTCTCTCATGAACGGCGCGAGGGTCGGTATCGCCTCCCAGGGGCTCGGCATAGCCCAGGCCGCATTCCTGGAGGGGCTCTATTACGCCAGGGCCCGCGAGCAGTTCGGGCAGGCGATCATCAACTTCCCACTCGTCTACTCGATGCTGGTAAACTCGCGCGTGAACATCGAGGCCGCGCGGATGCTCACCTACGAAACGTCGAGGGTCGTGGACCTGAAGAAGGGATACGAAAAACTCGTCCGCGAAACAGAAAACCCGACGAAAGAGCTTCGGGAGAGGATGAAGTACTACACTTCGCTCGCCGCGACGCTGACACCAATGGCCAAGTACACATCTACCGAGTGTGCGAACGACGTTGCCTACAAGATGCTCCAGGTCCACGGCGGGACCGGCTACATGAAGGACTTCAACGTGGAGCGGCACTGCCGCGACGCGCGCATCACCAACATCTACGAGGGAACCACCCAGCTCCAGTACGTTGCGGCAATCGGAGGCGTAGTGACCAAGGTGATGGAGCCGGAGCTCGACCGCATGGAGAGCAGGCACAGGGAGGAGTTCCAGAAACCATACCTCAAGGTGCTCAAGGAGAAGCGCACGCTTCTCAATAAAGCGGTCGATTTCATAAAGGAAAAGAACGACCACGAGTATCAGTCGTTCTACCAGGACCGGCTCGTCGATATGGCAACGAAGCTGTACACCGCGCACCTCTTTCTGAAGTACGCTGCGTTCAGCGAAGAGAAGAGGAAGACGATGGATATCTTCTTCGAGCGCGAGATCCCCGAGTGGGACAAGAACTACGGGTTTGTGGTCTCCGGAAAGAGCGCGGTTATGGAGGAGTCTTCAGACCTTCTCGACATGTCCTAGGCCCCAGGGTCCTGGCGGACCCTGGGGGGACACGATACTCCGGGACATAATGAAAGTATGTGTCCCGATCAGAGGGTCCCCGGGGTCGGGCTGTCAGCGACCTCGAAGGTGTTGTTGTAATCTTCGCTCGTCTCGTCGTGGCCGAACATGCCATTTCTGCCGGTAAGTGTTTCAGTTCCTTCGTTAAAATCGGTCCGCTTCAACGATTGCCCGTTCCCGGGGGCTGCCACAAGAGGCTGGCTTGCAACAGCGGTATCTTTCAGATAGGCGCTCGTAGCCCCCGAGTCCCCGTCCGGGCCGTCGATTATGACACCTGTTTTATCCAAGTATGTCAAATTCTCAATACCAATCCCGAGATAATCTATGTCCTGGACGAGGTCGCTGGACCCGTCCCAGTAGTAGAAAATGATCATCTCATCGACATCATTCAGATTATACGCCATGCCATAAGTTCCGCCCATGGCGGGCGAGTTTTCGTGGCTTGCATAAGTATCGAAATCAGGATAAAACCCGTACGTAGTAAAAAAACCGCTGGTGGTATACACGGCAATGACAAGCACCTCTCCTGCAGTAATAGTAGTGTCTTCCGGAAAACGCATGTTGAAATCCAACCCGCCTGCAGCGACCCCGTTTACCACCTGATAATATGTGTTGTAGTCGGCGATATAGACGTTATCGAGCGCGATGGGCAGATCCGCAGGGTTGTATATCTTTATAAACTCACCGGAAAAATTGGACTGGATGGCGGCCTCGGAAATGAGAAGGTTTGCAGGCGACGCGGCCCCTGGCCCGGTAGCCGGGTTCTGGGGCGCCGATGACGGACACCCGGTGAGAATAACCGTACAGATAACAGCGATAAAACTACATGAAAGAGTCTATTTTTTCAACTAAAAAATTACAATACTGGTTATTCTTATTAAAACTATAAATATGATAATTATTATACTTCAGTGATGTACATGTCGGTATAAGCCATACGACGGTTATTGTTTCGAAAAAAGTGTTACTGTGTCCAGAAGTATGTTTGCCCCTCATGGAGGAATGCGCTGATATGTCGGATTATTACTGACATGTGAGTGTGTATGATCCTGAAACCGGAAGGCCGAGAACCATTTCACCCGCGGCATGCGTATAGGACAAACCGGCTTCCTGTTATTACAGGGAGGCCCTTCAGCACCTGGAACAGTTCCCCCGGTTACACACCAGAACGGTGCTGGATTGAAAGAGAGGGAGAGATGGTCATCATATCAACGAATCCAGGGCGGGTCGAAATAAAACGGCACGATCGCGCCCTATCTTCAACAAACAAAAAACCAGAAATCTTCACGATCCATTTAGTCCTGCCCGTTACTTGCCGGTGACTATGAATTCGTTGGTGTAGCACCCTACTGGATCGACCCTCTTTTTGATGAGGCCGAGCGAGAGCATTGTATCGATCGAGCGCTTCCAATCCTCCGGCGACGTGTATCCTGATCCGTTTCTCTCTATATCATCGTCGACCCACAGCTCCATCGACCGTAAAAGCACATTCCTGTTGATCTCGATGTTATCGTCGGACAGGGTCGGCACATATTTTTTTATAAGAGGGAGTACCTTCTCCCTGTTTTCGAGTGCGTACACGCTCGCCCTGCTTACCGCCCGTACGAACCTCCTGACAAGGTCGGGGTCCTGTTTTATAAGCCGTTCTCCTGCGATGATTGCCGCGGAGACCATCGGCGTGATGGGGTACGCCTCTATCACTCTGACGCTCTTCCCCATGTCTCCCAGAACGACAGGCTCGTTGTTGATGAAAACGACACTGGCGTCCACCCTTCCAGCGAGGAGGCTCTCGATCTGGGTATATCCTATGAAGCTGAGGTCTATGTCCTTCAGTGTCATGCCTTCGCTGCCGAGTATCACCTGCAGTCCGAAGTAGTTCGATCCGTACGGAACCGGCGTTCCCACCCGCTTCCCTGCAAGTGACCGTACGTCCGTGATACCGCTTTCTTCGAGGGCCATGATCCCGACAGGATACTTCACGTACATCGTGTACACCACCCGTACAGGAATCCCTTTCTCTCTCGCGATTATGACCTGGTCCCCGTCCGAGACTCCGAAATCCACCGACCCGTTTGCAACGAGGCTCATGATATCCGTTGCCATCCCGTAGTCGAACGTCACGTCGATGCCTTCATCCCGGAAGTAGCCCTTCTCTACCGCGACGTAGTAGGGGGCGAACTGTACATTGGGAATGTAACCCATGGCTATCTTGACGCTGTCCGATGCATCTGTCTCTAACGCATTTAACGATAACAGCGCTGCAGCAGCAGAAACGAAAAAAAGGCGGCGAAAATGAATCCGACGTCGAGCTTTTCCAATCATCTTTGGTTCTCCTTTAGCTTCCTGTGTCTCCCCAGGAGGATGTATTCAACAAACGATATCACGAGGTAGAAGAATATACCGAGCCCGCCGAGGGTCATGATGCTTACGAAGACCAGCGGAGTGTCAAAGCTTGCGCGCGCCATGCTTACAAGTGCGCCGAGCCCCTCTGAAGCTCCCAGGAATTCACCCACAACGGCTCCTATCACCGAGAATGTGATACCCACCTTGAGGCCCCCGAAGAGCATGGGCAGAGCTGAAGGTAGCTCAAATTTGAAAAATGTCTTGAAAGGACCCGCGTCGAGTGAGAGCAAGAGCTCCATGATCTCACGGTCTGCATAGCGTATCCCGACGATCGAGCTTATGAGCACGGGAAAGAAGATGACGAGGGCCGCGATCAGTATCTTCGTTCGTATGCCGAACCCGAACCATATTATGAGAAGCGGAGCGAGCGCGACGATCGGTATGGCCTGCATGGCGACGATGTAGGGCGAAAAAAGGCGCTCCGCTGTTCTGTATTTAGCAAGAACGTATCCTATGACAAAAGCGAGCGACGAGCCGATGATGAATCCCATGATACTCTCATATGCGGTAACGAGAAGGTTCGGGAAAAGGAGCCTGGAAGAAACCGCCGTAAAGAAGCGGGCGAGCACGGCCTTCGGCATTGGAAGAATGAAATCCGGCAGGCCGGTAATCCTGGCAACCACTCCCCAGATAAGCACGAAAAGCACAATTCCCGCAGGGATGAGGAGGTATTCGTAGTACTGCCGAAGCTTTTTCAGAAACCCGGCACGGCTTTCTCCTCCCAGTGCAACAGGGAGCGCCCCTCTGCCGCGATCAGTCTTCGCGATCTCCTCGCTCCATACATCCCTGATCCGTTTACGCACATCTACGACCGCTTTCGATATATACTCGGATGAGAAAATCTCCCCTCTCGAATCCTTCTTCTTCGGATCGAGCTCGACGATGTCCACTACCTTTCCAGGCAATCCGGACAGTACGACGATCCTCGTTGACAGAAGGACAGCTTCGGAAATACTGTGAGTCACGAACACGATCGTCTTCCCTGTCCGCTCCCACAGCTTCAGAAGAAGGCGGTTGAGGCGTTCCCGTGTTATGGAGTCGAGCGCGCCGAAGGGCTCATCGAGCAGGAGGATCTCCGGATCGAGTACGAGGGCCCTCGCTATGGCGACCCTCTGCTGCATTCCGCCGGAGAGCTCCGCCGGATACATGTTAAAAGCCCTCTTCAATCCCATGATCTCGAGGAGCTCATGGGCCCTTCGGGTGTCCTGCTTTGTTATCTCCCCTTTTACCACCTCGACTGGAAGCAGAACATTTTTCAGAACGTTCCTCCATGGGAGGAGGGTCGCCTTCTGAAAGACGTTCCCTGTGTCCCTGCGAAGATTGTGAACCGCCTCTCCCTTGATTGAGACTGTTCCCGACGTGGGCCCGAGGATGCCCGAGATGAGCTTGAGCATCGTCGTCTTTCCGCTCCCGGAAGCTCCCACGATCGAGAGGAACTCACCCTTTCGAATGGAGAGGTCGATACTGTCGAGCGCACGTATGACCTCCTTTTTCCTGCCAGCTAGCGGAAACAGCTTTGAAACGTTGCTGAATTTTATGTAATCTTCCATACTGTTCCTTCCGCTGTATATAAAGCAGCCGGGGAGGACGGTCCTCGTCGAGAAGGATATCTCCCCGAAACACGGGGCCGAGGTTTTTTAGGGATGACAGAGAAATCCTGTTTGTGCGGAGTTCTTCTCCCATCCAGACTGTGACTGTCGGCACCGGAATTTCACCGGATTCTGAAATTTACCTGGTTGGCTCGAAGAGACAAACAGATAAAAACTCGCGGGCTGTACCGCCGGTCGGGATTTTCACCCTGCCCCGAAGAACAATATAAAAATACAGGGGGTATTCTTTGAAGTCAACGGTTTTCTATGAGGAATCGGGAATGGGCATGGCAGCTACATTACGTCTATCATCCTGGCAAGTACTGCCTTCCCCCTATAATCAGGAAGTAGAATCGGCGCTCTTCTTTGTGTCTTGACTCCTGCTTCCACGAGCATTTTTGTATACGTATTTAAGTGCTGTAGCGTCAGTCTCCCGTATGCTTTACGCATTTTTACATATTCCGCCGCTGTACTGCCCGCCCTCCGCCCGAACACAAGGCAATCGAGAGTGGAGTTTCCCATCAATCTATTTTTCCCGTGTACTCCGCCTGTAACCTCTCCGGCAACAAACAGTCCTTTTACATTTGTTTTTCCAAACGGATCTGTCTCTACGCCACCGTTCTGATAATGAAGTGTCGGGAAGATAAGAACCGGATTCTTTATCATATCGATCCCGAATCTCTTGAACATCCGTACCATTCCGGGAAAAGACTTCTGGGCTGTTCCTTCACCGTTTATTATATCGATAAGAGGGGTATCCAGCCAAACGCCTCTCATGCCCGATGGAGTCGTCACCCCTTTGTCATTACCGTAACATTCCCTGATAATTGCCGACGCCTCCACATCCCTGGGTTCAAGCGGAAACACGAATTCATCGCCGTCTATATTAACCGGTTGAGCACCGCTCGTTCTCAATTTCTCAGTCAATAAAAGGCCTATAATCTGCTGTGGATACGCCGCGCCTGTAGGGTGGTACTGTACCGTGTCTGTATCCAGAAGCTTTGCACCCACCCTGTAGACAAGAATGATTCCATCACTCGTGGCACCGTAATGATTTGTGGTTGGGAACCCCCTTATGTGCAGCCTCCCGAATCCGCCAGTAGCAACTATCGTGGCCTTTGCCTTCACGATCCTGTATTCATGCGTCTCCAGTCCCCACAGTACGGCACCTGTTACGGTTCCACTCCCGTCGGTCAGAAGCTCGATAGCCGGATGAAACTCAAGGACGTTTATTTTTCTGTTCTTGAATTCATCCTTTATTACCCTCAACTCCTCCATGCCCGTATAATCCCTGCAGGCATGCATCCTCTTTCTCGACGTCCCGCCTCCTGAAAGCTCGATAAAGCCTGCATCCTCATCTCTGTCGAACAGAACACCGAGATCGCAGAGCCATTTAACGACAACAGGGGCGTCCTCGGTAAGGGCCCGTACAACATCAGGCTTGTTCGTAAAATGGCCCCCTCCTATCACATCTAAATAGTGAATAACAGGAGAGTCGTTGGGCCTGTCCGCTGCCTGCGTGCCTCCCTGGGCCATCGTGGAATTGGAATCACCATGCCGAAGCTTGTTAACAAGCAGTATTTTCTCCGCTGGTATCCCGGACTCATTGGCGAGCAGCGCCGCACTCGTCCCTGCGAGACCGCCCCCGATAATAAGAACATCCACTTCATAGTCTATTTTACTCAAGTCCACATCGTTCTCATCTATCAATGGAAACGATTCGAGTAGATCGACAAGCTCATGAGGTGCCAGATCTCCCCTGTTCTGCCCATGCCTGATCTGTCTCTTTCCACCCTCAGTATAATCCGGATGATACTGGTCAAGAATTTCCCTTCTCTGTTTTTGCGACATCTGTGGGACCAGTTTTCCTATCCGTTTATCACGGGTCTTTTCAACCTTCTTTATCGACTCATACATATATTCAGGATATCCATCGATAAACGTAAGTTCGGACATCTCAAACCCCCTCAATAAACCTCTCTTGTTCTCTGGTACTCCGAATAAACGGATCTAAGCTTTTCGTTATTGAAGCCCATGGTTTTTTCGAATTCTTCATCATATTTATTTTCTTTTATCTCTTTTACCCTGCTTTCAACATTTTCGTCCCTCGGCAGCCCATGCAGCCCATACATTCTCCTTCCAAGCTGGCCAATGTAATACTGAACTATCTCGGCAGGACATCGTATGGCGCAGAGCCCGCATTGAATGCAGTCGAATGAAATCTCGGCGACCTTTTCAAAATCTCCTCTCAAAGCCGCCTGTATGTAATCCATGACCTCGATATCCTGGGGACACGCCTTTGTACATGTATTGCAGGACAAACAGCGGGCAATCTCCGGATACCACTTCAGAAAAACATTTGCACTGTACTCCTCGCTCTCTATATCATAGAAAGCCTTCTCTGCGGGCGAGAAGGGGATCTGAACGAGATACATTCCGTCCTCTACCCTTGTTTGACATGCCATTGCCGTCTTGAGTTTGTAATCGTCTTTTGTTCGATACACAGTCGAACATGCGCCGCAGAAACCTGCTCTGCAGCCGCACGAACGAATAAACCTGTACCCGGCATATTCCATCGCCTGCATCACAGTAAGAACCGCAGGGACCCGGTACTCCATTCCCATGACATATATCTTCACCCAGTGCTCTATGTCCTTCTCGTCTATTCCCGTTGTAACGGATTTGTTCGACTCAGCAATCTTCTCCATGATATCTTTTTTGTCCATTACAGCTTCCTCCATACAAAGATCAGAATATGTCCTCGATAAACCCCTTTATCTGCTCATAGGTAAAGACAGGTCCGTCTTTACAGACATAGAGAGGCCCTACATTACACCTTCCGCATGTGCCTATACCGCACTTCATCTTCATCTCGAGCGTTGTGAAAATCTGTTTCGGAGTAAACCCCATCTCGTCGAGTGCATTCAGAGCGAGCTTTATCATAACAGGCGGACCGCAGGTGAGGGCAATGCTGTTTTGTTTTACGGGGGTCTGTTTTTTCAGGACTTCAGGAACATACCCGACCTCTCCCTTCCATTCTTCGGTTTCGCCGCCCGGGTCCAGTGTCAGCGTGACCTTGATATCCCCGCGCTTTCCCCACTCGTCAAGCTCGTCCTTATACACGAGATCTGTAACGCTTCTCGCACCGTAAATGATACGCAAGTCTTTAAAATCATTTCGTATGGAAAGCACTTCCCGTATCAAAGACCGGAGCGGCACGAGACCGATCCCGCCTCCGATAAACAGTATGTTCCTGCCTTTCATCTGCTCGATCGGAAACGAGTTCCCGTAAGGGCCCCTGATACCGACGGTGTCACCGGGTTCGAGCATATGAACGGCTTCCGTTACCCTGCCGACCTTTTTAATGCTGCATTCCATATACCCTTTGTCGGACGGTGCGGATGCTATACAAAAGGTCGATTCACCTTCTTTTGGAACGGAAAGCTCTACGAACTGTCCCGCATAAAAAGAAAAGGTATCCCTCTTGTCCTTGTCTTTAAAAACGAGCTTCAGAGTGATGACATCGGGCGTCTCACCTTTTATATCTTTTATCTGTGCCAGGTCGGGTACAAGGATGTCTTTCATGGCGTTCCTTTTTCATTTACAGTGCTCACAATCTCAACGATGTCCGTCTTGACCGGACAGTACTGCGCACACCGCCCACAGCCCACGCAGGCGTACTCTTCAAAGTTTTCCTTATAATAGCTGAATTTATGATATATCCTCTGCCTGTATCGCTTGAACTTATTTTTCCTGGAATCCTCCCCTGACGCCATTCGCGTAAACGCATCGGAGCTGCATGTATCCCAGCATCTGATTCGATAAAACCGTTCGTCTACGATATCAAAACAGTGACAGGTCGGACAAAGATAGGTACAGACACCGCATTTCAGACAGGCCTCTGATACTTCTTTCCAGTAGTCCGATTCAAATGCTTTCAGAAGGTCTTTTGGAATATGTATCTCCCTCTTAATGGATTCTTCCGCCTGTTTCTTCAGCCTCTCGAACCGCTGTACCTCTTCCTTATCCGCCCTTTTGCCTTTCCCTTCAAAAATAACTTTCCCTCTATCTGTGACCGTGTTGAGAATATATTTATCGTTTTCTAAAGCAGTAATCGAGACATCCATTCCTTCCATGCCAAAGGGGTTGCCCCCGATCGAAAGACAGAAGCAGCGCGGACCAGGATTTCGGCAGCTGAGACCCATGATAACGGTATTCTCCCGTAAAGTTCTATACGCCCGATCCTCATAATCACCCATGAACAGCTTGTCCAGAATCGTCACGGCACGAACATCGCACGGGCGGGGAAAGAGGAGGATCCTCTTTTTTTCTATATCAGGCTCAAACGTCCTTATCTTGTCCTGCTTTAATTCATACAAAGCCTGGCGCTGAGGAAAGAAGAACTCCTTGATACTGTTGACCGTATTATCAAACTCCCACACTATGTCATCAATACAATCGACAGGCCTGAAATACAGCTTCTCGTCTTCCATGACAGGCCCTATTATCACGCATCTGTCTGATACGGATTTTAGTATTTGTAATAACTCTTTTTTACCGAAGACCGTTTCATCCATAGATAAACTCATACAGTCCTGCTATTTTATGAAATCCTCACGATCGTCCTGCCTGAAACAGGCCAGAGGCGACTTTGTCTCGGCGTCCCTGCCTGCTATAAAATCGAAACTGTCTCTCACTGCCCTTATCATCCGCCTGTTGATTTTGCGTAACGGGATACCGACAGGGCATGCACGTTCACATTCCCCGCAGCCTGTGCACCTGCCTGTCAGATGGTATGCCCTGATAATGTGAAAATAGAGGTTGTTTTCCTTCGATGCTGAGGGCCGTACCCACCCCGGGTCGTTCTGCTCCACGATGCATTCATTACAGTAACAGAGCGGACAGATGTTTCGGCATGCATAACAGCGCAGACATCGATCGAAATATCTGCTCCAGAGTTCCTGCCTTTGCGCGGGATCGAGAGCTTCGATCTTTTCTATATCGGAAAAATCATCCTCTCTGTTTTTCCTCTCGACCTTCTGCCCGATGACGACATCGCACAGCTCGCCGTCAGGGTTGTTCGAATCACAGGTCTCACATTTTGTAAAAAAATCCCCTTTCTCGTTCTTCATGCCGCTGCAGACAAGGCCTACGATCCTGATTCTATCTCTTTTGACCTGTTTTTCGGACAGCAGTACTTTCAGGGATTTCTGGTCGCATCCCTTGACTAACACACCGATCGGACCTTCTTCGAATTGATTTATATCTTTATCCGTAAAGTACCTTGTGAGGTTGTAATAACAGCTTTCATCCCAAACAAGCTTTTCGACATCTTTCTCCTGTTTTATAAAAACCGGAACAGTATCACCGAGACTGTTCTTGCCGTATCCTAAAAAAAGGCTCACCGTCCCGTCGCCCAGTATCTGTTTTGCTGTTTTTTTAATCTTGCCGATCATTGTTTTGTTATCTCTTCCAAAGCAGCCCCGACATCCTCAACCACCTTTATAACGATATCGGCCCACTTTTTCCCTTCGGAGGCGGAAACCCAGGAAATATGAAACCGCCTCTTGTCTATTCCGAAGAAATCGAGGAGGTTCTTCAGCATCATCATTCTTCGCCTCGTGTAGTAGTTGCCCTCCTGATAGTGACAGTCACCCGGATGACAACCCGATACCAGCACCCCGTCCGCTCCTTCCTGAAAACACTTCAGTACCAGCAACGGATTCACCCTCCCGGAGCAGGGGACTCGTATGACACGGATATCCGCCGGATACTGGAATCGACTGACTCCTGCGAGGTCCGCCCCGGCATACGAGCACCAGTTGCATAGGAATCCCACTATCTTCAATCTTTTTTCCATTTTTCCATCTCTAACAGAGCCGTTGTCGGGTTTTATAGCAATCGCCGCAACAAGAAACGGTCAATAAACAGCATCCCCCGCTGTAAAAGGTCATGTTTCGACCCGGCAGCTCATACATATCCGCCTATATAAAAAGTTCCTGGAACTCTTTTACTATCTGTTTATTAGTAAATCCGCTCAGATCGATCGCACCGCTGAAACAGGTTGCCGCACATGTCCCGCACCCCTTGCAGAGAAGCGCATTAACAGAGGCCTTTTCTTTATCGATCTCGACCGCGCCGTATGCGCATACCTCCGCACACAACCCACACCCCGTGCACAGGGCTTCATCAACCGAAGCCGTGTACGCTTCCGAACTTACTTTATCATTTGTCAGAACCGTGAGAGCCCGACCGGCAGCAGCAAGCGCCTGTGCTATGGATTCATCGATATATTTAGGCCCATGGGCCATGCCGCAGACAAATACACCCCTGGTGGAAAAATCAACAGGTCGAAGTTTAACGTGAGCTTCGTGAAAGAACCCGTCCTCTGTGAGCGGGACTTTCAGCATCTTTGCCACACGATCGTTCGTATCAAGAGGATCTATGCCGACACCCAGAACGATAAGCTGTACCGGCAGCTGTATTTTTTCCTGCAGTATTTCATCGAAGAGGTTGATTCTGAAGCTCCCCTGTTCGATCTTCTCGACAACCGGCTTACGGGTTTCATCATACCACAGGAAGAGGGCCCCCGATTCCCGCGCCATTGCATAGTACGGCTCACGCAGCCCATATGTCCTCATGTCCCTGTAAAGAACATATACGGTTTTTTCAGGATAATGCTTTTTCAACTGCAGGATATTTTTGACGGCCTGACCGCAGCAGACACGGCTGCAGTAGTTTCTGTCGCCTTCCCGCGAATCAACGCACTGTATCATCGCTATGCTGTCGACATACTTCATGAGTGGATTCTTTTTCTCGAGAATCGTCTCGAATTCTCTCTGTGTGATGACATACGGATCCGTCTTATAGCCGTAGCTTTCTGTTACATGTTCTTTCGCCCCTGTTGCAACGATAACTGCACCATGCTCCACCTTCTTTTCTTCATCATCCACCATAAGCTTTGTCGTAAAATTTCCTATATAGCCCTCTATCTCTTTTATATCCGCATTCAGAAACAGTTCGATACGAGGATGTTCCTCGATTCTCCCGACGATTCTTTTCACAGACGATGCAACATCCTCCTCAGTAAGCAGGCTCTTAAGCTTTAACAGATTTCCGCCGAGCTCGCCCTCTTTTTCGATTAGATATACCCTGAATCCGTTATCCGCAACAAAGAGCGCCGCCATCATACCGGCCATTCCCCCGCCGATTACAAGACAGGCCTTTTTTACATCCGAATACAGTTCGTACAGAGGCTTCAGATATCTTGCCTTGCCGACAGCCATACGAACAAGCTCTTTTGCCTTCTGGGTAGCCAGGTCGGGAGTATCCCGATGAACCCAGGAGCATTGATCCCGTATATTTGTCATCTGCAGGAGGTATTTATTGAGGCCCGCTCTTTCGAGGCCTCTCTGGAACAGGGCTTCATGGGTCCTCGGAGAACAGGAGGCCACAACAACACGGTTCAGATCGTGCTCCTTGATTTTGTCTATTATGTAACGAATCGAATCCTGTGAACATGCATACAGCAGTCCATGCGAAAACACTACATTCGGCATCGACCCGGCATACTCTACGACCGAAGGGACATCGACAACAGAACCGATATTCGTGCCGCAATGACATACGATGACACCTATTGTAAGCGGTTTTCCCGAAAGATCCGCCTCTTCTGGATTATCCGCAATAATCTCCGAGGTCCTGTCAGGGCTTAATAGTCCTCGTGCAGCCAGAGAAGCAGTGGCGCTTGCAGAGACTACCGTTTCCGGTATATCCATCGGTCCCGTTACCGTGCCGCACACATAGACCCCGTCGATACCTGTTTCTCCGGGTCGGAACGTCCGGCACTGACAGAATCCGTACTCTCCGAGTTTCACACCCAGCCCTGCGAGAAGGCCCCCCAGTCTATCGGGTATCCGTATACCGACGGAGAGGACCACGATATCGAACTCTTCGGCCTTTAGGGTTCCGTCAGGTGTAATATATTTCACTGTGAGGTTTTTCGTATCCTGAGATTCGAGTATTTCCGAAACCCTCGATCTTTTGTATTCGACCCCGTATTCCGTCTTGGCCCTATCGACAAATCTGTCGAAATCCTTCCCGTATGCTCTGATATCGATATAAAAGATCGTGGAGTTTATGCCTGCGCCGTGCTCCTTCGTGATAACGGCATCCTTGGCCGCCTGCATGCAGCAGTAGGAGGAACAGTATCCGTAGTTGCCTGAGGCGACGTCACGCGATCCGACACACTGAATAAAGGCTACACTTTCGGGCTGTTTCCCGTCGGAGGGTCGCGTTATATGCCCGTTCGTCGGCCCGGATGCACTGAGAAATCGCTCGTATTCGATACTCGTGACAACATTCTCGTATATTTTATATCCGTATTCAGGCCTGATTTGAGGCGTGAACTCCTCTGCGCCCGCAGCAACTATTATGGAGCTGAAATCCATATCTTCTATCCTGTCTTTTTGCTCATAATCGACTGCACCGGCCGGACAGACCTTTTCGCAAACACCGCATTTTCCCTTTGTCAGGCGCAGGCAGTGCTCCCTGTCGATCTTATAGACCGCAGGCACTGCCTGTGCGTATGGTATGCTTATACATTTCGAGGTGGTAATATTTTTATTAAACAGGTCTGGTATCTTGACAGGGCATTTCTCAGAGCAGAGCCCGCATGCCGTGCACTTTTCTTCATCGACGAAACGAGCTCTTTTCCTGATACGCACCCTAAAACGATCACCCGTTTTTATAATATCTTCGACGCTTGAGTAGGTATATATATCCACATTGGGGTGAGAAGCGAGCTCCACGAGCTTTGGTGAAAGAATACAGGTGGAGCAGTCGTTTGTCGGAAACGTCTTGTCGAGCTGGGCCATCCGGCCGCCGATGTTCGGTTTTTCCTCGACGAGGGACACTCTTATGCCCATCTGGGCCAGATCGAGCCCGGCCTGGACTCCGCCTATTCCCCCTCCTATCACCAGTATTCGTTTATCCATGATTCCTGCCCGTTGTTTTCGAATAGTTGCGGATCTCGGTTATATCGTCCTCTGTAATCGAATTACGCTTTTCGACAATCCGTTTCAGCATATCGCGCCTTATATCCTGCGTGACGGTATCCACCTCGCTGACGGCGGTAATAAATCCCGGCTTTACATACCCCTGCTCTACGGCCAGTTTTCTCAATACACGCATTATTTCAGGATATTTTACATCCTGGGGGCATCGCACATGACACCTGTAACAGGTCATGCAGTACCAGATAGCTTCCGAACCGAGAACCTCGTCCTTCATTCCCAGCAGGATCATATGGATTATTTTACGCGGGCTGTACTCGGCTGTAACCTCGCTGACAGGACAGGAGAGAACGCATGTCCCGCAGGCGAAACATCGCATGATGTTCTCGCCTCCCGGACAGCCTGCTACTTCACGTTTGAATTCTGGATCGATCGTTTTCATGACTCCAACCCGTTTTATAGTTTCTTTAAAAACCAGCTCCTGCTTTTTATCTATCCTCAACTTCAGAGAGCTCCTCCTCCCTGAACGTCGTAAGGGGAAGCTCATCGTCACGGCTTTTTCCGGGCACATAATCAAAAAGCGCCTGTATCTTTTTTGAGAACACGTTATAGATCGTACCAAGCGGGATATCCATCGGACAGGCCTGTTCACAAAGACCACAGGAAACACACGAATATCCCATATGGTTTATCTTGGTCAGATGATACAGCAGAGTATCGACAGGCATCTTTATCTGATCCTTCTTGGCAGCCCGGTTCAAGTATCTTTCCGAAGAGTATCCCAGCTTCTCAGGTTCCAGCAAACACTCTTTACAGTAACACAGAGGGCAAACCTCACGGCAGTTGTAGCACCTGATACATGGCTGTATCAGGTCGAGCAGGTTTTCGATTCCGCTTTTCTGTCGCTTTTTTCTCGCCGTCGCGATTGTTTCTATCTTCTCTCTTCTTGCAGCCAAATCTCCCTCCTCTTCGACCTTCAGGTCGTTTGCTATCTGCCGGCCTTTTTCCGACCTCGCTTCTATTACGATCCCCGAAGGACCCAGCCCGATCCATGCTATGTTGATGTCAGCACTGTCCGCCGTAAAAGATGTGCAGAACCTGCAGACTTCTCGCATGCTCTCTTTGTCCCCGGATAGAAAATCTTCCATATGTTTCTGGGTAAACGCTTCTTTATCCTCCACATTCTCGATTATACTCATATACTCTTTTACATTGTATACTCCCGGACAATCATACCCTATGATATAGAGGCTCTCATCGGACAGCTGCTTCAGTTTAATGAGCTCTATCGTTGCTCTAACCTCGCATGGCCTGAGAATAACCGTAATTTTTTTATCCACAGGCTCTTTCGACAGCTCTTTTACGATACAGGCGGCATTCACCATCTGGACCGGTGCCAGAGGGTCGATTCCTTCCGTTTTCGACGGATCCGTAATGAGAACGTGCGAGACGATGTTCCCGCCTGGATGTCGTTTAGGAACCAGAACTGCATCGACCTTCTTCTCTTTCAGAAGATCATGCAAAAACCGTTCGATCGATTCACGTTGATTCTTCCCTTTAATAAAGTTTGCTGTTGACGCCATTTTCAAACCTCATACCGTTAAATCGCCCACATTGATTTCAGAGGATTGGGCCCCAGCTGCTTCAAATGCAGGACCATCCCCTCTACCGTTTCGGCAAAATAAGCGCCTTCACTTGCACTGATCCACCGAAGCCAGACACGCTCGGGCTCCAGGCCCGCCTCTTTCAGCGATGCTTTCAGTACGGCAACACGCCTTCTTGCCTTGAAGTTTCCGCTAATATAATGACAATCCCCCGGATGACATCCTCCGATCAGTACTCCGTCAGCGCCCTCCAAAAGACTCTTGATGACGTATGTCGGGTCGAGTGCTCCGCTGCACATAAGCCGTATGATCCTGATATTGGACGGATACTGTATCCTCGAGACTCCGGCAAGGTCAGCCCCGGCATATGTGCACCAGTTACAAAGGAATGCAATGATCTTCGGCTCGAACGCTCGATTCTCTTTCTCCATGGATTCCTCTTTTTGCTTCATACTGCCTCTTCTATCATCTGATATATCTGGCTTTTCGTAAAACTCATCTGCTGTGTTGCTGCATTTGGACAGGCAGTTGCACAAAGCCCGCAGCCCTGACAGAGCACCTCGGTAACCCGGGCCCTGCCCGTCTGCTCATCAATCTCTCTTGCATTAAAAGGGCATATCTCGACACATATGCCGCACCCGCTGCAAATTCTATCTTTCACCCTAACGGTCCTGCCCGATGCCTGTACCTTTTCCTTCGCCAAAAGCGTTGCAGCCCGGGCCGCCGCACCCGCTGCCTGGGATATCGATTCTGCTATGTTTTTCGGAGAATGAGCTGTCCCGCAGAGGTATACGCCCTCGGTCGTGAAATCGAGAGGCCTGAGTTTCGCGTGCGCCTCGAGGAAGAATCCCTCCCCGTTTAACGGCACCTTGAGCGTGTTCGAGATAGTTTTGTTATCAGGAGGCTCCATCCCGGTGCTGAGAACGAGAAGATCTGAAGACAGTTCTAAACTTCTGCCCAGAAGTATGTTGTGATACCTTATCTTCGGCTTCTTCCGTTCGTTTAAGCTCACCGCAGGTTTTCTCTCACGTTCATATCGTATGAAAGTAACGCCCATCTCACGCGCTTTCTGATAGTACTCTTCATAAAAACCGTACGACCTCATGTCCCTGTAAAAGATGGTTACGATCGATTCCGGCACACGTTTTTTAATTCTGATGGCGTTCTTGAGGGCCGTCTGACAGCACACACGGCTGCAGTACGGCCTCTCACCATCCCTCGACCCTACGCACTGGATCATGGTAACGTTTTTGAACGTTTCGCCGTCTGCAATCCGTTTTTCGAGCTCTGTCTGTGTTACAATCGTATTCGATTTCCCGTATAGGTATTCTTCCGTATTTACTCCGACAGCTCCGGTAGCAACGATGATCGCTCCATGCTCTATCTGCGTTTCTTCGCCTGAAACGTTGTTTCTTATGACCGTAGTATAGTTCCCGACATACCCTGCAATTTCCGTCGCCTCTGAATCTGTGAATACCGTTACCGCTTCGTTCTCCATTATTTCACGAATCGTATCGCTGAGCAGCTTTTGTGTATCCTCTCCATCTATCGTGTAATAAATATCTCTCAGGTTTCCGCCGAGCTCTTTATCCTTTTCCACGAGATACGTATCGAATCCCTGCTCGGCGAGGTTCAGGGCGGCCGTCATACCCGCGACGCCGCCGCCGACAACGAGACCTTTTTTCATTACCGGAAAAGATGATCTCTGGAAAGGGGCAAGAAGCTTTGCCCTTGCAGCTCCCATGGCCACGAGCTGTTTTGCCTTTTGGGTGGCCTTACTTTTTTGCTTCATATGTACCCAGGAGCACTGCTCCCTGATTCCAACGAATTCGATAAGAAAAGGATTGAGCCCGCTTTCTTTCAACGTATCCTGGAACAGCGGCTCATGTGTCCTCGGTGTGCATGATGCGATCAATACTCTGTTGATATTATATTCCTGTATCACCTGTTTCATTTTATGCTGAGTATCCTGAGAGCAGGTGTAGAGGTTTTGTTCTGCATAAACGACACAGGGCAATGTTTTTGCATATTCCGTCACGGAAGGGACGTCAACAACCGAGCCGATATTGATACCGCAGTGACAGATAAAAACACCGATCCTCGGTTCTTCGTTCGAAATATCTCTTTGTTCCGGGTATTGTTTCTCGACGGTCAATGTGTGGCGCTCCTCTTTCAAGAGAGCACACGCGTACGAAGCCGAGGCGCTCGCCGTTGCCACTGTTTCCGGAATATCCCTCGGCGCTGAAGCCGCACCGCATGTGTATATGCCGCTGATGCTCGTTTTTTCCCTGAAGAGAGGGTGCGTATCGATAAACCCGAATTTATTCAGCGCCACGCCCGTTATTCTGGAAAGATCCGCGTTGCATGAGTTCGATACAAGACCGGCAGACAGGACAATCATGTCGTACCGCTCCTCTTTTACTTCATCACCGCCGTCACAGTCGACGCTGTCTACGAAGTATTTTACGATGAGATCATCCGTTCCAGGCACACTATCAATGGAAGAGAGGCGAGCCTGTCTGAACTTCACACCATACTCGTCACGGGCACGCTCATAATATTTATCAAAATCCTTTCCAAACGCCCTGATATCGATATAGTAGACGTGGCAGTCCAGAGCAGGGGAATGTTCCTTGGCGATGACCGCCTCCTTTATCGAATACATACAGCAGACGGACGAACAGTACGCCTTGCCCTGCTCCCGCATCTGGCGCGACCCCACGCACTGGATCCATGCTATTTTCATCGGTTCTTTGTGATCCGAAGGGCGCACGATATGTCCGCTGAACGGTCCGGACGCGGAGAGTATCCTCTCGAACTCACCGCTCGTTACGACATTCGGATATTTCTGGTAGCCGTATTCATGAAGGCCGGAGGGATCATACTTCTCATACCCGACAGCAAGGATGATTGCTCCGGTATCTATCACCATCTCCTCCTCTTTCATCATATGGTCGATAGCGTCACAGCCGCACGCTTCAACGCACATCATGCATTCTGAGCATCCGGCACAATTCAGGCACCGCTGGGCTTCTTCAGAAGCGTTTTTTTCATCGTATCCAAGCTCGATCTCATCAAATCCGGACATCCTTTTTGCAACAGGAAGCATCGGCATCTTTTTTCTTGCTTCCTTCCTTACAGATCTATGAGGCAGCGGAGCTTTTTTCTGCGGGGAATGGTGACGGCCTTCTCTCAGGTCTCTTTTTTCGATGAACCGCACAATCGATTCCGCAGCCTCATGACCCGCAGCAACCGCTTCGACCATCGAGGACGGACCGCTCACCGCATCACCTCCGGCAAAGACCCATTCAACGTTTGTCTGCAACGTTAGAGGATCTGCCACGAACCTGCCGCCTGCGCCTGTTTCGATTCCATCAAGATCTCGGGTGACCGTGTCGTCCGGGACCTGCCCGGTTGCCGTAACGATGTAGTCCGCATCCAAAACCATCGATTCATCCAGAGAGATATCCGTGCTGAAAGCTCCTTCGATGTCAAACACACCGGCACATTTATGAAATCTGATCCCTTCAACACGGCCGTTCTTCGCAATTACTTCGGCGGGCGTCCATGAATTGAGAATCTCCACTCCCTCTTTGAGCGCCTCCTCTATCTCCCATGGATAGGCGGGCATCTCTTTTTTGGTACGGCGGTACACGATTACCGCTTTATCAGCACCCAGCCTGAGTGCGGTCCTCGCAGAATCAACTGCGACGTTTCCCCCGCCCAGCACGACCACGACGCCGTTCAGCCTGACGGGTTTTCCGACATTCACATCATGCAGGAACTCGATTCCTCTAAGCACCCTATCTGTATCTATTCCGGGCACAGAAAGCCCTCCTGATTTCGTTGCTCCGGTTGCGACAAACACCGCTTTGTAACCCTCGTTCCTGATCTCAACGAGCGACCTGTCGCTGCCGATGTTCACCCCGTACGATATTTCGATATGTTTATTTCGAAGGACGGCGTCCGCCTCCTTGAAGAGGACCTGCTTGTCAAGCCTGTAATTGGGAATACCCGTATACAGAGTGCCGCCCGGCTTGTCTTCACGTTCGAATATCGTTACACTGTACCCCTGATCAGCAAGGTTCCTTGCACATGTCAACCCTGCAGGACCCGCTCCCACCACTGCTACCTTTGCGTCCTTCGGAGAAGCGCATTCTGTTTCCTCTTCATCGATGTATCCATTTTTCAGCACATAATCTGCAGCAAACAGTTTCAGGTAGTTTATTGCGACCGGATCATCGACCTCGCTTCTGTTGCATGCGGACTCGCACGGGTGGTGGCATATTCTTCCGCAGACAGCTGGAAACGGCTGCCGCTCCCGTATCAGATCATACGCCTTTTTGTACTCACCCATCGATATGAGCGCAACATACCCCTGTATGTTGACTGAAGCGGGACACTGTTCCCTGCACGGGGAGACCCCCATCTTGTCGATGGCAAACAGATTGGGAATTGCCTGTGGATATCGCTTGTAGATTGCTTTTCGATTCCCCATACCTTCATCGAATTCGCTGGGCAACGTGACAGGGCATTTCTGGGCGCAATCGCCGCACCCGTTGCATTTCGATTCGTCTACAAAACGAGGCCTTTTTTTTAATGTCACAGTAAAGCTGCCTGCTTCTCCTTCGATTCCCTTCAGGTCTGCATTGGTGATGATCTCTATATTGGGGTGACGGCCCGTATCGACGAGTTTTGGGGACATGATGCACATAGCACAATCGTTTGTGGGAAACGTCTTGTCGAGCTGAGACATCACCCCGCCTATGGCGGGCTTGTTATCGACGAGATAGACCTTAAATCCCGTCTCCGCCAGATCGAGCGCCGCCTGCATGCCGGCAATCCCCGCTCCAAATACCGCTACAGAACCGATCTTTTCCACGAAACAATCCTCATACCAGTGATTCGATCATCGAATAGTACTGACTCATCGTGAAATTCCTCTGATGCACCGCACCGGACGGACATGTAACGATACATGCCCCGCACCCCTGGCACAGTATTTCATTGACATGCGCCTTTTTCTTTTTCTCGTCGAGCTCTATAGCATTATAGGCGCACTGGGAGACACACTGACCGCACCCTGCACACAACTCTTCGTCTATCCATGAGGTGGTGGGGTCATGCGAGAGCTCTTCATTCGAAAGAAGTTCCAGCACCATGGAGGCCGCCGCACCTGCCTGGGACACCGTATCAGTGATATCTTTCGGCGCCTGCGCACAGCCCGCGAGGAAAATGCCCTGGGTCAGTGTTTCCACAGGGCGAAGTTTGGGATGCGCTTCCGCCAGAAATCCGTTCCCGTCGATCTGTATCTTGAGTTTTTTGGACAACTCCTCGATCCCTCCGGAAGGGCGCATTGCCATTGCCAGAACGACCATGTCCGCCCTGATCTCGATCTTTTTCCCTGAGAGAGTATCTGCGCCAACGACAACGACCTTGTTGTTTTCCCGGTACAACCTCGCCACTCTGCCCCGGATATATAAAACCTTTTCCTCTTCAATTGTCCTCTGAACGAACTCCTCATAGTTTTTTCCGCCCGAACGAATGTCCATGTAAAAAACATACGGCTGCCCGTCCGGTACCCTGTGCTTGTAGAGCATGGCATGCTTTGCCGTGTACATACAGCAGATACGTGAACAGTAGGGCAGATGATTGTTGGGATCGCGCGACCCCACACACTGTATGAATACCACCTCTTTCGGTACGGTTCCGTCGGAGGGACGGACGACCTTGCCCTGCGTCGGACCCGAAGAGGAAAGGAGCCGCTCGAAGGCCAGCCCATCAACCACGTCCTCACAATATCCGATTCTGTACTCTTCGATCTTTTCCTTCTCGTAGAGGTCATAGCCTGTTGCCACAACAATAGCACCTACCTCGATCTCTTCGATCCTGTCTTTTTGCTCGAAATCGATCGCTCCGAGCGGGCAGGCCTTGGCGCAGAGCCGACACCTGCCTGTCTTAAAATAGAGACAGTTCTCCTTATCGATAACGGTCTTGTTCGGAACAGCCTGAGGAAAGGGGCTATAAATCGCCTTGCGATGGCCTAGCAAGCGATCAAACTGGGAAGGGACTTTTTTTGGACACTTTTCAGAACATATGCCGCAGCCTGTACACGTGTCCCAGTCGACATACGCCGCCTTTCGGCGTACTTTTACTTTGAAATTACCGACATACCCCGATACCTCCTCGACATCGGAGTAGGTCAAGAGCGTAATGTTCCTGTTCTGCCCCACCTCGACCATGCGCGGCGTCATGATACACTGCGAACAGTCCAGTGTCGGAAAGGTTTCTGAAAGCTGGGCCATACGCCCGCCGATGGAGGGCTCTCTGTCGAGAAGATACGTCTCGACCCCGCTGTTGGCTATATTCAGGGCCGCCTGCATCCCGCTGATACCTGCCCCGACAACAAGCGCCTTCTTTGTAGTCTGTATGGAAACCGCAGTGAGAGACTCGTTGCGTTTCGAGCGTTCTATCACGCTCTGTATTATGTCTACGGCCTTTTCCGTCGCCTTCTCTTTCTCATCGCGATGAACCCAGGAACACTGTTCCCTTATGTTGGCTATCTCTATTCGATACGGATTCATGCCGGCTTCGATCGCAGCCCTTCGAAATGTCGTTTCATGGAGCCTAGGCGAGCAGGATGCAACTACAACCCCTTCGACTGTTCCAGAACCGCACGCTTGTTTGAACAGCAACTGCCCCGGTTCTGAGCACATGTACTGGTAATCTTTCACAAACTCGACTCCGGGATAGACGGAAAGCTGTTTTTTTACCTCTTCGATGTCGACGATGGAAGCAATGTTTATCCCGCAGTGGCAGATAAAAACACCGATGCTGTTCAGACGTTTACCCACAATCATCAAATCAATCCTTTTTCTTTTAAAACAGGCCTCGGATCGACCGAGTGCAGACTGTAATCTGCTGCATCGCCCGCCCCGACCAATAACGCCAACAACTGACTTATGTATATGACAGGAATATTCCTGAAGCCGAACACCGTATCGGCCAGTCTTTCCTGAGAAGAATCGAGATTATGGTAGCAGAGAGGGCAGGAGGTAACAATCATATCGGCGCCGTTATTCACGGCGGAATCTATGATCTGTTCTGCCCTCGACAGGACGATATCTATTTTATTCACCGTCTGATATGAGCCGCAGCACTCGGTTTTAAAGGGAAAATATACGGGCTCGATACCGCATGATGAAAAAAGCTCCTCCATGATAACAGGATCTTCCGAAGACTCGTCGATCGAGACCTCTTCCGGGCGGAGGAGCATACATCCATAATAGAGCGCTATTTTCAAATCCGACGGCTTCCTGATAATGTGTTCGGCTACCCTTTCAAATCCGACGTTATCTTTCAAATAGTTGAGAAGATGAACAACCCTGACTTCATCTCCGCTGAATGTCGTTTCTTCTCGATACATGAATTCATTTATCTTGTCACGCTTCTCTTGATCGTGAAGCACGAGGTCCTGAGTTCTTCGCAGCGTATTGTAGCACATCGAACAGAGAACCAGTAGTTCCCGCCTGCCGGTCTCTTTTGCACGGAGCAGAGTCCTTACAGGCGCAAGGTGGTTCATAAGGTTGTCAGAGGACAAAGAATAGGTCGTGCCGCAGCAGAACCATCGTTCGAGCTCTTCAACCGTAACGCCTAGTATTTCCAGAAGCCTTATAGCCGATTCTTCGAAATTTTTTCCTGCTGTCTTTAAAGTGCATCCCGGCATATAAGATACGGTTTCCATTAGTATCTATAACTCCCCGTATTGTATTTGCTCTTCTTTCGCGCTAATGAGTGAACTTGCGGAAATTCGCAATAAGAGCAATCTGCGGTAATGTCTGCAGCTTCTCTTTCGAGACTTTGTTCGGATGAACATGGTTAACATTCTTTCTCAGGACGATCTGCCTCAAGGCCTCCATTATCTTTGACAGGTCCACCCCTTTCGGACACCGAACAGCGCAGGTAATGCAGGAGGCACAGATCCAGATGGTGTTTTCGTTCAATATTTCTTCGATCTGTCCCAGCTGTAAAAGCCTTATCACCTCATGCGGCGGTATATCCATGAACTCCGAGGTCGGGCACCCTGCAGTGCACTTTCCGCACTGATAGCAGGAATATATGTTCGCCTCGCTTATCTCTACTGTTTTTTCAATACCCTCTTTTTTCAACTCTTTTGAAGAAAGCTTTAAATTCATGGATCGATCCTTCCTCTTCAGAACGTAGTCGTTGCGATCAGCCCCGATTTCATTACTTTTAAAAGCAGCAGACTCCGCATTCGGTCTATCCATCACACCAGCCCCTTTCTACTCTCGAGACCACTTTCTTTTTCCTTCTATATAGAGATCCCTCCCGTAACAGTCGTTTATCACTACAAGAGGCATCTCCTTTACAACGAGCCGTCGAACCGCTTCGGTCCCGAGATCATCGAATGCGATCATCTTCGCCTCCACGATGGCTCCTGATATCAGCGCTGCCGCCCCTCCGGTCGCTCCGAAGTAAACGGCCGTATACTCCTGTATTGCCCTTTTGACCTCAGCGGACCGCTGCCCCTTGCCTATCATCCCCTTTACTCCGTGCTTCAAGAGCAGAGGCGTGTAGCTGTCCATCCTGCAGCTCGTCGTCGGTCCGGCAGCGCCTATCACGTGTCCTGGAGGAGCGGGAGACGGGCCGACATAATAGATGACGCTCCCCTCCGGATCAAAAGGAAGCTGTCCACCTTTGTCGATAAGATCCACGAGCCTCTTATGTGCAGCATCGCGCGCAGTATATATGACTCCTGAGAGCAGAACGCCGTCCCCTGCTTTGAGGTTTTTGACCGTCTCGGCTGTCAACGGCGCTTCAACCTTTTTGTCTCCCATTGTTCCTCCGTACCCTTCGTTGTTTCTACAGCGTATGCGTTTTGCTTCGTGCGGCATGGCACTGGATGTTGACCGCCGCCGGATACGAGGCAATATGACGCGGGAACGCCTCAATAAAGAGATCCAGAGCGGTGAACCTTCCGCCGAGCCCTGCCGGACCGATACCGAGTCTGTTTATTGTTTCGAGCCACTCCACCTCATAGCGGGCGAGCTCAGGGTCTGGATTTCTCTCCCCTATCTCCCGCAGTAACGACTTCTTTGCAAGGTACGCCACATAATCAAACGTTCCTCCGAGACCGACCCCCACCAGAATAGGAGGACAGGGGTTCGCACCTGCGCCCCTTACGGTCTCCACGACAAAGTCGCGCACTCCCTCCATACCGTCGGCAGGCTTCATCATCTTTATCCTGCTCATGTTTTCCGAGCCGCCACCCTTGGGAAGCACCGTTATCTTTACCCTGTCTCCCGGGACGATCCGGGTATGGACGATCGGTGGGGTGTTGTCACCCGTGTTCTCAGGGTTTGTATACGCGTTCTTCACAATCGATTTCCTCAGGTAACCCTCTTTATATGCCTCGCTCACACCCTCTGAAATCGCATCCCCCAGATACCCCCCGCTGAAGGAAACGTCCTGTCCTATCTCCAGAAACACCACGGTGAACCCTGTATCTTGGCATATGGGTATGGATTGCTGCCTGGCAATGTCTGCATTCTTCAGAAGCTGTTCGAATATTGCCCTGCCTACGGGAGATTCCTCTTTCTCAATCGCCCGCTTGAAGGACTCTTCTACGTCTCTGTTCAGGTCCGTACAGGCGCTGATGCTCAAACTCTTTACCGCCTTTTTCACCTCTTGCAGATCTACAGTTCGAGGCTTTCCACCCATGGCTTTTGTCCTCCGTCAAAAATCCTCATCATGGTCGGTAATAAACCCCTTTTCGAACAGCATCTTCGTTTTCTCTCGCGCTGTTCTTATAATCGATTCCGCCCTTCTGTAGAGCTCATCTTTCTCCAGCGGCTGAAGCGCGATGCCCTGCTCTATCGCCTTCATCCCCACAGCAGCCGCCTCTCTCGGAAAGACCTCCCACTCATCCATCGTCGGGATGATGTAGTCGTCCCTGAGACCCCGATCTTCGGCCGTCTTTGCCAGCTCACGTGCAGCTTCGATGCACATTTCATCGGTTATCGTCCTGGCACGCACATCGAGGGTGCCGCGGAATATTCCGGGAAAACCCAGAGAGTTATTAACCTGGTTGGGAAAATCGCTCCTGCCCGTCGCAACGACCCTGGCGCCTGCCTCCTTTGCCTCCCATGGCCAGATTTCAGGCACGGGATTCGCGCATACGAAAACAATGGAATTGTTCGCCATTCGCGAAATCCACTCCTTCTTCACCTTCACCGCATTCATCAGTCCTGCAACGATAACAGCCGCCGTACCCTGCTGATCATCGTGCCATACAGGAATAGAGCACTCCTTTCTCAATCGATCAAGTATGTAAAAACACTTCGGCTGCGAGATGTCTTCTAAGTTTACACCTCCAAGCGAAGGCTGCAGGATCTTCACCGTTTCGATAAACCGCTCCGGGTCCTTCGTATCGAGGCAGAGAGGGAACGCATCAACGTCGCCTAGGTACTTGAAGAGGAGCGACTTGCCCTCCATAACGGGCATCGCCGCCTCAGGGCCGATGTCTCCGAGTCCGAGCACACGCGTTCCGTCCGATATTACGGCAACAGTGTTCCATTTGCACGTATACTCGTATACCAACTCCCTGTTCTTCTGTATCTCCCTGCACGTGGCCGCAACCCCCGGAGTATACCAGACATTAAAGTCGCTGAGCTTCTTTACCCTGCACCGGGGCAGCACCTCTATCTTACCCTGATAGAGCCGGTGGAGCTTCGATGCGACCTCACCGGGCCTCTTTGCCTTTGCCAGAAGCTCTTTCTCATCGTACTTCATAACGCACTCTACTTTTTATAGCTTTATCTTTCGCTCTGTCTTATGCCCAAACCCTTCTATAGATCCGGCTTCACCGCTTTCTTCTATCTCGTTTCTGTCTGTTCCCGATCTGTTCTTTAAGATTGCCGCACCCTCTTTTTCTTGTAAACCACCCCCACGGGCCCCTATGCCGAAACAAAGGAGACCTGCGGCATTGAAGAAATCCCCTGTGAACGTCATCCCGGAGCCACCAAAATGAAACTTGCCGAAACTCTATCCCGCACATGAATCGAGTCCTTCGTATTGCTCCCTATGGTATCATGAAACTTAAGGTCACATTGGGTTCTGCCTGGGAACTCCCTTTTCATCCCAGTTTCTCATGCCGTAGTACGAATGTATCTGCCGTTCATAATTCTCTCTTGAAACTGTGTGTCCCTGAGTATTCTCAAGTCCGATGGGCTCGTTGTAGAATCGCTCGGGCAGCAGATCATCTCCGGATGTGAGCCCGCCGTTGATATTCCAGAGCCTTCCGATCGTTACGATATCGTTTGCCGTCCGCTCGAGCTCGTCACGACCCTTCTCTATTCCGGTGAGAAGGTAGAGCATCTTGGAATAGTCGTCCCATGTGAGAAGGTCCCTGTTGAGGAACCTGCACAGTATCATGCAGTCTGCGATGGCGTTGAAGTTGATCATGTTGTAGACCAGCTCCGCCTTTCTTTCGAGAGAAAACCGGTCCAGGGTCTTGTCTTCACCTGCGAGCTCGTGGTCCCTCGCCTTCCCCCCTATATCGCGCGCGTAGGCGTTTGAGGTGAGGTGGCTAGCCCCGCGGTTACCGACTCCATACGTTACCGCCATGCTCTGCAATCCTCTCGGGTCGAACCCTGCAGGCTCGAGCCCTTTCACATGGACAGCGATATCCTGCAGGCCGAAATGTTCCGAGACCTTTTCCGTTCCCTCCCCGAGGATCCACCAGCCACCTTCCCTTGACGCTATCTTCTCGATGAAAACGAGCATCTTTTCGGTATCGCCGAACCGGATATCATACTCTTTCGGGATCCTCCCCTGCTCCGTGGCATCCATCAGGAGCCCGAGCACGTTTCCTGCTGAAATCGTATCGATACCGAGACGGTCGCACAGATCGTTCAGCTCTATCACCTCACGGATGTCCCCGACATCACAAAGCCCTCCGAATGCGTAGATCGTCTCGTACTCGGGTCCGTCGATCTCGATCCCGGCATGCGGGCCGTCCTGTATCCTGTTGATGTGTGCACACCCTATAGGGCATCCGAAGCAGCGTGTCTGTTTCATGAGGGTGTTTTCTCTCATGTATTCGAACGTGAGCCGCTCCGCGTGCACAGCCTGTCCCCTGTGCCAGTAGTGGCTGGGAAAAACCCCGAGCTCATTGCCCGCCTTCACAAAGCTCGGCGTCCCCGCCTGAGGATATACGGTTCCTGTGCTGGGGTTCTCCTTTATCCTCCTGCCCAAGTCCCGGACGTAACTTTTCAGCCCTTCCGGATCATGCACCTCCACATCTCCGGTCCCAGTCACTGCGATCGCTTTGAGCAGCTTGGACCCCATGATGGCTCCGGAGCCCATCCTCCCGAAATGCCTGTGCCGGTCGTTACCTATACAGGCGTACCGGACGAGTGTCTCCCCCGCCTTCCCTATCGATAGTACCCTTGCAGACTTTCCGAGTTCCTCTTTCAGCAGGTCCTCTGTCTCGTATATCTGCCTTCCCCAGAGGCCTTCTGCGCTCTCTATGGTAACCTTTTCATCCACGATCTTTATGTAGCTCGGAGTATCGGCCTTCCCCTCAATTATCACGATATCGTAGCCAGCCTTCTTCAAGAAATGCCCGATGCTTCCGCCCACGTATGAATCGATGCAACGATCGTTGAGCGGTGAGTTCGAGAAAAGACCAATTCTCGTGGCCGTGGGCAGTATAGTACCTGCACCCGGCCCTGAAGCGAAAATGAGCTTGTTTTCAGGAGAAAGGGCATCTGCACCCGGCCGGTTCTCCTTGTAGTTCAGATACCCGCCGAACCCCTTGCCGCCGATCCATCGTTGTGTCATTTCTGCAGCAAGACGCTCCTTTTTTACAGTTCCTGTAGATAGATTGATCCTCAGGATGGATCCTTTATATCCCTTCAACGTAACCCCCTTCGCTACGACGTCGATCAAAACGTATCTTCATCCATATATCGTAAAAACCGCGGCTTCGCTTTCTCTATATGGCCGCGGACAAAATCTTCAATGTATTGTGGATCTGTTTTTCTGTCTTTTATAAGGTTCAGCATCTTCTTGTGCAGCTCGAGGGCCCCCTTGAGGTCCTCCTTGTAATACAGATTCGCTACCTTGTACATCAACGACTGTATCCTGATCTTCTGCAGTGTATCTATCAGCAATCTGTTCTTCGACACTTCGATAAGCTGATCATGGAAGAGGTGATGGTACCTCCAGTATCCCTTCACATCGTCCCCTGCCGCCGCCTTCTCCATCTTTCTTGAAGTCTTCTCGATCTCCTCGAGATCCTCCGCTTTCATCCGCTCAAATGCCAGCCTGGCAGCGAGACCCTCGAGGACAGCCCGGACCGGAAACTGCTCCTCGATATCGTTTCGCGTCACCTTCTTGACAAACGCTCCTTTTCTCGGCAGGATGACCACGAGACCTTTTTTCGCCAGCTCCCTGAATGCCTCCCTGATTGGAGATCGGGATATGCCGAACTGTTCCTGGAGCCTCGTCTCGATGAGCTTGTCTCCCTCCTTTATTGTACCGTCAAGGATAGCACCTGTGAGCCACTCCGATATCTGGTCAACGAGTCCGATCAGTTTAAACTGTTGATTGCTCTTCATACGATTTCCTGCATATTATTTTTATCACTCAACATATAAGTCGAATGTCGACAATATATTATAAACAAGATGACCGGATTGTCAAGCGAAACAGAAGCCTTTTCTGTTTCATCGTAACAAATAAAGAAATGAATGTTTCACTGAATATCGTAGTCAGTATCTCGGCTGAGGTACACTACTTAGGTAGGATGAACCGTGCATTATAGGGAAACCCACTCTGGAGCACAACTCTCGTGTAACGCCCATTCCCTACTATTTACAGTGATTTATGAGAAATGGGCATTACGCGATTGGAGGGTATACGTCTTTCACTCAGAATATACTTTTTTGCAAGGGCAGCTCCTTCATGAGTTCAATCGTATCCTCTAGGTTTTTCATGCCCCCCGATGTGCTGGTATCCGCGAGGCACCAGCATGCCATTGCATTTGCGAACCTCATCATGCGGTCGAGATCCCACCCCTCGTGTATACCGTACAGCATCCCCGCACAGAAGGCATCGCCCGCTCCTACCGTACCCTTGATGAAACCGTCTGGGGGAGAGTGGGATGAGACGAAGTGTGGTTCTCCGCCTCTCTCGCACGCGTACGCCCCTTCAGGAAAATGTATGCATACGAGCTCACTGTTTCCGTTCTCCACAAGAGCCTCAATAGTCTTCTTTAGCATAGTGGCGCTGATCCTCCCGTCCTTCTGCCTTATATCGTATCCGGCCGTCCTGCCTGCCTCTATCTCGTTGATGATGAGGTAATCTGTGTACAGGAGCGCCGGGGGGACGATCTCCCTGAATCGGTAGCTCGACTCACTGACAACGTCTACCGATGTCTTGAGCCCGCTCTCCTTTGCCAGTTTTAAAAGCCTCGCCATCCTCGTCCCGTACTCCTCATCCCGCGAGTCGAGGGTATCGAGAAGGAGGATATACCCTATATGAAAAAGCTTCGAACGCACGCGCGAAAAATCGAAGTTTTTTATGTCGAGAAGACTGTTCGCACCTCCGTTGTAAAAGAACGTACGGTTCCCGGTCTCCTTTACGGTTATGACATCCGTATACGATGTCGGCACCCCCTCCACGAACTGCATCTGTGACGTGTCGATGCTGTGGCTTTTCAGGTCTTCGAGAATGTAGTTTCCATCTTCGTCGTCCGACACGACACCGATCCCGAAGAGCGGCAGGCCTGCCTTCAGTATTGAGAGGTCCTTTAAAACGTTGTACGCACATCCTCCGCTGGCTCTCTTTTCTTCGAGTATCATTGCGAGCATGCCCTGCTCCGGCCACAGGTCAACAACCTTGATTCGGTCGATGATAAAGCTACCGCCGCATGTGATTCCTCTTCTCTCCATTGTACCCCTCGCGTAAGCTCTTTTTATTTTATATACAATTTTACCGTATAAGACAACCGAATTATTACCTTGAAACAGCTCATAGTTTATAAGAGGATAAAGCCGCGTTTTTACCCCCTGCCGGAGCATGGTTCACAATCCGATAAAAGAGCAATATGAGAGGGTTGTCCGGGGACCGGGCACGGTATTATTATAAAACAAGATGGATGAGATTGGAATACAAATAGGTAAAGCTGCCCGCATAATTCGTGACTCGAAACACCTCGTTGCATTCACCGGTGCCGGAATCTCCGTGGAAAGCGGAATCCCCCCGTTTAGAGGAGATGGAGGGCTGTGGAGCACGTACGATCCTACTCACTTCGAGATATCATACTTCACTTCCCACCCAAAAGAATCCTGGAAGACCCTGAGAAAGATCTTCTTCGAGAAGTTCGAAAAGGCATTGCCGAACGAGGCGCACCGCGTCCTCGGAAGGTTGGAGAAGCGCGGTATACTTAAAGCGGTTATAACCCAGAATATCGACAACCTGCACTGGCGTGCTGGCAGCAGAAATGTAATCGAGTATCATGGAAGCTCACGGCAGCTCGTGTGTCTCGGGTGCGGGAGCCGCTGTGACGTGACGCCTGAGCTTATCAGAAAAGAGGAGATGAGGTGCGGATGCGGCGGCCTGTTGAAGCCGGATTTTGTTTTCTTCGGAGAGGATATACCGAAGCAGGCTCTGAGCGGCGTTTTTACCGAGACAGGCAAAACCGATGTCATGCTTGTTGTCGGAACAACAGGGGAGATCTTTCCGGCTTCACAGATACCGTTGGATGCGAAGCGGCTCGGGGCGAAGATCATCGAGGTGAATGTCGAGCCTTCGAGCTATACCGACGATATCACCGATATCTTTCTGCAGGGGAGGGCGTCCATCGTCCTGAAAGAGATCGAGAACAGCCTGTAGCAAACGAACTAAAGCGGGTACCCGATACTCTCGAATACCCGCTTTCTTCTATATATAAATATATGATGTCGTACAAAATCAGGAAGTCTTCCCGTCCTGTTCCGGTTTCACACCCACGTCCCCACCTCCCGTTTCACCGGGGGTCACTGGCTGTGAAGCCTGGGGCTGTGGCTGCTGCATAGTAGTCTGCGCCTGAGTCGGCACAGCCGACGGCTGCTGAGCGGCCTGAGGCTGCGCATACCCCTGGGAAGGCTGCCCCTGAAGGGGCTGCTGATACTGCATGCCCTGGTTGTACTGCTGGGGCTGTGCGTAGTGCGGTCCCTGATCTACATATTTTATCGTGTTCTCGTCCTCATCCTCATCTAAATCCTTGACGGTTTTTTTGAACTCCTTTATTCCCTGACCGAGCGATTTTGCAATCTTCGGAAGCCTTGCTGCACCGAACACGAGAATTCCTACGATGAGGATTATGGCGATCTCCTGAATGCCGATTCCACCTAACATAAACGACCCCCACACAATGGATTTAGGGTATAGACTATATCTCTTTCTGTTTAATAGCAAGAGAAAAAGAAAGGGAGATTAAAAACATTGCAGCGCGAAATAAATCAATATCGGGTATGACTCATCACTCGGCAGCGTCTCTCAGATACAGCCGTCATGGCCGACATTGAGTTGATAGGATTTAACTCCCATTCCGTACTATTTACTGTGGTCTGCGAGAACCGGGAGTAGATTAAACAGCTGAAAAAAACCTTTCACGACAGTCAAACATTCACCCACCCGCCGGGCAGCCCGGGTTTGTCACAGATTCCGGAACTGTAGAGTGCGTTCATTACCTTTTGTATATATGCCCCGTCCTGAAGAGAGGGGAGGGCCTTTGTCGCTTCATACACGCTCTTCATGAAATTGTACTGGGACGCGATATGGCCCCTGAGCCACCCTATGCCCATTCGAGGCCCCGGGAACATCCCTTTTGAATCCGGGTCCTTGTTCACTGTTTCCACCGCCCTGAAGCCGCGTGTCTCGGCACTATCTTTCGTGTCGTATACCATGAGGTAGTTCGGATGCATGAGATCGTAGCGGACCGCTCCGAGTGTGCCGTACAGCTCGACAGCGAGATCGTCGTTACTCCCGGTAATGACCTTGGAAGCTTCGATCGTTCCGATCGCCCCGTTTTTAAGTGCTGCGCCTATAAGCACGTGGTCCTCGGTTTTCACTCGTATAAGATTTCCTTTCTCATCGGGCCTCTCCGGATAGAGGATCAACGCGGTTCCGCTCACCCTCTCATACTCGCCGAGGAGATAATATATGAGATCGAGGACGTGCGAGCCCATATCGTACAGCACCCCGCCTCCGGCCTCTTCGAGCCGCACCCTCCATCCCCTGAAACGCGAAGGGTCAAGGTTGCTCGAGTGGTAATAGTGTACCCTGAAGCTCAAAGGCGTCCCCAGAAGACCTTCATCCAACAGCAGTTTCATACGTTTTACGGCTGGGAAAAACCGGTTGTGGAAAGCGACCTGGTGGACCGTCCCCCTTTTGTCGGCCTCTTTTGCGTGCGATACGATGTCATCCGCTTCTTCGTCTGTAATGCATATCGGCTTGTCCGCGTACACATGGTTGCCCGCCTCCAGTGCAGCTGTTATCTGTTCGCGGTGAACGTTGTTCGGTGTGCACACGTCGATGATGTCTATATCGTCTCTTTCGAGGAGCTCATGGTAATCGCCTGTCGCGAACTCAAAACCGAACTGCTCTTTTAAACTTTCCGCCTTGCTGAGGGTTCGGTTGCAGATGCCTACGAGCTTCACACGAAACGGGAGATCATTATAGAACAGCGGCATGTTGACGTAGTTGTACGTGTGCGTCTTTCCCATGAACCCCGCACCAATGATACCGACACCAAATGTTCTTTTCTTCATAGCAGTCTCCATTTAAGCACAGAAGTGTATTTGAACATTTCACTCATAGTAATGCATGGGTATTGCCGGGTTCCTCCGGTATCGGAATTTTGCCGTCAGGGGCCCTGCGAGGCAAGTTTCGGCATCACACGACGATCGTCCTGACGCCTCTTTTTTCGAGAGCCGCGACTGAATCCGGATCGACATTACCGTCCGTTATAACAATATCCACCTTTTCAATCCCCGCACACCGAACAAAAGACTTTTTCCCGAACTTGGAGCTGTCTGTGACCAGAATGACGGTGTCCTCCCTCTGCACCATCTTCGCCTCAATGTGGTAGATATTAAGGTCGGATGTATAAAACCCCTCCTCTACTATGATACCGCTGCAGCCGATGAAGAACTTGTCCGCATGAAACTCCAGGATGTCCTATGATATAGGGTATCTCTCTTTTTCATAACGAGCCGCCTACTGAGATAAATTTTCTGTAAATCCTCTCATAAAGTTCCATATTCGCAGGATCCGGTTCGATCGTCTCTCGTGAATCGTGGAACATCGATACTGCTTCATCTATCGACGAATACAGCCCGGCACCGACGCCTGCGAGGATAGCCGCGCCGAGACATTCCGGGTCCTTCTGGCCCGGAATCTCGACCGGTATTCCGAGAACATCCGCAACGACCTGCGGCCACACCCTGTTTTTTGCCCCTCCTCCAACCATGGTAACCTTTTCTATATTCAGGCCTGAGTCCTTCAGGATTTCAAAGTTGTACCTGTTTGCGAGTGCTACACCCTCTATCACGGCTCTTGCGTAGTGTGCGATGGTGTGCGCCGTATCGATGCCGATGAACGCTCCCCCTCCCGAACCGGAAGATAAAACAGGCACAAAAGAAAGCCCTCCGCACCCTGGCTGAACACCACAAGCCTCATCAGTAATCGCCTCTATGGATTTTCCCCGTCCCAGGGTGTCCCTGAACAATGACAGCGAGTTTCCGCCGAACGGAACCACAGTCATGAGCCCGTATTTCCCCTCAAGCGGATGGATACCGGGAAACACGGTCCCCCAGAGGCCCTGCCCTTCATGAAGTTTCTCATCGCTGAAATAAGGACTCCCCGAAACAGCGAGGAGCACCCACGAGGTTCCTGCATCGAGAACGCAACTACCCTCCTGCACTGCACCTGCACCTATGTTTGCGCAGTATTGGTCGTGCGCGCCGGATACCACGGTCACGTCAGGCCGAAGGCCCAGAATGTCGCAGGCCTCCCTACAAAGAGTTCCGATCGGAGCTCCTGATGGCACAACATTTGCGATGTTTTCCTCATCTATTTCCGCTGCTTCGAGAGTACGTCGACTCAAACCTTTCGTCTCAAGGTCGAGGAAGCCTGTCAGCGCGAGGTTTGTGTGATCGATGCAGAATTTTCCTGTGAGCTTGTGGTTCAAATAATCGATTGTAGATGAAAAGTAACGCGCCTGCCGCAAGAGGTCGGGCATCTTCTCCCTGAACCAGCAGATCATCGGCAGGTTAAGACCGTTCATGACAGGCCACCCGGAGGTCCTGTACAGCTCGCCTATACTGATTTTTTCCCTCAGGGATGAAGTCGTCTCAGAGGCCCGCGTGTCCATCCAGCTCACAGCCCTGTATATCGGACTGAAATTACTGTCTAGGAGTACGAGGCATCCCCCCTGTGTGGAGAGGCTCATCGCGGTGATATCTTCCCGGTGAGCGGCCGCCATCGGCAGCACGGTAGAAACGATGGCGTTCCACCAGTCCTCGGGGTCCTGCTCCGCCCACCCTTGTTTCGGATAGTCCATCGGGTACTTCTGGCAACGCTTTTCTATCAGGGTCCCGTCTGTAGAGTAGAGCGCGCTCTTTGTTCCGGTTGTCCCCACATCGATCCCGAGAAGGTACCGCACAGATCCTCCGGAGTATCTTATTGTGAATAATGTACTTATAAATTGTCGTCAAGGCCCTGATGACACACAATATTCAGGAGTCAGGAGCGTTGTTCCTGCATCTCCAATTCTATCGTACCGTATGCACTTCAGCAATAGAATTCAGTGTGAAAGCAGGAGAGATATCATCGGCAAAAAGCACGTGTTAGTTTTTATGTCCAAAGCGAAAGAACCGGCATAACGATGTCAGCCTTATACTGTTTATCAATTTTCGACAGATTGCAAACACCTGAGTCCTGTTCAGTGTACCAGAGAACACCGATCACTTTCCGCTGACAGGAGCTCTTCGGTCATAAAAAAACCAGAGAGCAACGAGAAGGATGAAGCTTAATAAAACGGGAAGCGAGAATAAACGGATCGATAGGCGCAGCCCCACACGGTCTGCCGCAGCTCCGAAAAGAAGAGGACTGAATGAAGACGTTACTGCGATCGCGGCCGTCACGTAGCCGAACGCCTCCCCCTTTCCTATCATGCTTCCGAGCCTCGCTATCAGCATGTTCTGTGCCGGCTGCGCAGCAGTGTGGCATGCGCCGATGGGAAAGATGAAGAGGAGGACGGCCCAGATCGGAGAGGGGGTGCTCAGCAAAAAGATAAAAGGGCTCGTGAGCCCGGTTATCAGGACAAGGACCTGAAACGGTCCCCACCTGTCTGAGAGCTTTCCTGCGAGCGGTGTGAATATCAGCCCCCCCAGGAAGTAGATGCCTGTCGCGAAGCTTGCAAGGCTCGGATCGAGTCCAAACTCCCTCACAAGATATGTGGGGATAAAGTTTACAATCGCGATCATACCGAGGAACCGCAGCATTACGACAAGAAGGAGAAGCACGAAACTGAAGACGGATCTGTTTTCTGAATCCCCGGCACTGTCCTGTTTTACCTGCGGCAGATCGTTTTTCCCCAACAGTTTCCTGTAGCGGAAATAAAAGCTCCCTACCACGAGGCCGGGGACACTGGTCAACATGATGATCATTTTCCAATTCATCTCACGCAGGAGCAGGCCGTGGAGGAGAAACATAATAAATACCCCGACCGACCCCCAGAATTCGAACATCCCGTATTCCGATCCGTGACCGGACACCGTTGTTTCATCGATCGAGGCGTAGACCGCCGGGTGAAACGAGCTGACTCCGATACCCGCTACCAGTAGAAAAAGGATGAAGAAAGGGAGGCTTCCCATGAACCCCGCAAGAATGAGCGACACTGAAGCAACGAGGAACCCTGCGCCGAGGACCCTTTGGCGCGGCATGTTATCGGAGACCTTTCCCAGTATAAATGAAAAGATCGCAATCGTTCCTAGATACGCTGTGAGCAGCCCTCCTGCTGCGCCGTAATTCAGGTTGTACTGTGCGAGGATAACAGGAAGAAGCGGTGGGAGTATGAACCAGTATATGTCGTTTGCCCCATGCGCGACGTTCCTCAAAACAGTGAAGCTTCTTTTCCGCATATCTCACGTTTGAAATTAAAAGTGGATTATGTATCGAAATTACGATAAGTAAAGGACCTGTCTCCTTTTATTATGAGATCGGTCCGCTTTATTGCTTTATGTTTTATTTCATAACGAAGGAACATTCCCAAAAAGTAAGAACCGTTTAAGGAGCGATCAGGAAACCGGCGTCTTGAGAAGTTCAGGTCATGCTGCAATGAGAGGGCCTTCACTCCTGTATTCCGATCAGGATGAGATCACCACAGAGTCCCCTACCCGTATCAGTCCCGAACTCGTGACAGCGCAGAAAACCCCCTCATCGGGCATGATGCAGTATCCGATGGTGCGTCCGATTATGCACGGGGCATGACACTCTTTTCCGATTTTCGTTACCCGGAGCACACAATCATCCCCTATCCTGATGGTGTCCCCCAGCCGGATATTTCGAAGGTCCGCTCCGCTGGTGACGATGTTCTCGGCAAAGTCCCCGAATGTAACAGAAAGGCCCTCTTTTTTTATCCGGTCTATGCTCTCCTCCATGAGAAGGCTGACCTGACGGCCTCCCCCCTCCGCATGAGCGTCACCCTCTATACCGACACTCTCGATCACCTTCGCCTCTGGTATGTTGTGTTTCTTCTCACCTTTCCGTTCGCTGACGGAAATCGCCTTTACTTTTCCCATGGTTATCCGCCTACTCTGTGCATTACGAGATGACCGGTAGTGTCATCGAGGCAGTGCCCCTCCGGCTTCAGCATGACAACATCCCGTATCGTCCGCTCTATCTCATCTGAAGATGCTCCGTCCATCAGCATCCGCTTGAGGTTCGGTCCTTCGGGACCGAACAGGCATGTCTTGACAACGCCGTTTGCCATCAGCCGCACCCTGTTGCAGCGTGAGCAGAAGGGGTCGCTTATTGCACTGATGACACCAAACGAATAATCAGTGCCTTCGATCCGATAGAGTCTCTCTACCGAACCCAGATCTTTGCTCTCCAACGGTTCCACTCTGTACTTCTTTTTGATTCTCTCGAGTATGTCCTCCGTTCCGATAAACCTCTCCCGGACCACAGCCTCGCTGTAGAACTGCGGCATCACCTCGATAAACCGGAGGGCAAGACCCCTCTCCGATCCGAACCGTACGAAATCGAAAAACTCATCATCGTTTATCCCTCTCATGGCAACGACATTGATCTTGAGCCGCAGGCCTGCACGATCTGCCTCTTCGATACCCTCTATCACCTCGCCGTACTCGTCCGATCCTGTTATTGCACGAAATGTTTTTTCCCGCAGCGAATCGAGGCTGACGTTTACCCTCTGTATCCCGCTCTCCACAAGCCCTCGCGCGAACCCTGAGAGAAGCACGCCGTTTGTCGTGAGCACGAGCTCTCCCAACTGCCGCTTCCCGAGCTCCCCCAGGAAAAAGAGGATGTTTTTCCGCAACAGCGGCTCACCTCCTGTGATCCTTATCTTCCGGATACCCATATCGATGAAAATATCGGACAGCCGTACTATCTCCTCGTAACTCAGGATCTTTTCGCAGGGGATGTATCCCACTCCCTCGTCAGGCATACAGTAGGTGCAGCGCAGATTGCACCGGTCAGTTACCGAAAGCCTCAGGTAATCTATCGTTCTTCCGCAGCCGTCCTTCAGCGTCCTACTCTCTTCCACAGTCCTTCACCTTTCCACCTATCAGCTCTGCGGCATGAGCAAGGGCGTGCCGTATCACCTCGAAACACTCTCGTACCGCCCGCTCGCTGCCCGGCAGGTTCACTATCAGTGTTCTTCCCCTCACTCCGCTCATCCCTCTCGAAAGCATGGCCCTGTCGGTCTTCTCGAGGCTCTTGTACCGGATCGCCTCGGATATTCCAGGCACCTCCCGCTCAATGACCCTGCGTGTTGCTTCCGGAGTAACATCAGACGGCGAGAGGCCTGTCCCTCCGAGGGTAAACAAAAGATGGGGAGAAAGGTCGTCACATATCCGAACCAGTTCGGATTCCAACATCGGCTCGTCATCCGGCAGAACCTTATAGCAGACGACCTCCCAGCCTTGTTTTTCTACAAGCCCGCAGAGCGCCGGACCGCTCGTGTCCTCCCGCTGTTTTTTGCTCGCACGAGTGCTCATCGTGAGCACGCAAACCCCTACCTTCTCTTCCATAGACCGCTCTTCCCTCCGGATTTCTCCAGAAGCATGATATTCTCGATAATCATTCCCCTGTCCACCGCCTTGCACATATCATAGACAGTGAGCGCAGCCTGGCTCACCGCCTGCAGCGCCTCCATCTCCGCGCCCGTTTTTGCAGTAACCACCACTTCCGCAGTGATCGTGAGAACCCCGGCTTCGAGCTCGTGCTCGAAACGAATATCCGTCCACTCAAGAGGGAGAGTATGGCACAACGGGATGAGCTCGCCCGCCCTCTTTGCCGCCGTTATCCCGGCAAGCCTCGCACATGCGAACACGTCCCCCTTCGGGACTTTCTCGTCCAGGATCATCCGGAGCGTATCTTTCTTCATGGCGACCCGGGCCTGCGCCCTGGCAGTCCTTCTCGTGACCTCTTTTCTGCTCACGTCCACCATTTTAAGCTTCCCGGACTCATCGAGGTGGCTGAACCGATCTTTCATATCCAGATCACACTCCTTTCAGCGTGCCGACGCTATATCTCAGCTCTTTTTTTCGACCGTCAGCACGATCTTTTTCGGATCTTCCACATTTTTCAGGGTGCCGACAAGTGCCGTCGCCACACCGATGAACACGCTCCTCACGTACTGATTCAGATCGACACGTTTTCCATCTATAAGGAGCTCAACATCGTAATCTTTCTTCTCTTCCATCTCTCTTTACCTCACCTTTTTACTTCAAAATAATTATTTTAACCGTCTCACCAGGTTCGACACGCGCGCCCCTGCCTTTGAGTACAGAAAGGCAGTTAGCAGCGGCACACCCCACTATATCGGCAGAGCCGTTAAGCTTTAACGGCTTTACATAAATCCCGCCTTTCTTCATGGTATAGCAGGACGGCATAACGTGCACCCTGTCGCCTCTGTTTTCGATATCAGTCTCCGAGACAGCGTCTGTAAGAGAGATCTCGTGGAAAGGGTCTCCCATGAGCTTTCTCAGCGCAGGTTTCACGAAGAGGTGAAAGGTCGTGAAGTTGGATACAGGGTTTCCCGGAATACCGAATATGATACAGCGTTCTCTTTTTGCGAACAGAAGCGGCTTTCCAGGCTTCACGGATACCTTGTGAAAGATGATAGAAACGCCGGCCTTTTTTAAAATAGCGGGGACGAGGTCGTAGTCTCCCATCGATACTCCGCCCGAGAGGAGTATAACGTCGCTTCTGCTTCCCCTCTCTATCTTACTTTCAAGCTCGCCTTCGGTATCCCTGGCAATACCGAGATACCGGCCATCGCACCCCTCGGCCTTTACCATGTTCATGAGCATCGGCCCGTTGCTGTTCCGTATCCTGCCCTTTCCGAGAGGCTCGCCCGGCTCTACGATCTCGCTACCTGTAGAGATGACAGACACCTTCGGCCTTCTGTACACAGGCACCGAGGCTCTTCCCGCGGATGCGAGTATCGCGACTTCCGGAGCATGGATCACCGCTCCACAGCTCAAAAGGAGCTCACCTTCCCCCACATCCTCTCCCTTTCGGCATATATGACGGCCATGTTTTACCTCTTTTTTTATCTTAACCATCATGCCGTCCAGCGGTTGTGTGTCTTCGACCATCACCACCGAGTCCGCTCCATGAGGAACCGGGGCCCCTGTCATGATCTTCGCGCACTCGCCTGGTCCGATCTTCCTATCCGTGCAGGTCCCGGCCGGTATGCTCATTTTGACAGAGAGTGTTGCCGGAATATTTTCACAGTCACCGCTTCGTACCGCATACCCGTCCATTGCCGCCTTGTCGAACGGCGGCATGTCGATGTCCGACTTCACGTCATCCGCGAGCACAAACCCGTATGCGGAGAGGATATCGGTCTCACTTTTTTCGAGGACCTCTGTATGTGCGAGAATGAGCCTTCCGGCCTCTTCGATCGGAATCATCTTACTTTCCATCCTACCGCCTGCTGAAATCGATCTACAAATATGGCTTGTCCAGATGCCGCGCACCGTATGATCGGTATTCCGGATATAGCAGAGGAGAACCAAGCATCGGGCTGTCCGTTATTGTCTATAACCCTCATGTCATGCTACTGACTATAACGCCTGTCATACTATTCACAAAGGTTCCCGGATGAACCATAAATATAGACATTCCGCCTCCCGGGTGGAAAGAGAAACAATCGCACTCATATTCGAGAACAGAAAAAAGCGCAGGGCCCGGTTTTCCGGTTCCCAGAAAAAGCGCCTCAGATCACAATTACCGGCACGAAAGCTCATACCTGTTAACCCCCATTTTTCACACAGGAATGGGGGTTTTAGCGCTTTTTTCACCGTAAACTTTATTTTTTACAGCTGACAAGTCATCACTTAAACCCCTTTCTATGCAATCTGATTGCATAGAAATCTTTGAAAAAACCGCATTAATCGTCATGTACAGGAAAGACAAAGAGCTCTTCGAACCTCTGTTGGGCAAACTCTCTCACCTCATCGGTCAATCTCTCGAACCTGGAAACAAGCTCACAGGCCTCGCCGGTAAGGGAGGAGCTCCCTCCCCCTTTCCCCCCTCTGTGCTTTTCGAGAAGCGGAATACCGAAGTTTTTCTCCGCGTCATCGAGATGGCTCCACGCCCGCCGGAACGATATGTGAGTCATTTTCGATGCTTTTGATATCGAGCCTTCCCTTCTGATCGCCTTTAGAAGCTTGAGCTTTCCAATCCCGAACACAGGCTTGCCGTCCTGCTCGAGCCAGAGTTTGAATTTTATACTCATTCCCCGGACCGGCGAGTTCATGACCCATCCCCCCGATTCGTTATGCTAAAACTGCATAACGTTTTTTAAACAGATACTAATAGCAAATGTCCGAAAGGTCAACAGCTTTACTGGCAAGGAGAGCGGTATAATAATTTGTCGTTGAATTTTGGATCCGGAGATATTATACTCTTGGTGGGCCCGGGTGGCGGAACTGGCAGACGCGCTAGATTCAGGATCTAGTGGCCTCAAGGCTGTGGGAGTTCAAATCTCCCTCCGGGCAAAGTTAATTGCTTATATTGTTGTACTTGCCTACAACTTAAGACCTTTCTAGTTTTCCTCTCATGCAATTGTAAGCAGGATTGTAAGCAAATATGGCTCAAAAACCCTATTCTCTATACAAACGAAAAACTACCAAAAAAGGACGGTTTATCTACTATTGCCAGTTTCGGGATGATACCGGAAACCGAATGACGGCACGTTCTACCGGGGAACCCTCGAAAACTGCAGCTGAGGCTTGGGCTATAGAGCAGCTCCGGCAAGGGCTGATTACCACAAAGAAAAATATCACATTCGGGCAGTATGCCGCTGACTGGTGGCTCTGGGACCGCTGCAGGTATATCAAGGGCAGACTCGCGCGAGGTTCAAGAATCTCTCAGGATTATGTTGACGGCATGAGGATATATCTGAGAAAGCATATCCTCCCTTCCTTCGACTCTACCAGGCTGCAGAACATCACCGCTGACCAAGTCGAGAACTGGCTTCTCGGGCTTCGAGAAAAGCCTAGCTCGTCCGGGACACCTCTTTCTCCGACTACGATAAATCACTGTCTAACCTGCTTGAAAATTATGCTGAAAGAAGCTGTGAGGCGCGGGTACCTTGTGAGGAGTCCTGCCATCGGTATCAAGCAGCTTGCCGAGAAGCCGAAAGAGAAAGCGATCCTCACAATGGAAGAAATGCGAACTCTCTTCCTGGATGAGAACATTGACCGAGTTTGGAGTGGGGACCTGTTTCACTATACCCTGAATCTTCTAGCGGCCTCAACAGGAATTCGTATGGGCGAGGCCCAGGGGCTACAGGTGCAACATGTCCATATTGGTTATATAGGTATTCACCACACATGGAGCCGGAAATACGGCCTGAAGGAGGGGGCAAAGTGGGGATCTCAACGAGATATCCCGATCCCTTCAAAGACCACCGAAAGACTTCAAGATCTCGTTGATTATAGCCCGTTTAATGAACCCGAGGACCTTGTTTTTTACGGACAGGACAGGAACATACCCGTACATGATAAAAACATCTCCCAGAACCTATACAGGGCATTTGAGGCTATAGGAATCTCTGTCGAGGAGCGCAGGACCCGGAATGTGACCTTTCACTCTTGGAGGCATTTCTACAACTCCCTGATGCGGGGGAAGATCCACGACAGCAAGCTCCGGCGACTCACCGGTCACAAGACCGAGGAGATGACCGAGCTTTACACAACATTTCATATAGAGGATTTCGCGGACGTTAAAGCAGTACAGGAAGAGTACTTCAGATAGCGGTTACGACATAGTGCTTGACAAAAATAAGATTTTTGGTATAATAGATAATAGGGATAAGGAGGCTAGAAAGTACAGGAAAGCCTGTACTGAAGAGAGTATCCCCTGGGGATATCCAAAGGAGGTGGGAAGCCTAAATAAGGGCTTCCCAGAAACGCTTACTGTCGAGTTGGTCTAAATAACCGATAGACAAGAATGGTTTCGGGTGGATATCGTAGGGAAGATACCCTTTTCGGTGTAGGCTTTTTTTGTTAGTAGTAAAATTCAATACTATATATAAAATATTCTATTTAATTCGAATTGATTTTTTGCTATACTCTGTCAAACATAAGAAAGCCTTAACCATCCGGGCACCAACCTTTCCGGTCAAGGCTTTCAGGCAGTACGTAACTGCTATTTTCATACTAATAGCTTTTGAGCCCTTGTCAAGGAAATAATCTCAAGTTAATAGCAGAAGCGTATTGCGTATAACCCACTAGTTGCCCGACTTGTGGGTTTTTTATTACGTGAACAGGGAGGTTTTATGCGAAAGCTTCTTGATATCTCCGAGGCGGCTGAAGTACTGGGTATCAAACCAGGTACTCTTTACAAGTGGACTTGTTCCAGAAAACTCCCTCACAAGAAAATAGGCGGAGCTCTTCGATTCGACCCCGAAGAACTTGAAGACTGGATCAGAGAGCAAACTGTTGAACCTATCGCTCATCAGTAATAGTGAGGTTACCGGTGACTGAAAAAGACAATAGCACAAACTTTGTTTTAGGAACTACAAAAGTCGGCAACACTTATCGATGGTTGAAACTAACTACAAACTTTTTCGATACACCAGAATTGCGAGTATTGGAGAAAGCAGATAAAGACGGATTTCGATATGAGATTTTCCTATTGAAACTTCTTCTTCTAGCTATTCAGCAGGAAGAAATCGGTATTCTCCGTTTCAAACCAAATATCCCGTATAATGCAAAAATCCTTGCCGATGTTTTAGACCTTGAATTTGACCTTGTGAAAACTAGCTTAGATCTCTTTATAAGGCTCGGGATTATTGAGATCGATGAGGAAGAAAATCTAATTATTGAAATGGCTATCCCAATGGTAGGCAAGGTAAGCGAACAGGCCTTTAGAATGCGTAAGTTTAGAGCTAAAAAAGAAAAGAAACAGATTGAATGCGAAGCGTCACATTTCGCACAAAGTGACGTAGATACAGACTTAGAGATAGAGAAAGATAGTAATAGTAGTAACCATGCTAAGCACAGTCATACTGATTATTCATCTTTCTTTAAGTCTTTAAGTGGTAAGTCTCAGGGTGTATTACTTGATGCCGAAAACAATAGCACTAACACGATAAAACATGTATATGACTATATATCAATCTATGAGCAGAAAACTGGCAAGAAAGTCAAAGACATACCCGCCTTTATTTATAATGCTCTCAACTCGGATTGGGATCTTTCAGGGGAAAATTACTACCAGTGGGGACACAAGAAACTTAAAGAAGGAGTATAGTGTAGTATTTCGTGACAAATATAGATACTATGATCAACGTTAAATAAAGATTTCATACGATTTGTATATTGAAAATGGAGACACTAAAAGCGGGGACTGTAAAACAATAGGGGAACAATGGCATTCCTGTAAAACAGGAAAGGAACAGGAAAAGCTGTACAGACGTAGATGTAAATAGATTTCATACAATATTAGTTAAAGATTTTGATAATTGCAGGTATTACATATAATAAAATACAATAGTTTTCAGGAGTATTTTCAGTTATTACAGGGGATTATTACAAAATAAAGGGGCTTTACAATAACTATCAAAGATATATTTTGGAAATATGTAGGGAGGGGCGGGTAAAATCTCTAGAGATTGAACCTGTAGACCGTAAGGTCAGTGTCATACATAAAATCGCAGTTGAGAATTTTTTGTCCAGAATAAAATGACAAGCACAATAAACAGTAGTAATTGAACAAATTGTACTTTGCTACACAGCATGTAAGTGACCTGGTGAAGGATTATGTAATTATCTAGATTCTCGAAAATATCAATCAACAATAAAGGCTGGTACTAGAAGTTGATATAAGAGAAAGCGGTAATTATCAAACAGTTGGATAGGGTCTCTTTTCTACTGTAAAACAATAGAAAAACAATAGATAAAATATTGCTTTAAAATAAGGTGGTTGTAAAAGAATTGGTACCCTCAAGCTGGCCGATATAATACTGGTGTAGTTCAAGTTGGCCCGCCGAGTATCCGCCGCGGTCTAGAGTGTTTTTAAATGGCTTCTATGTGTTCAAACTGTGCCAGTACTCCCCCCCTTAGTGCATTTCTATGGGGCTAACAGTTTCGAGCTTAGCAGCCCCGAAAATCTACTTCATTAATTCTCGCCTTCGCTCGGGGTCCGCTCCAACGAGACGTTAGCCAGCGGCAATATAAATTTTATAGCTTCAATAATTCTTTCTTCAGACAAGATGTCCATTTGATAAGTGACCATCCTTGAGATATCGTACTCTGCTGTTTGTGAGTTTGTTTATCGTAGATATACTGATAAATAGCTTCATGGCTAATTGTAAGCTTAGGATGATCAATGGGTAGTCTACCTGCTATTTGTTCTGGAGACCATCCTGTGATAAGCTTGGTCATAACGTATGCTCGAATTGTTTGATTCTTTAGTCTTGGTCTTTTAGCAGCTTGCAGGTTCCGTTGTTTTGCTCGTTCATGAGCTTTATGTGGTAGATAAACGTTGTAGGTTGGAGTTCGATTACGGTTGGGTTCTCTGGAAACAGTGCTTTTATTACGACCGATGATCTTTGCAATGTCACTCAATGATTTACCTTGTGCGTGAAGAATAGCAATTTGATCTCTCTCTTCGCTTGAAAGTTGGGAGTATGTATTTTTCATGAACATTTAGGATAATATATTATCCTAAGTGTTGCACTTGCTTATTGAACTCGGGGAGTTATTATTATGGGGAGCTTTAGTTATTGTAGCGTTAGAAAGCTATATTCGATTTTTATTATTATCTTTTAATTCTATATGTGGATAAATAATATTACCCCACTGCTGTCCGGTTAATTGATTTTAATAATCGTATAACTACTTTAATATCAATATATTAGAAAGAAAAATGACTGTTATCGACTTGAAATCAATCTTATACTATGGTCACTCTTT
>Ga0307379_10000882_pt1 | contig 48608 bp, 58 predicted proteins | sample UN2MG_FD_202237 | JGI IMG/M metagenome (GOLD analysis project Ga0307379, IMG submission 202237) | Soil microbial communities from Risofladan, Vaasa, Finland - UN-2 | ecosystem: Environmental > Terrestrial > Soil > Coastal area > Acid sulfate soil | place: Finland: Risofladan, Vaasa | collected... | reverse complement strand
CGAGCTGCTGCCCCAGTACCCACGTTGATGGCGCCCGTGTCGGTGTCTCCACCGATGGCGATGGAGGAACCCGAAGAGTCGATGGTCACCGCACCCGCGGCTTGAAGGTCAATGCCTCCAACCGTCGAAGCAACCGTGTAGTTGCCCGTCGTGGCCGTCATGGCCATGCCACCAGCGCCCGTGACGTTCAGGATGCCTGTGTTGTTGTCGATCGTGCTGATCGTTTGTCCAATACGGATGTCCGGGTTGGCACCATCCTCGATGACAAGGCCACCTTGGATGGTGACATCGTTTGTGACGTTGATGTCAAGGGATGCACCATAAATGGTTGTGACATCGTTGGAAGCGTTGACACCGATGTCGATGGTGCGGTTGTTGGAACCGTCCACCGCCATCGTAAGGATGTTGGCGCCAGTGTCATCTTGGAACTGGAAGTGCTGGTTGTCTGGGATCTCCCAGTCAATGTCCTTGGCTCCGTAACCAGTGACCGTTCCACTTTGGTTGGTCGCGGCCAGGGTCAGGGTGACATCGGTGCCTGCAACCGCATCCGCCGAAGGCTCATTGAGGAAGGCCCAGGGGTTGAGGTTCTGGAACTCGTTGCGCTGCGTGTACGTGTAGTTGATGCTCGCCGGAAGGTTCGTCGCATCGGCGTAGATGTAGCCATCGTTCGTGGCGTTGATCTCGACGAAGACAATCGCGCCTCGGTTACCAGTGCCGTCGCCAGGGACGCCAGAGGCAGTGTTGCCCCAAGCTCCGTCCGTGGCTCCCTCATAAATGAGGAGGGCCTTCATCTGGTTGCCGTTGGTCGTGGTGATAGGATCACCTGTGGTCCCGTTGAAGACCGCTCCAAGGTTCAAAGGACGAAGCGTGTTGGGAGCACCCGTCGAGTACAAATCAGCCGCGAGAACGGCCGTACCTGTAGTACGAGTCGAAGTGAAGTTCGCACTTCCCGTCGTAACACCACCTTCCGTTGTGGTGGCCACTGCTGCACCAACAGTCGGCGTCTGACCGGGATTGGTCAGAATTTGTACAACAGTCGTCGCCGCAATATCAACCAGCACCAAGCGGTTGAACAAGAAGGGCAACGTCTCCAACGTATCAAGGTCCGTACCCAACGTCGCTTGAGTACGAAGATTGACCGCGGAATCGTTGAAGTTGTCCCACCAGTTCGTCGAACCACCACGGCTTCTGACCGCAGATCGCAGGTTGTTCATGTCATCCAGCAGGTCTGCTGAATTGGTTTCAAAGTTCGCTTCGGTCGGTGTCGTGCTGTCGGTGTACACCGACGACTTGCGAAGTTGAATTGCCTGGGGGATAGAAGTGTTAGCCATGATGATGCGGTCTCCGGTTGGTCAGTTGGTTGGTGCTACTGCAAAGGGATCGGCTTTACAGAGGCAGGTATTCGATGATGATGCGGTCCCCCAGCAGGGGGATTAGGGGGGAGCCAGCACCATCTCGGATTTGAACGGTGCCGGGAGTGATTGCGGTGATTGCGTAATCTCCCGTGAGCGCTCCTTCGGTGAGCCGGACTCCGTTCCAATAAACACAAACGTCAACGACAGGCGTTCCGCTGACATTGCGGTAGAACCCATCTCCTGATGCGAGAGTGAACGTGGCCGAAGCGCCTGTTGCTGTGAACGTCTCGGTGCAACGAGGTCCGAGCGGAGCCCAGCCCGTGTTCACGCCGTCCGTTAGTTTGACGTAGACGTTGTTGCCAAGAGAGGTCGCGTCGGTTCGGGTGAACTGCGAACCACTGTCAGCAAGCACTGCGCCTTCGGGAGATCCCGTGCCCACGAAACGAGTCGCGGACGTGATCTCACCAGTGACGGTCACGTTGTCATTGAACGTGGTGTCTCCGGTGACGTTGACGATCCCCGGAGTTCCTCCAAAGCTCGTTCCACCAAAGAGAAGGAGATCTCCTCCGTCGCCAGCACCCGCCGTTGCGTTGCCTGCCCGAAGGATGACATCGCTCCCGGCAGCTACAGCGCTGTCTTCCCCTTGGATGAAATCGCCAGAAGTGATCTCAATCGGAGTTCCTCCGGTGGTGTTCCCACTCGCCAGGATGCTTTGGAGAGTGCCACCCCCTGAGATCAGCGAGAGAATCGCTTGAAAATTGCTATCGAACCCCGCCATTGGATGCCTCTGCCCAGGGGAAGGCCAAAGGCAAAAAACCGAAGGCGCCCCTTATATATGGGGGCGCCCATAGGCGAATTATGGCGGGTGCAAAGTGCGCACCCTTATTTTTGGGACTACGCGGCCTGACAGGACGATGCTGTGATGCCGTACTTCGTCAGATTGCGCTCAAAACATTGGAGCTGTCTGGGGCTCAAATGCCTCCCACGCTCCATCTGCTCTTTGATAGATTCCGCAAATTCCGCAACCCAAGCGTCTTTGCGAAGGTCCGCCAGTTCCCGCAGCTTCCCGGCCGCTTCAATGCGTTTTTGCTCAACCGGGTTCCTAGCAGGTTTTGGGCTCTCAAAATCGCAGGCATCCTTAATGCACGAAAGCTGTTTGGGGGTGAGCCACCGTCCGCCCGTGAGTTGGTCGTACAGCTTCGTGAAAAACGAGCTAGCACTCCAGTGGCGGATGGTCTCGATGTCCGCTTGGATGCGCAGAGCGTACTCCGGCTGCGTCTCCCGACCCCGAGCGTCGTAGAACTCGCTGTGCTTCTCGTAGGCGGCGAACATACGGTCGATGCCCTCGGCCCAGTTGTCCTTCCAGCCCGTGGTGCGATTGAAACGGGTCTGACCGAGATCCTTGCGGTTGAGGCACTGTCCGTTGTGACGGCCTTGGAGCTTCATGTGACAGGCTCCACGCCCCTTGGCGACCGCCTGATCCTCGCGCCCAATCGAAGTGCTGATGTAGAGGAGCACGTCGTCTGACACCGGGATGGCGTAAACGCCCTGCTTCCCTTCAACCCGCTCAAACACAGGACAGTGGGAGAACAGCCAGTTCTCAAAGTCGTCTCGTTGAACCTGAACGTAAGTAGCAGCCATCGTGACCCCTACACAGGAGCCACGAGACTTCTATCCAACAGGCTCAACGTGCCGTTTTGAAGGGCCTAGGGCCTGCGTACTGCTTAACCAGCTTCCAGACCGCTTTGCCATTTTTGAGCCGACTGGAACGAGTGCCGAAATCGACCAGTTGCTCAGCCAGGCGCAAAGGGACCTCTGAGAGCCTGTAGAGCCCAAAAGGCGTTTCGTTGCCCGAGAACATCCAGACCCCAAGGTCTTTGGCGCCCATCTGGGTCGAATCCTTGGCACCGAGCATCGTATCGCCCCTCACAGCAGCCACCAGATCCACTGTGACCTCCGCTGCCGTCTTGCAGGAGCAGTTGCCCCCACAGGAGCCTCCGCAGCCACAGCCGCCTGTCTGGGGCTCGTCGTCCTCTACGGATGCCGACACCCAAGCCCCGTTGTCGAAGTAGATGTCAACGCCAGCAGGCGTCGTGACCATGCGCTCCACCACATTGCCAATCAAAGGCAAATGGGACGGATCGTTGACCAGACAAGCGTGCTTGTAGACGAACCAACGGTTCTGCCACGCATCAAACGAAGGGAAGCTCGACGCCAACCGAACTTTGCCGAAGTTCCGTTCGTACCAATCGAGGTGGCCCTCTTCGGAGGGTTTGTCCAAGTCTTTGGGAGTACGTCCCAAAATACGGAAGACAACCGCGTAGATCACTTCACCAATCGGCAACGTGGCGAAAGCCAGCATCTTTGGATCGCCCGTGATTTTCACCAACAGGGCAGGCAAAGCGAAATGCTCAAAAATCTCAAAGAGCGCGAAACCAACGCCCAGCTTCCAACCGTGCTTCTTGACGGCTTTGACGATGGCTTGAAAGGTGTGCTTCGGGTTGATCGCCGACCACACCTGCTTGAGCACTCGCTCTAAAACCTCTTCGGTGATGGTCTTGCGGTAGACCTTGAGGGCGTTTTCAATGACTTTGCGTTTTACCGCAGACGGAAGGTCATTTTTAAACTCAGCGGCATGTTCGTAGCCCCAGGCGTAACCAGCGGCGAAGTCGTCCGATTCATTCCGTGGCGGCGAAGCCAGGGTGTCGGAGTCACGATCCCATTTCCCCGCGTACGCCCCATCTGTGAAGTCACTAAGATCTTCTTGGACCTCTTTTTCCCCAATCGCTCGTACAAGGACAGGCGCGAGTTCTTTGATGATGGCGTCAACTGCATCGTCGATGGGTCCTTGTACGAATTCACGGTGATGCTTCCAAATCACCTTGAAGGGCTGTGCAAACCACTTCAGCCAGTCCTTGATGCCGGCTTCTTTCTTCAACAGGTGCCGAGCGGCAACCCTTCTAGCTATGGCGGCAGAGTTCATGGCTTCACTCCTAGGGAAGCCATAGGAGCGTTACCGAGTCCCTTTTTTCATCTTGTCCGTAGCTTCCGTGGCTTCTTGCTGAGTCATGGCGCGGACTTTGCGCTCTCCCTCTTGCGTTTGAGCCAACAGACGCTGCGTTGCGATGTCCAATTTCATGTTGCCATGACGAGTCGTCAAACCGATGGTCTTGGGTTTGATCATTTTGACGAAATCCGGGTTGATCTTGTCGATGGCGATATCCAAAGCCAAGGCCATCATCTGACCAGCAACGATCTGAACGGGCTTGCCTGCTGTCTCGGTGGGCATCCGGTGCTTGAACATCAGCCGGTCATACGCCCAGACTTCGCAGTCGAAGTACCAGTTGGGTTGCGGAACCGCCGGAGCACTGAAATTCATCACGAAATAGAAGGAGATCCGTTTGTCACCGAACGTGACGATGGGGTTCCCTTTCCATTTCTCGGCAACGAAGCGATCCAACGTGAATCCCTTGATGTGGCCCCAGTCTTTGATGACGAGTTTGAACTCTTTGGCTTCAGCGATACGCCCAAGCACTTCAAGCTCATCGTCCGTCATCGGGACGTACATGCCGTGGGGGTTCTTGCCTCCGAATGGATTGGTCTTGCTCATCGTTGATCTCCTGACAGCGTAACGAAACAGGCTCGGGTCCGTCCCTGTCGGAACCCCTCAAAAAACGTCACCACCATGCCGGGCATGGGTAGCTTACCATCTGTCATCTCTGACCGATGCAGGTAGTGGGAGCGGCCGTCTTCGGTCTGGATGAAACCGTACCCACGCTGCTCATTGAAATCGTCGACCACGCCAAACGAAGCTATCGGCTCAATGAGCCGATAGACATGACGGGCCTTGGGGGCCTTGTTGGGTCTGCGGTGTTCAGGATCGTACTCGACCTCAACCCGCTCTCCGATAATGGGAGGCGGGAAAGTCGGGAACGTCCCCCACTTGAAGGAACGGATGTGGAAGAAGACCTGCTCACCAGTATCTTCATCTTCGGTAAACCCGAAGAGTTGTTTCGGCACGTACTTCAGTACGCGCATCCGTTCTCGGATGAGACTCACAGCACAAAAAACCTAGGTAGGAGGGACTAGAGAACGGTCTTGACGACAACCTTGAGGATTTCACCAATCGTCTGTCCGATAGCGGCCAACCACTTACGGGCTCGGTCTTTTCGGTCAGCTTCGGCGTTTTGGAGTTGAGCCAGTAGATTGCTGGCGATCAATAAATTGCTGGTGACCTTTCGGATGTCCTTCGTGTCCCCATCAAGGAGACGTTCGACAGCGTTCTTGGCCATGTCGAAACCCTCTGGTCCATGACGACGGGCGCCATCTGCCAGTAGATCAAGGACTGCCGATTTCCACGGTTCGTCTGCTTTGGACGCTTCTTTGTCGAGAACATCAGCGAGCTTCTCGACACCCTCTTCGCCAACTTTGTCAGCGAGTTTGGACAGCTTCTTTTTGTACGACATAGATCACTCTCCTGCCGGGCACAGTGAAGAGGGCTCCGGCACTTCCGGCGGCTCTGCCGGAGGGCGTGTGGTCTCCATCTTGGCGTTGTAGAGCATCAGATCGACGTGATACTGGAGCCGGTGCTGGATCACGAGGATGTTGAGCGCAGAGTCTTCGCAGACCATTTCGACCCACTCCCCGTCTTTGCATGAGCAACTGCCGTCGTTGAGATGCTGTTGGAGCAGTTCTGTGTCCTGTTCCAACGCCATTTGCATGAAAGCGATCTCGTTCCGGTAAACCTCCGGGTCACGAAGGGCCACTCCGCCCTTCTTGCAACCGACAGAGCCGGTTGTGATCGCTGCGAGCATAATCCACTGTACCCATTTCATCTGTTGTTTCCTTCCTACTTGGAGGCTTTCTTGTTGTGCTTCTTGATGGCGGAGACGATTTCGGACTTCCAGTCCTTCGTTCGGACATCAAGCCCAGCCTTTTTGGCTTTGGCGTAAAGCACTTTTTGGGTGTCGTCCTCAGACCACTTGATCTCTTTGATCTCTTTGATCTTCTTGACGGTTGCCTTTTTGGCGACTTTCTTGGTCGTCTTCTTGGTCGCTTTTTTCGCTACCGCCTTTTTCGCCGTTTTGGGCTTGGTGACTTTCGCTTTGGCCTTCTTGGCTTTGGCAGCAACTTCCCGTCGCTTAGCGAGTTTCGCTTCTTTCACGGCGGCCTCTTCTGCGTCGGCAGCCTGCCTGGCCAAAACGACTTGCGCTTGACCCGACTGCTGAAGCTTCACTGCTTCTTGCAGATCCTTTTGTTTCTGCAAAATGTTCTGCGTCTCTTGGGGCACAGCAGGACGTGCGAGGGCAGGGGTGGGCGGTACTTTGCGTCGTACCATTTTGTAACCAGGGGGCTTGTATCGGGCCATCTTACTGTTTTCCTTTTTGCGTTTCGTTGATTTCGCGTCCCATTGCTATCTTGGCCACTCGTACATAGCGGTCCAAACTAGCCTGGCCGAGAATGAACCCCGTTGCGAGGAACCCGGACGTGACGGCGAGGACCATGAAGACCATGTTCTCACCGATCTTGGCCATGTCTTGCAGGTAGATCATCGCGCCCATCAGCAAGAAGAACCCCGACTGCGTTACCAGAAAAGCGATGAACTTCTTGGATTGCCACCACTGCTTTTCATCTTGAGAGGCGTTAGCAAGCTCCGCGAGCTTGGTGGCGATGAGGGATCCAGAATCTTCAGCAGCGGTAGACATGGTTCAACAACATTTCTTTGGTTGCGTTTTTGGTTGCAAATGGGGAGGGAGACGCATGACCCCACGGCCGCCACGAAGCCCACCTTGTGGCCCCGCCGTGTGAACCGGGATGTCGTTCATCCGGCTCTGAAAACGGTCTTCCATCTCTGTGGGGCAAGCCCACATTCGTTTGTAGCGAGGGTTGTCGCGGAAGATGATGTCGAACCGCTCCTTCTCACAAGGGAAGAGAGCCGGGTACAACAAATCAAAGTCGCGGCAAGCAATCGCAGAGTGCTGGAGGGCCCAGATGATGAAATACTCCTGCAACCGAATTGGGTTGTCAGGGTCGCATTCACAGCCCTTTAGCTGGTTGATCCCCGAAGAGATGATCCAGAAGTTGTCCGCGCAGGTACACGGAAACTGAGTACACTGGACGCAGTTATCGACACAGCCCATCTATCAGAGACAGGCTATAGGCAGATTCTTTATTTTGCTTCGCTGTCGATGAGCGCAGCGATGTCCACGTCTTTGGACTTTTCGGCCAAAGCACGCAGATCCCTCTTCCCAGAGGGCTTTGGCGTGGAGCCCGCGTCCACAATCACAGGGGACGTAGCAGGAGTCACAGGGGCCACCACAGTCTTCTTAGGGGGAAGCTGTGTGGGCGGAGGGCTCACCCTGGTTTCGTCTGGACCAGCCGACATAGGGCCGTTGTCGACCTCTGGGGTGGTCTTCTTTGGCTTCTTGGTGACAACTCCTCCCTCTTCGACTTTTTGGATGTGCTCCCAGATTTGGCGGCGTTTGATACCGAACTCCGAGATGTCGATGTCCAACTTCTCAGCCTTCTCTCGCAGCTCCTTCAAAAGAGGAACACGTCGAGTCCGGCTCTTGCGTCGGGCTTTGGGCTTTTCTTCGTAAGTGACAATGAGCATGACGTGCCCATCGACGGACACGTTGATCTCAGCGTGGCCTCGTTTGTTGTGTTTCCGGGCCAAGTGGTCGGCGACAATTTCGCTGAACTCACTGTCGGTCAGGAACTGGTTAGCTTTCGCAGCCAGTTCCGCAAGCTGGGCCGCCGTCCGAACCAGGGCATCGCCTAGCAACCCCTCCTCCCCATAGCTCTCCCCTGAGCTGTTGAGTAGGTTAATGGCCAGGTCTCGGTCGATCTTGGTCTCGTATGGTTTGGTCTTCGCCATGTCTTCCTTACACGATGCGAACGCGGCCACCGAGGACAACTAGAAAGTCGTACAAGTGACGTTCGATCTCACCAACAACCGTCACGGTGTTGGATTTGGAAATCGTTGAGACGATCTTGGGATTCTTCGTATCGAAGTACCCAGACCATCCGTGGTCTGTTGTGAAGTCCACGCGGAACTTCTTATCTCTGTCCCAGTTCACTTTCGTCATCCGGGTCACTGAAATCGTGACCGACCGTCGCTCTCCAACAGCCGGAGGCGGTCTCATAGTACCCGCGGTTTCGGCTCGCTCTTTGGCCTCAAGACCGTCGGCAAACCGCACCAGACGCGTAATCACGCCCTGAGACACACGCTCGTTTACGATCCCGGCCAAAACGGCGTCGTTCAGATCGTCATCTTCGTCGAGTTCTTCGAATGCCCACCACAATCGTGGGTTCTTTTCGGCCCATTCCTGAACGACCTCTGACTTGAGCAGTTGTGCTCTCATGCGTTTCTCCAACATTCGGGATGAACCCAAGTGAGGTTGCCCCCGCCCCACATGAAGTCATCTATCTCTTGGTCACAAAGAGGACAGGTGTAATCAGGAGGGCCGAACTGAGGCTCCCGGGACCATCTGCCTGGTGGATCCAACATCGGGGACACGGGGAGCGGCCCTTGGTGTCCTTGATGGCCAATCCTTGGATCGTGCTCGTACAAAAACGGGCCCATTTCAAACAACACGCTCTCCAAAACCGTTCCGAGATAACGAGCTTTGTCGGAAACCGTCGCGTGGCGCTGGATGTCCATGTTGTGAACCCCCCGACGGTGCTGTGTGACCCAGCCTGGACGGCTCTCTAGTTGTCCAGCGATGTTCATGTGGCAAGGCTGAATCTCGATCCGCACCTCAATATCCGTCGATAGTCGAGGAGGGTCCGCAGCCGTCGTACACTCGATACTCCAATGCGGAGGGGGTCTAGCCATCCCAAGTAGTTGTAAGGCGATGATTTTCGTAGCCCCAACCCACTGGAAGTCGTTTATAAAACCCCAATCTTGTGTTTTTGTGTTTCCTAAACGCACAAACGGCCCCTCTAGCTACTATACGCCAGAGAGACCGTGTTTGAATGGTGGTTTTTAGCCGTTAGCCGGAAATCCGCGGCGAGTATCGGTACTGCGCGCCGTTACCTTGAACCGGGGCCGTGCTCATGTTGGCAGCGGTGGGTCCAGGGTTGGCAGCAGTGACCGCACGATAGCGGCCTACGTTGCGAAAAGGGCCTGTGGTCGCCAAACGGTAGTTGGGCGGGGCGGGCTGGTACTGGGATGTGGTTGATCGAATAGCCATGCGAGAGTCCTCCAATTGGGGAGAGCTATAGCCCTTTTACCGGCGGAGTATATGGCTTGTGTTCAAAGAACAGCGCCCCACACCACGTACAAACTTTCACAGGGACCTTCTGGCTTCCCAACCCGACCATCTCTCCGAGGTCGTTCTGGTCCGTCGGAATCCAAAGGGTCGTGTCGCCGGGGGTGTGTTTGTGACATTCCGACATGGCTAGTCCTTATTCGTCATCAACCGGAGCAAGTGGAGGAAGAGATTGACGAAATCGAGGTAGAGCGTCAACGCCCCCATGATGGCGAGCCCATGCCCGCGACCACCCTCGTAGTAGATGTTCTTGATCTGCTGCGTGTCCCAAGCCGTGAGCCCTGCGAACACCACAACCGCAATCACGCTCGTCCAGAAGTCGAACTCGACAGACTGAATGAACATGTTGGCGAAACCCGCGAAGATCAGACCCCACAAAGCGGCCATCATAAAGTTGCCCATGCCGGACAAATCCTTTTTGGTGATCCACCCGGTGATGCTCATGCCCGCGAACATGCCGACGGTGATGAGCAAAGTCTGACCCACGATGGCGCCGTAAGCCGGGTCTTCAAGAGCCAACACGCCGATGCTCGACAACCACACACCGATGATGCCGGTGATGGCGAAATAGAGCACGCCCCCGAGCCAAGGACTCGTCTTCTTGGCGGCTGCTCCGAGAAACATGATGAGGATGAACGGCACGATGAAGATCGGCCACATCACCCAGGACGTGAAAATCGAAGTCACGAGTTCTGGCTGCATCCCGAGCCAGATGGTCACGGCTGAGGTCACACCAAGACCCGCAGCCATCCAAGCGTACACAGTGCCCATGAAGGCGCCGACACCTGCACTCTTATCTACCGCGCCCCTTCCCCTAGGAGAGTCAACGAAGCGGCGACGGTTGTGGGTCTGGGAGGTGTGTTCTTGTCCGTACATATCTGTCCTTGTTGTTGAACCGAAAAAGGGTTGGTCTATTTCTTGTCAGGGGAGCCGTACTTCTGCTGGAGGTGTATCCCCACCATGTAAAAGACAAGTCCGAAAGCGAAAACAATCGCCGGAGGGATGAGCAACCAAGTCATCGGAGATTTGAAATTCACGGTCTGCCACTTTTTGGCAGGTTTCTGATCCCAGTCTTTGGGGAGCACTTCGACTTCCACAGGATCAGGCACCGCTCCATTCTACCGGGCCCTACGCCTGGAGAGACCGTCGTACCAAAGAGAGCATGGCTTCTTGAGGGCACGAGTGTTGGTCCATCGACAGTTTTTCGGCGTCGCAAGGGAGCGTCAGATAGGTGTCTCGGTCGGTGAGGATCACCCAGCCCACTTTCACGGCGTCCACACAAACGAGCCAACGATGAGGAGCATCTCGTTGTGAGGTGATGGTGAGAGCCAACTGGTCCAGTGGGGACGCCATGACTCTTATACGCAAACCAGGACCAACCCGAAGACCTGAGTAGATCTCTCCCCCAATTCTCGGGGGGAAAGTTCAAAACGGGCGTCTTCGCAGACTAACGAGCGAAGTGCGCGATCCACGTTCTTGCCCAAGGGAGTAAAACTCTCGATGAGGATTGAGATGCCGACCAAACAAGACCAGGCCAAAGAGATCGTGGCATTTTGGAAGAATCGAGGTTGGCTGCAAAGCGCCTCCCCGGTTCAAGTCCATCATCTTGATTTGAACAAACTGGAAGAACTCATCGAAGATGCTCTGGAAGAACGCCCCCTCCAGAAACGCGTCTAGCTGAAGAACGACAGGATGCTGCCCTCTTCCACCGGAAGCGGAGCAGCCACAGCGCCTTGGAGGATCCAATGCTCTTTGCGTTTTTCGAAGTAGTCGACGGCTCTTTGTTCGACATCGAACCCGAGAAAGTCTCGACCTTGATTGAAGGACGCTTCACCACAGGAGCCGCTGCCCGCAAAAGGATCAAGCACAAGCTCACCGGGTGATGACGACTGTTGGACCAAGACCTCCAGCATGTCGACAGGTTTTTCCGTCGGGTAAGCTCCCTTGCGTTTGATCCAAGGGAACTGAAGCACGTTACGAATGCTCTTGTTCTCCGGCGGTTTTCTCTTGCCCTTCTCCGCCAACAAAATCATCTCCCACTGGCTTCGATACGGATAGCCCATGCCCGGCGTCCCCGGCGTGTGCATTTCGCAGACGTGGGTTCCACATGACGGGCAGTGATGTGCTTTGAGCTTCCCGACCTTGTGCCAGATGAGGCTCTTGCGAAGGTTGAACCCGATGTCCCGAAGAATAGGCTTCAGGTTGTCGCCGGTCTCTTCGTCACACATGACGTACAAGTGCGTGTCCCTCTTGAGCACTCGGTACGTTTGTTCAAAACAGGACTTCAAATACGAAGGCGGCACCGTGGGGAACCATTTGTTCGACGACGCTGAAGAATCCTTGAGGCGAGTGGTGGTGCCCATCTCCCTCCACTTCTCTAGTGTGTCGTAGGGAGGATCGGTAATGACCAGATCAACGGACTCGTCGTCCATCTCCTCCAAAGCTTCAAGAGCTTCGCGTTTTCGGATGCTATGTCCCATCTGGTTTCTTTCCGAGGCCCCATCGCTTTGCCGCTTTGTACGGGAGCGTTATCATCGCCGCCGTTACGAGGATCTTCCACGGTGGGCCGTCCTCGTTGAGCACGATGTCTGGAATAACACCCAACTGGAGCCCGACAAACAACATCAACAAAAGCCCCAAACACAGCGACATGACCCCGAGCGAGAAGCCGAGCCCTCTGGCTTCCCACAACTTCACTTCAAGGGAATCGGGCATTCGTCGTAGTCCTTTTTGTGCTTGGGTTCCTCCAGCATACCTGCCAACACCTCCGGCTCCCAACTGAGCACGGAGTCGTAAGCTCGACCTGCTCCACACAACCCTGGCAGGTAAGGGTCCAACCAGGCACAGCTCGGGCATTTCTCGCAAGGGAACACGGGGTTGTCGCCCATGATCTTGAGCATGTTGCTCCGTAGCTCTTTTTGCTCCTCGCTCTCACGAGGCGAATGGGCTTTGGCGACACCACCATGACTTTCGATGGTGTCCAACACTGTCTGAGCTTCAGGGTCCGAACACAGCACACGCATGATGGACCGGCCTCCATCATGGCGCTGGATCGGATTACCTTTCACTTTCAACGCGAAGGACTTGCCTCCGACGACGTTGAACACCCAGAACTGTTTGTACGCCTTCGTCATTTTTCGTTGTGGGGACGAGGGTCGTCACTGATAAGCGTGACCAGACCAGACAGTTGGTCCAAGCTACCCATCAACTCGTTGAGATGGTGCCGTGTGCTTGCTTCCATTTCGTCAAGCAACGGTCCCAAGTGTTGCGCGAGTGTTACCAAGTCATCGCCGCTCAACTCATCAACGAAAAGGAAGGCTCTTTTTTTGTCTTTGACCGACAGCAAAGCTATGCGCTTGCCATCCCATAAGAGACAAGCGCTGACTTTTCCCCGAAAATGTTGTCGATACTGAGCCCGTCGGGTGTATCCCGTTCGAACCAGAGCGATCTCCAGGTTTTTCACCATCTGCCGAGCTTTGGCTTCGGCTTCTTTGATCTTCCGAGCCACCACAGAGATCGGCACTTGACGTTTGGCAGTTGGAGTCTTCCAGACTTTGCGTCTTGGAGACCCTTGAAGCTCAGGGCGCTTGGTCTGGATTTCAGGTAAAGGAGACATTAGTGAAAACGGAGGTGGCCAGGTTTGCTGCCCAGCGTGATGGTTCGTGTGGCTCGTTTGCGCCAAGCAGCAAGAATGAGGTCTTGCTTAGGACTGGATTTCGAATCCTCAAAACCAAGGAACATGACTGACATGTCCCCGTCTCCATCGAATTCGTGAGTCGCTTCCATCAACGTAAGCTTCCCGCCCTTGGGCAGCATGGCTGTCCGTCCGGTGAAGTTCGTTCCTTGTGGAAGAAGCCCCAGGCCGTAACTGCGGAAACCTTGCGCGCATGAACTGTTTGCGGGGGTGACAAGGACGACCCAATCCCCGGACTCGGAGGCGTGCTCAATAAGTGCCTGAAAACTGGGAGTGTAGCTGTTGCTGTTGCCCATAAGTGTTTTACGCCAAATCCCGGCTCAGTAGATGGCCGCTTCCCAACCCACCAGACGTTCGTTCACCATGTTGATGGGACGGACGTGCAGGGCTAGATCATTGGAGAGGATAGGCTTCTCCAGGTACTCAGAGGCCAGTTTGCGCGCAATCGCTCGGGCAGCGATGTCGATGTACGCGAAGTTGGGGTTCATCTCTCCGCCTGTTCCGTAGATCTCAACAGTCCACTGGGCAGTCCGTTGATCCCGACCGCTTTTGGGCATCCCACCCCAGTGCGTCACGATTTTCGATTCGCGCAGGTTCTCCATCACAATGTCGGCAATCACAGGGACCGCGCTTTTGCGACCTTGAGTGCTCGTCAACGCTTTGGTGAACAGCTCTTGTTTGTCTTTGAAACTAAGCTTGGCGAGTTGCTGGGCTTCAGGGACTTTGACTTCACGTAGCGCCGGAGCCTTACCGGCTTCGTATCCAGGGACAGACACTGCCATGGACCCCGACAGGATCTCTTTCACCACCAAGTTGTTTGAGTTTTCAACCGCTTCGGTCAGAGCAGCGGCTTGGTCTCGCTCGGCTGCTTTGAGTTCAGCATGGACCTCTTCGCTGGCAGTCTTGAGCATCGCCCCAATCATCACCGGGTTGCGAGCTTTGGTCTTGACAGGAACAGCCGGAGTTCCCTCTTCAGGCATTCGTCCGGTGCGGAGTTCGGGAACATCCCCATCGAACTGAAGAAGCTCCGCGATCATGCCTTGCACCAACGGGTGCAGCATCGGTGCTCGGTTTTTGCCGGGCACGTAGATCAGGTCTTCCTCCTCCATGCCCCAGCGATCCAGCAAGTCTGCTCGATCCGGCATGTGCTCAATCTGGTCCACTTGGAACACGGGCTGGAAAGCCTCCAATGCTCTGGACTCTATGTCCGTGCCCCATGTTGGATTCTCGGATGCCGCCTCCAACACCAATTTCATGGCGGCTGTTTCGTCGAGTTCCCCAGAACGAAGACGCGCAAAGATGTCCGCCATCTTGGGGTCCTCCTCTTCCAGTTGGTCTGAAAACGCCTGAAGCGTGTTTTTGAAATCGTTTTCGTCGATCATATCCAGCCCTCTTCGCCAAACTCGTATTTGGTGCCATCCCTCAGTTCCACGGTGACGACAGAGCGGACCTTCTGGATGCGATGCGATGGAGCATTCCGTGCTGCCAACAACAGGTTGGCCAACGCTACACGTTGGAACTCATCTTTTTCTCGGTCGGTCATGGCTTCTTTTTCGACTTCAGCACGACAGTCGCGCCGGGTTGGATGACCGTATCTTTGCGAACAGCCCAGGGGTCATGCACGACAGGAACCTGTGAAGGGTTCCGACTCGGAGCATGTCCAACTCCACCACCCACCATCACACCTTGTCGTGGCATCGGTGTGTTGTAGTTGGGTGGAACCTGTTGCGGAGGCGGAGGCTCTCGGGGAGCCTGGGGTTCAGGCTCGGGCTCGGCTTCCTTCTCATCGTCGTTCTTGTGCTCCTCGTACCAAGGGCGAACGTCATCCATGTGTACGCACTTGCGTTTGTACCTCCAACCCTTGCACTCGCACTCCCACACACCATCCGTCATCAGCACGATACGGTAAGTCCCCGTGCCATCGCTCTTGGGGTACTGAGTCTCGTACTCGACTCCTACGGGATCCTTCGGTTTGGGGGCATCAGGACCACCGGGGTCGTTCTCGGGCTCAGCCGCGGAGAAGTGACTGGGCTTTTCCGAGTTGTCCGGCTTGGACAGCTCAGGAGCTACGTTCCCTTTGGCTTCTGCCAGGGCTTTGATGGCGGCGTCTACGTCATCGGTAGCCTGGGATGCTGCCACACGATCAAACCCGTCTGTGGGCCCTTCAGGGATCTCCCAGTCTTGGTTTTGACGGGCGATCTCCAAACGCTCCGCTTTGGCCCGAAGATCGTTGAACAACTGACCTGCTAGTTGCTTGTGCGCATCTGTAGACAGGTCGGAAAACTGGGGATGAAGGAACAGATTGTCCATCTGGTTCTCCATCCGATGGTGCCACGGAGTTTTTGCACCCTGAGCCCGGATGCACTCTTCGTTTCGACAAATGCGACAAAAAGCCTTCTGGAACTCTGCGGGGTTCGGTGTGAACCACTGAGACCCTGGTTCGTTGCAGCCCTCAAACAGATCGCGTTTCTTTGTGGCACGGATGCCATAAAGACGTTCTGGCTTTTGTCGCTTACCGCGTGCCATTAGTCGTCAGCAAGGGCCTCGATGATGTCATCGTCGACCTCTTCCTCCTCCTCTGAAGGGTCCTCAATAGTCTCATCAACGAGCGTCACAGGAGCGGTCTCGGCTTCATCTTCGGTCTCCTCGGGCTCAGGTTCTTCTGAGACCACCGACACCGGCACCGGAGATCCTGTTCGGATCATCGGTTTCTTGGGTTCTTCCGCAGCCGCCTTTTCGATCTCCACTTTGGCCGCAAGTTCAGCCATCGCAGCCGCTTCAGCAGCCGTGGCTGCTTCAAACTCAGCTTGAACTTTGGTCGCAGCCAATCCCAGCTTCGTGTTCCCCGTTTTGATCTTAGGGGTCAAACGAGGCGCACTGGGCTCACCGGGGTCCGGCGCTTCAGGGGTTTCCCGGTCTTCAGGGAGAATGCGTTTGGCTTTGCGGTCCTCCAAAAGCATCTGTTGTTTCGCGCCCAACCAGTTCTCCGTCTCGACGACGTTGGGGCGGCCCGGTCGGGGCTTCTCTAAGAGGGCATGGTCACATCCCAAACACTTTGGTCCCATCTGGAACAGACCGCACATGTCTCGCCAAACCGTGAGCGATTGGTGCATGTTCTGATCGATGGCTCCCTGCTTCCACATCTTGTCCACGTCTTCTGCCGTGTGCCCGTACATCTGTGGAGGCGGGAACTTCTTTCGATGCGTGCATTGAAGCGTGATGTCGCGGTCGTTGTGTTTGGTTTCCAGTGATTTCAGCATGGAGGCTCCAACCCCACAATACCGGGCTCAGACCGTTAGAGTCCGTGGATTTTCGCAATCGTGTCAAACTCGATGGGGTTGACATTGACCACCAACTCTCCCAAAGCGCTCTCCCCGGTTGGGCTGAAGACCTTGAGAGGGTGAAGTCCGCGGCCTCGGCACTCCACAATGACCCGTGCGAGCTTGTCTGCGGTCCCTACGCCCCAGTTGCGAAGACGATACTCGTAGACCTCCCCTCGACCCAACGTAGGGCGTGCGACAGGAGCCGCTGTGACGGCTTCCATGATCTGTGCGGCTGTGCCTGCCTCTGTGGTGGTCTTGGGCGCCTCTGAAGCCTCTGTGACGGCCTTGGGGGCTTCTCCTGGGCCGTCCTCTGCGAAGCCGTAACGCGCCCCAAAGAGACGGACCAGCTTATTTGGCCACACCTTCTTCGTGGGATTGCCTTTTTCATCCAACTGAACGCCATCTCGACGAACCCGACGGAACTTGAAATCCTTGGTGTCGTAAGGAACGGTCCAGTTGTAACCAACTTCGCAGTCAGTCGTGAGCGGCACCTTCCATTTGAGGCGAAGGACCGTCTTGTTGCGCGTCATAATGTCTTGGAAAAGCTCCAAGGCTTCAGCGGCGATGTTCTCGTCAATCTCAAAGACCAACTCGTCGTGGATCGTGATGATCATGTGGACCTTATCGAACCACTCACGCTTCTTGACTTCACGGTAGATCAACGCCATCGAAAGCTTGGTCAGGTCAGCGCTCGTTCCTTGGATTGGGCCATTCGTGGCGTTGCGTTCAGCCTTCGCTTTGAACTTCCGGTTCATCTCCCGCTGTCTCGGGTCCGGGCATTCTTTGTGACTGATGGGGAGCTTGATGTCGGGGACCGGGTACTGACGACCCAGTGCAGTCAACACGTAGCCATGTCGTTTACCGAAAGCTTTGACGGAATCCCACCAACCCTTCAAAACAGAGTACGAACCCGTGAAGGTTCGGTGATGTCGAGCAGCGTCCTCTTCAGGGATACCAGCCGCTCGGACCAAAGCACCAGGACCACCACCAAAAGCAAGGGCGAAGTTTGAGCTTTTGGCCTGACCACGTAGCATCTTCCATTGGGGAGTACCCACTGCTGCTTCGCCAAAGAAGTTCACGCCGGTCAGAGTGTGCAAGTCACCAATACGGTCGTCGCCACATTTGGGACAATAGGCAGGCGGAGCTTCTGGGGTGTCTTCACCGTTGCCTGTGTCGAAGGTCGTGCTGCACGTACTGCAACGGAAAAACTCTCGGAGCCACTTGGGCTCACCCGATAAGTTCGTGGCAATTCGAAGCTCGACTCCACCAAAGTCGATGGCCCCCATGACTTTGCCTGGACGGGCCACCACGCACTCACGAATACGAAGCAAACATTGGGGACGCTTCTTGTCGTAGGTCGCTGGCGTACCGTGTACCGGATACTTGGTGCCCCCATCTTGTGAGGGGTCTCGTGACGAAGGCGTCGTGAAGCGTCCGGTGTCTGTGCCTTGTTGACGGAAGTTAGCTTTGAGCGTGCCGTCGGGCCCCACGTCGTTGCGCAGAGAGATCAAGTACGTGCCCAGGGCCTTTTGCAGCTCGCCCATGCGTTTGATCTTGGGCAGGAAGGGATACTTGCGGCCGTATTTGTCGTTGAGTCGGTCGATCTCGGCTTGCGTGGTTTTGACCTGATTGGACTTGTCCGTGCGCCGGAGGTCAGGGATTTCCAGGTCTTCAAACAAAGGTCCAAGCTGGGGCCGGCTCAGGATGTCGTACTTCTCGGGAACGAGAACCTCTTTGCCGTCGATCTCACGCTTGATCTGGATGAACTTGCCTTTGGAGTCCAAGGAATCGAGCATGTCGCGTCTGGATTGAAGACGGCATTGTTCGATCTGCTCGTTGATGTTGTGGTCTACATCTTGAGCGTTGAACGATTTACGAAAAAGCTGGAACCAACCGGGCTCGATGTTGCGACCTAGAGCTTCATTGCTGAAGTCGTAGATCTCCGTCATGCAGTCGTAATACTCCTGCTGACCCAACTGCATGAGTTCGGCCACCTTCTCCTGGTCGATCATCAACCGACAGCGCTCCATCCATCGAGTCGCGGGGACGGTCATCTTCTCTAGGTTGTAGATGACCGCTTGGCCTTTGCGTTTGTCACCACCGGGGGCGATGACTTGGGGATACAGGATGTCGAACAAGCAGTAGGTGCAGATGGCGTCCGAACACGCGTACCAGATGACTGCTTCTTCGCTTGGGTCCAACAACGAAAAGTCCATCGGACCCTTGTAGTCCGGCGGGAACAGCTCGTTGATCTCAATCATCTCAAACCCAAGCTCACTCTTGCTCAGGTGCTTCAGACCCTTGCGGCGTTCTCGGGTGTCTCGCAGCCACGCAAGGATGAGGGTGTCTTCCCACTTCTTTGGGTTGTCCCACAAACCGATAGCTTCGCCGCCCGCGAACTGGAGGAACTCTTGATCGAACTTCGCATTGTGGAAACGAGCAATGGACTCGGAAGCCACCAACTTGCGTAGTGCCTTCTCCACTTTGGTGACAGAGATATTGTGTTCAACGCCCTTCTTGTGGCGAACCGGGACGTAGTAGCCTCGTTCACCATCGGGGGACAAACACACACCAACGATTTGGGCCTTGGTGCGTCCGTCAAAGACGCGGACATCTAGTCCGGTGGTTTCCAAGTCCAGAGCGTAAGCGCCCGATTTGATGCACGCTTCGATGACATCATCCAGCGTGTCCACCGTGACGAGTTCCATCGACTTCGTGTCCATCCAAGGGCGCTTCTTGGCTTGTGGACGTTGCGCTTCGGTTCCCATCTCGTAAAAGCTGACCATCTTGTTCCTTGTACTCCTCAGATCAGACCCGTGAATCATCAGGTGATGATGAATTCGGGGCCTTCCACCACAAACACGTAGCGGTCCTCATCCCAAGCCCTTGCAAGGGCTGTAGCTATGTTTCGCAGCTCCATGTCTTCGGTGGGCGCTTCAAAACACTGTGGCAGTTTACCGCTGCCCGGTGTGCAAATGTCCTTGGCGATGTCGCAGCCGCCGTTCATACACGGGTGGTCCCGACAAAATCGCTCCAACGCCGGCACCATCCGCGCTCTGACCCTCGGAGGCCGACCAAGCTGCTGCCGTAGCTCCTTCGGATAACCGTGCAGGGCGAGACTCAGAGCCTCTCCAGTGACGGTTGGGATCTGCGCACCCCACGTGGTCTTCCGAAACGGTGCCAGGACGCCCCAGTGGTTGTTTGCCAACGGCGTGGCGTACAGCACTTTCACTTTCCCGAATCGCTCCGGGTCCGGGATCACTGCGTAGCGGAGACCATCAATCACTGACTTCCTTGAGGCGCTCCATCACTTGCTCACGAAGCGCACCCATAGCCATCGTACCCTTGGTTTCATCCCAGTGATCGTTGTGGACGTGATAGTCGATTCGGTCAAAGACCTCCCAAAACTTCAGGAGGTCTTGAGCAGTGGTGTCCCTGTCCTCCGTGAGACCGTCCAAGAAGGTTTGGAGCCTCAACTTGGAGTCGTCGTAAGTCACTCCAGGGTTGGAAAGTTCGTCGATCTCTTTGGCTGTGGTGTCGACAGGTTCGCCGTTTTCATCATCTTCATCGGACCAAGCCAACACAGGTAGATCAAGCCGACGCTCCAGAATCTCAATGGCGTCTTTGAACCCAATCTGCTCTTTGTCACGAACGAACTCGATGACATCCCTCGATTTCGCACAAGCAAAGCAGTGGAACGAGTTGGTCATTCCGTACAAACGAGCGGAGGGCTTGTTGTCCGGCCCGTGCAAGTCACAAGCGAACTGTTGCTCACGATGACCATCGTCGTGAACGAAGTATCCGTACTCAGCTAGGAGCTTGCCCATCCGAGTTAGTTCCGTCACTCGGTCGGCACGTCGTTTGAGTCGGTTCATAAGTTGAAGGCCAACGTGTAGTTGATGGTGCTCTTGATGGCGCCGTCAGACCAAGCAGGGTAACTCACCGGAGAGTAGCTCGTTGAGCCGTTGCCCAGGTCTAGTTCGACAGGACATTCGGCAGATTTGAGCACGTCGTTGACTTCACTCACCGGCATCGAGCACATCAGGTTGTTGTCCCGGTCGTAAGCTTGAACCGTAGGTTGCCCGTAATTCATAGCGGGACCGATGGACCCCGCTTTTAGCCGACGAATGTAACGATACGGCCCGATGGATCGTTGCTCGTGCTCCCCGTCGTGGTGTTCTTTGACGTAGTGGTCGCAGAAGATGCCCCAAGAAGGGAATCTTCTGCCACGAATGTTCGTAGCGTTGAACGCCACGAATTCGACTTGGGCCAAGTTGACGTACAAACCTAGTTGCTTGTGCAACCACTCTAGTTGTTGCTGCATCGCCTTCGCATGGCTGGAGTTGAGACACATGACAACGAACCGGATCTTCGTGACCGCCATCGGGGACACGGTTCGATTGGCTTTTTCTAGATCCAGGTACAGCTCGGTGAGCATGTGGGTCGTCGAACCTATCCGACGGTCATGGGACTCTGCGGGAACGAGCTGACGTTGCTGGGCATACCGGGCAGCGTGTTGTGTCCGAACATGCTCCTCCCATTCCCAGGGCGGCTTGAGCTTGAGCCGCACGTATATCTCGTCGAGCGTCACGTAACTCTTGTACGCGATTTCTTGTGGTCCTGTAAAACCTGTTTTGCCAGCACTAGAAGGGTACTTCCAGACGGAATGCTGAAAGGCAACCGACCAACGAAGAATTTGCTTCGTTCAAAACCGACTAGAGATTTGACCTTCGTCATCCAATCTAGGACTCGCCCCTCCTCCATGTCATTGAGTCCTTTCACATACCAATGACGAACATACCCTTGGCTGCGACCAAGTTCTTCAGCCGCAGCGGTCTGTGACCCGCCATGACGAAACATGAGCAACATGATCTCTTGTTGTCTCTCAGGGAGGCGGCGAAAAGCTCTTTTCGCCATCTTCTCCGAGGGGCGAGGCGGTAGCTGGCTCATCTCCACACACCAAAATAAAGTTTGTTGAAGGAGGCTCTGAACCGACGGTTGAGTGATGTCCAATATTTTGGCGAGTTCTATTTGGGTGGTCCCCTGGAGGTACTGGCCCAAACAGAATCGCTTGTACGTTGCCATCCGATCCAACAACGCCGGACGGCATAGCAAAACCTGAGCAGCGTATTTCCGCCGCGCTGACAACTGTGCGGGGTTCATTTCACTCAGTTCGATTCGTTTGACCATCCGCAGGTAAGAACGCTGGCCCGATTCCCACCCCTCCGTATAAGAGACGACTGCTTCAGGAATACAGTGCCCTAACTCCGCTTCGTTCTCCTGATCAGACGCACCATCCACCCAGCCGTCCTTGTAGTAGGATTTTTCGTCCTGGGTCACAGCATGGCCTCCAGATCAGCGATGCCGATGACCGTCACGCCCCAGCCTTGAGCCTTCTTGACCTTGCCGCTCCCGCTCTTGGGGTTCTTGGCAACGAGATAGTCCAACGTCTTGCCCACGCTGGATTTCATGGAGCCGCCTTTGTTGAGCACCCTGTCTTCCAGATCCTTGTCGCGGAATCCCGTGAAACAGAAGCTCTTGCCTGAGAGCGTCCCAGTGATGGGCTCTTTGATGGTGACTCCGGCCTTGAGCAGCAGGTCGATGACCTTCCCACAGCGCTGGTAGCCGTCCACAAACGATTCTGCCTTGGTCTGGCCCATCCGGGGGATGGCAGCAAGATCGGCCACTGTGGCGTCTTCCATCGCCTCCAGGGTGTCGAAACCAGCGTCCGCAATCATCTGGACGATGGACCGGCCACACAAAGGGATGCCCAGGCTGCCCACGAAGTCTGCGATGCGCAGTTCTTTCTTGGCGTAGAGGTTGACGAGCACCTTTTTGGCGGTCGAACTGCCCACTCGCTTGCCTCCCGTCTGGACCGCAGCCAATGTCACCGAATCCAACCCGTACAGGTCAGCCGGGGTTTTGACCAACCCTTGCTCGCAGAGGGCGTCGATGAGGCTTTCGCCCCAGTCTTTGATGTCGAGCTTTTGGACCCAACGCTTGACGGCTCCACTGATCTGAGCGGGACAGTTGGCGTGCGTACACACGACGTACTCACCGACCTTCTTGAGCGTGCCCGTGCAGGACGGGCACTTCTTGGGGACCGCGAACCGATGACCGTTCTGGTTGGGCGTCAGGACGGATTCGACATACGGGATCACGTCGTTGCGGCGACTGACCATGATCTCATCGTCCAATCCCAAAAGGGAGTGGGGACAGGCATGTGCCAGTTTGTTGATGTTGCTCTCGTTGTGGAGCGAAGCTTGACCGATGGTCGCTCCTGCTAGATCCACGGGATCGAAGATGGCGACCGGCGTGATGCGGCCACTCTTGCCCACCTGCCACACGATGTCTTTGAGCTTCGTCGGCTTGGCGTCATGGGGGAACTTGAACGCTCGGGCTCCCTTGGGACGACCGCCATGCTCACCCAGGAACTCCATCGAAGGCGCATCGTTGAACTCGATGACGAGCCCGTCGATCTCGTAGTCCAGCGCGTCACGGTCTTGGTAGATGTACTGGTCGTAGATGTGGAGCGTCGGGTTTTGACTCTTGATGGTCACTTCCGTCTTGCCATCGACCTTGTACGTGCTGCCCCCGGTCACGAGGAACCAGTTGGGCACGATGAAACCAAGCGCCTTGAGCAGCTTGAACTCCGTGGCTTTGTCGGGAAGGTTGTGATCCTTGGAGAGCACTTGGTAACAAACAACCGTCAGGTACGCACAGGGCTTCGGGTCTGACTCGCGTTTGGCGATTCCCGATGCGGCGTTGCGAGGATTTTTGTACTCGGGGACGTGCTTCTTGTGGTTGGACCGCTTGAGGATGATCTCACCACGGACGTAGCCTGTGAAGTCTTTGAGCTTCTTCTGCGGAACCCCCTCCATGAGCAAGACATTGCGAGTGATGTCGTCGCCCGTCTCTCCGTCACCACGAGTCACCGCCCGGACGAGCTTGCCTGCTTTGTAGGTCAGGCTGATGCTGATGCCGTCGAGCTTTTCGGAGATGACAAACTCCTGCTGCAATGCAGGAAGGGAGCCGGCACCGACAGCGGCGGAGAGCTTCCGACTGGTGTCGCCGTACCACTTATCCACTTCGTCGATGATCTGGCACTTGTCCAGAGAGCCCATCGGGGCGCCGTGCTTGGTCTTCGCCCATCCCGACTTCTTAGCTTTGGCACCAACCTGTTTGAAGAAGGGATGCTTGGGGGCCTCTTCCCGAAGTTGGTCTTCCAACGCGTCGTACTCGGCGTCGGACATGATGGGGTCGTCGTCATAGTAGGCATCACGTGCCTGCTGAAGACGCTCCACGAGATCGTCGATGTCTATGGTGGTCATGGTTGATTTTCGTTTTGGTAAAACCCAGACACCCGAAGCGTGGAGCCGTCCGTCTTGTTGTCGTAGATGATGAACCCACGTCGTTTGAAGGCATCATCCAAACTCTTGCTCAGATGCTCCGCTTGGGCTGGGGTGGTGGTTTCGACCGTCAAACCGTAGTTCGTGTCGGGATACCGACGAACCAAGCGATCCTGCTCAATCTTGCAGTGCTTCACTTCTTTCGCACAAACGCTGAACGCCAAATAGACGAGCTTGCGGCGCTGGTTTCGACTAAGGGTGGCCATAGGTCATCAGGCACACAGGTCAGATGTGCATTCTACCTGCGCTACCGACGCCCTCAGTTCGCAAGACTCAGGCGGTTTTGAGCTTTAGGATCAGTCGTGGGGGTCGAAACGGCCCCTTTGACCTTCTCCTTCACCACCTGGCCCGTAGCAATGCGACGAAGCACCATCGCCGTCGCAGCCAAGTGCTTGCAGGGCGCCAACCGCCGTTCGAAGTCCTTGCACTCGCAGCGGCAAGTGCGCTTTTTGGTGTTGACCCGCACGCTGTACTGCTTGTCGCCCTTCGATGAGAGGACTTTCCCCCGGACAATGCCTGTTTCCAGGTCCATGTATGTGATTTGGACCCGTAAGGATTCCGCCCTTGCTTTGCGTCCTGCGTCTACTCTTGAGATCAATGCGTCTGCGCCCATGTTGGAGCACCTCCACATCTTATACGCGAAAACGGTACTCTCTCTATCGGAGTTCCTTATCTGATGTCGCAGATGCTTTCAGAAGCCTCGTCCCAGGACGTTGAAGTCTTGATCCACGGCGACAGACTCCCTTGCACGCCTGGACCCGCTCTCAGAGCCTCCAAATGGCCTGGAGGGCTCTTTGTCATGTTCATCCCGCCTATCGACGTGAACGATTGGCTCGTAGCTCGGTCAGATGGCGTTTCGGCAGTGGGGTTCTTGATGTTCCCCAGCGAGAACTACAATGATCCACGTGGTGCAGCCGGCTACCGCAATTGGACTTCCATGCAGCCCGCCAACAGTGGAGCCCAGGTTCTCCCGTCCGGTGCTGCAACGCAAACGATGGTGGCCGGAGGCGGTCGCTTTATGTTCAAACAGTTTGAACGTATTTCGCTCGACGTAGCCGGTGCCCGTGTTGGACCCCCGGCCGTCTACACTTTGAACCAAAAACTCAAAGTCAGCGAAAACGGTTTACTGTGTAATGACCCTGATGCTCGGTTGTTGCTGGCGACTGGCGGAACCGAGACTATTTTTGTGGGCTACGTTTCTGCGGTGCCTGGTGCCCGAACCGGAGACCGGCTCGGGATGGATCACAAGTTCTAGATCCCGAAGAAGTCCATCAACGACTTGGACTCCTTCTCCTCTTCTTCGGCTTCACTCTCAATGTCTGCCGCTAGCCACGCTGCGTTGGCTCGGTCAGCATGGTGAATCCGATGATGGGCGATCTTCAAGTAGTTGGCGTCTTGTTCGATACCGATGAAGCCCATCTTATGTTTGAGGGCAGCGATCCCCGTGGTCCCCGATCCCATGAAGGGGTCCACGATGAGAGACCCTTGGGGTAAGTCTTCCATGAGAGCCTCCATGATGGCGATGGGCTTTACAGTCGCGTGGTTGTTGCGGAACTCCGTCACATCCACCAGCACTCGTTCCTCAAAGAGACTCAATAAGTGGTCAGGGAGTTCCTCTTCGGGGATGCCTTCCAGTAGCCAGTTGTCCAGGTACTTCTCAGCCACGACTTCGTTGATCTGTTCCCACAGGTCGTCTTGATCTACGCCCTCCAAAGGGAAGTACCGTTCAAAGGTCACTTCGGCTTTGAACACAGGGACACCCGCGTTGCGTTCTTTTTTGCCGGACTTGGCGACGTAATGGAATTCGTCAGGGGTGTCCAACACCGAAATGGCGTCACGGATCTCGTAACCGAAGTCTTCGATTGCACAAGCAGCCTCGGCTCCCGTGAGGTCCGTGTCGTCTGAGATCACCAAGACATGCGCACCGGGCTTGAGCACTCGGTCAATCTCTTTCATGTAGGGCTCAGGGTTCCCCGACGTGATCAAACCATGGACGGATTGGTCCTCATGGTCTCCCCAGGGGTACTCTGCGAGATCGTTTTGGACGAGGACGACGGGCTCATACTCGACGGGCGGGGAAATCAACGTGGTCAGATATTCGATTAGTTCTTCGTCCATATCTCTCTCCTGAACCTGTTTGAAGTAACGGGCAGCCGTCCCAGCGTCCCCGCCATCAATAGGCCCTGGTTGCCCCACACCCCAACTCGTAACGCCGTCGGACTGATTTCGTTTCGTCGGTGTTCTGTTTCCGCGTGCCCGTTGCACCCCGCTTTGCTCCCCCAGCCCCTCGACGGAGCAACCCTCAACACACTCCCACACCGCAACCGTCTCATCCCCTTGCTTCTCTCCTGTGTACTCGTGACCCGCTCCACCACCGAAAGGTTTGGCACCGTCGTCCCAACGGTTGATGACGTAACCAGGAGCCGTTGTGGTCCCTGTTTGTCGGCATCCGGGTCGGTGTTGAAGGATGAGATTTGCTGGCCACCTTCCCTCTGTGTTTTCCCATCTTTGGCCATCTAGGGTGGTGTCCCCGTATCCGATATTGCCGCCGTACTTTCCCGTTTTGAAGCCTTGTCCCGTACAAACCGGAACACTCCCCTTAATCCGACACCCGTCGATGTTCAGAGCCCCACATCCGTGCTCAGCACAGTTCTGAGTCGCTGAACCCTCAAACGCTTTCCGGGCAATGGTGACGATTCTCATGGTTTTACCTGCTTGAAGAACCGTGCAGCCGTGCCGGTATCTCCATGTTGGTTGTGTGGACCAGAGTTACCTCGCAGAAATCCTGTCATCGAACTCCCGTCGTAAGAGCCCACGGTTCGTTTCATCGCCCCACTCGTGGTGACACCGTTTTGGTCACCCAAGTCTTGGACGGCACACCCCTCAACACAAACCCACTCCGCCACGGCCACGGTCTCGGTGCCGTCGTCGTCAACGTAAGTGCCTTGGAACCCGGAACCTTTAGCTACGCCTCCGACATACTGCGTCTGGAAGCCGTGTGCTCCTGGTCCAGTAACGCCGCTACCGTTGCCGGGTTTGACCTTCTTGGTTCCAACACACTCACAGCCAGGTTGATGCTGCAAGATGACATTGGCAGGCCAACGTCCTGCCGGGTTGCTTTCGACGTTTCGTGCAAACACATGCCCATCCGAAGGACGGTTCGTGTTGTATGCCCCTCCCCGTATGTCAGTCTGGGTTCCCCATTTCCAAGAGGGCCCCGCAATGCGACACCCGTCAATGTGGAGAGCCCCGCATCCATGCTCAGCACAGTTTTGAGTAGCGGACCCCTCAAACGGCTTACGAGCTATGGTGACGATTCTCATCCTGGCTTCCGTCCGCAAACGATAGGTTCCCAGGCTGGTTTAAGAGCTGTTCCGTACCCCTCCCACCGTTTAGCAAGATCGGTTGAAGCGGTGTACTTTACACCACTATGGGCAAGCCCATATACGGTCTGATCTCCACGTCGGTCTTTTCTGACATTCTCCTCTTTAATGCGCGAATCCTGTGCGCGAACCTGACCCCTCCATCTGGGGTCCACACCTAGGAGCGACACCAATTTTTCGTAATCCTCTAAAGAGGGGATACGAAAACCTTTGTCTTCTCTCTCCCAGTTTTCAGTTACAAATTTATGATGGGGGAAGAGTGCTGCCAATTGCCTACGAGACAGTCCGGCATCCAACCGCTTCCTCCGTATGTCCCGGGCTAGTTTTCGACGCATTTTGAGGTGCATTTGGGCGCTTCCCCCAGAGCGGTCAATTGATTTCCCAACATTAAGAGATTTTGGGAAGCCGCTGCCGTACCCCCACGCCTTCAAACTCATAGCCACCTTTTCAAACCCGGCCGTCCGCATAGCGACAACCATACGGTGGAAAGTTCGCGTCCCTCCAAAAGCTTTGACTACCCCACCCGGTTTCAGGACACGCAGTACCTCCATCCACATCTCCGGGTCAAAGGCGATGCCTGTCGCATCCCAAGCCTTGCCCATGAACCCCCCACCAGATTCCAAGGTGAGGTCGTAGGGAGGATCGCAAAGGACAGCATCAATAGAATTGTCGGCCAAAGTGACCAACACATCCCGGCAGTCTCCTGCGTGTAGAGAGATTTTCACCTTAGAGATCCTCCTGGCTTCCGTCCGCAAACTACGGGTTCCCAGGCTGGTTTAAGAGCTGTCCCATACCCCTCCCACTGTTTGGCCAACTCCGTGGCGGCTTCGGTGATGGGGATGTCGATGGAGACTTGTCGTGCTCCTGTCCCATACGCACCAACACCTTTGCCACCTTTGTCGGTGGTCTGTCGGACTTCTCGTTCGTTTACGATGTCGTTGAGGTTCTCGCCTCCAACGCCCTTTTTGGTGCCAATGACCTTGCGTTCCGCTCCCGCCTGCTTGTCCAGTTGCTTAGAGATGTTGGTGCTTTTGGGAAACCCGCTCCCGAAGTTCCATGCTCTAAGTTGGACATCTTCAAACCCGGCTTGTCTCACGGCACGAACCACTCGATGGTACGTTCGGGTTGCCGAGAAAACTCGGATGAGCCCTCCTGGTTGAAGAATCCGAAACCCTTGGACTAACCACAAACGATGCCACTCTTGCATCGCTTGTGCGGGACCTAAAGCATCCCAATCCTTGCCCATAAAAGAAATTCCGGGTACTAACCGTAGGGCGGATCACAGAGAACTGCGTCAATGGCGTTATCGGGGATCTCTAATAACCGTTTTTGGTTATCCCCGTGCCAAAGACGAATTCCCACCGCCCTACGAAACTCTAGCTCCTTCTTTTTGTTCATTATGAAACCCTCTGAAGTTTCCCGGTCATGCCCAGTCTGTTCAACACTATACCGAGCCGATCCTGCTAGGCTCAAACATGGTCGTCAGACCACCTGTTCTCGTTCGTGCTCATACGAATACCGGAGAAAGAAACTTTGTAATTCTGAAACACGTCCTTGTGCCGTGTGCTCCACTCCAGTTAGTCGGAGTCCCTCTCAGATCAAAACACGAAAAATCTTCCTCTGTTCCAGAGAGTGCCATTACCGTGCTCGGACTTTGGGACTGGTCACCCGCAACGTGATTGCTGAAACCACTCCGTCGGAGATTCCCTTCAACCGCTCAAGGCAGTCTCCATGCCAAAGCTGGATGGCCATTAGAGGATAATGCGGTTGGCCCCTCGGGGGAGCTTCATGTCGCCGTTGAAAAAGTTGCTATCGAGCATCAGCAATCGATCCATGTCGATTTTGGACGGCACTTCGATGGGGAACTCCCCAAGCTCGGAGTAGACCTCCCAGCCATTCGGGTCCACATCACCAACGACAACATACTGCGTGTAGTCGGCCTCGACCGTGAACCCCTCGGGATCAGTGTCAGAGTTGTAGTAGGTAGGGCGCAAAGCTCCCATGAAAATGGGGTTGTCCACGACGGTCACGATTTGAGCTTCTCGACGCAGCATGTCAGGCACTCGTGACAACATGGCGAGCGAATCTCGTTTGAAGTTCTCTCGCATCTGCATGGACGCTCGGTAAAAAGCGACATGCGGATCTTTGTTCTCCGCAATGAGGACTTCAACCTCCTGCCTGGGAACCCGATCGTTCTGAGTATCCATCACACGAAGATGCTTGCTCAGTTTGTCAAAACGACTCAACCACGCCCCTTCCAAATAGACCTTGCCCTCCAAAGTGGGCCAGTTGTTGAACCCCGTGGCTTTCTTCACCGTCACCGATGTCGCAAACCCCGCAGGGGTTTTCGTGGCGTAGTGGCCGTTGCTGTTGCTGCCGAAATGCCGCTCCTCTGTGGGACGCGTCAGGATGAGGTGCCCTCCAGCCAGGGACTTCTTCTGGCCCGGTGTCCACAACGTCGTGGGCTTGTTTTGGGCTCCGAATAGTGGAGCAGGGATGGTGGCTGCGACCCCGGCCAAGCCGAGCATTTGCAAAAAGTTACGGCGCTTCATTGTCGGTCTCCGTGTAGCCTGTCTGGCTGAGCTTCACCCTACCCTGTTTTCAGACAATCAGTCATCGTCATCCAGATTCAGCTCGGGGTGGGTGATGGGCTTCATTTTGTCGTATTCGCCCTTCTGGCCCTTGATCTTCTCATCCAGGGCCTCCACGGACTCCTGGCAAGTCAATAGCCGACGACAGGTGAACTCCACCCGAACCGGCACTCGATCGAAAGGAGCTTGGTCACGAGACTTCAAACACTGGAAAATAGCCCGGTTCAGCTTCCGTAGATCATCGTCGATCCACGTGGCCGTCACAATGTCCGAAGACCGCTCCGCCTCATTGGCGTAACTCAAGTGCGTCAGGTTGTACTTGCCACCATTCTTCTCAGCAGAGCGGTAGCCCTCACGAGAGATCTGGAACAGACCCACCACTGCGATGCCCATGCCTCGGTTGAAGGACATGGCTAGTTTCTTCAAGTCGCGGATGACTTCGTTGAGCTTCTCCGTGGTGCTGCCGTAGCGACCACGAGAGGACATGAGACCAACGTGGTCACAAAAGATGATGGCGAACGGGGTCTTGGAAAAGATGAGTTCCGCACGGCTCCGTAGATCGGTGACGTTGAAGTCGGTCTTGTCGGGGTCGGAGACTTCGATATGAATGTCCCCGTAGTCTCGGGGGTCCACGCTGAACTTCGACCCGTTGTGCCCGCACACAGGAGTCTTGTTCATCGAAGGGACGACGTACTCAATCAGGAACTTCTTTTCGTTCGGGTTGAGCCGACCATCACGGACCTTTTCGTAGTCGAGCCCGTACCCCGTGATGCCCAACTGCTTGCGGATCTCAGCGAAATCCTCGTGCGCGCTGTGCATCGTGTAGATGAGGTTGCGGCATTGGACGTAAGGCATTTCCAAACTGAAGTAGATCGACGAAACGCCGAAATAGACAGCTTGGATGTACGCCCAGTGCAGGGCGAACGTGGACTTCAACCCACCCGTGAAAGCGGTATGTAACCAAAGCTCGTATCGCTTGGCTCCGTTGAGGGTCTTGTCGATCTGGCTGATGCCACACCACTGACCGACTCCGTACATGGGGTCCGACTCAACGCGTTCGTATCGAGTCACGAAGTCGTCTTTGTCCACCATCAAGTTGCCGGAGAGCTTGCTCCCAAGCGTCGGTGCAACGATGTCGTGGCTCTTGTCGAGAACATACCGGATGGCGTCGATAGCTCCTTGGAGCTTGATGGTCTCTTTGCCGTCCTTGAGTTCGATGCCAGTGGAGGCAATCTTCGCCATGTCTTTGGCGAGATCAAGGACGATGCGTGTGCGTCGATCCTTGGCCTTGTCTTCCAGGTACGTGATGAAGTCACCACGTGTCCGCCCTTTGAGCAACGCTAGGCGCTCAAGACGGTCAACAACATCCATCTCCTGCACGCGCTCGTAATGCGAACGCATGGTTTGGAGCGTAGGCAGGTGCCCGTGACCCTTGAAGAAGTCTTGGACGTAAGTCCAAACCACGTTGTCTTCAGGTGTGTCGAAACCAAGTCCCGACTCCACCATCGCGTGGTAGTTCTGGATGGTGAGCGCTTCGCTGTCGGTAGGCTCAGCGATGAAACAAGATCGAAGGAGGGACTTCATCGGTTGTTACCCCACTTCTTTTTGGCTGCCTTCTTCTTGCCTTTTTCGGACATCTCCACGGTTAGCGATCCCAGATAGTTGGGGGTGTCGTCATCGTCTTCATCCCCCTCCTCATCTTCGTCCTCATCTGATCCATCGAACTCAACGAGTTCTTCGTCTTCCATTTCGTCCACATCAGAAATGGCGGCGTCTATCTCAGTGTTCCCGGTAGTTTGCGGAGAGTCGTCCACACTGTTATCCACAACGTCGTCCACGAGGTCATCCAAATCATCTGCCGCTACGGCGTGTTGGATACGAGGAGCACCATCAATACGGGCTCCGCTGGGTGTCAGATGCAGATGTGGCCACGCCCTCTTGTTCCTGAGCCAGCGGTCAAGGGTCTCCGAATAGAACCTGTGGTGCATTTGATCAATCGGATGGTCCGGTTGATCCACAATCCAAGTCGGCTTCCCGACATGCTTGCGATACCCAATGGCCTCCAACAAGGAGTTGGGTGCTTCTTTGTTAGGTAGTTGTTTGATGCCGAGCACGATGACGCACAGCTCAGGCGGTTCCACGAGATCTCGGATGTCGATGGCCTCCAAAATGCTCTTTTCGATCTCGATGTCGTAGATCTTGGCCCCTTGCGCTTTGAGGGTGCCGAACCAGGAATCCAAAATCATCGCATCTGTGCGGACTTTGGCGTCCCAGAGGGTGCTCTTGTGAAAGCACACCGCTTTGAGGTGTGCCCGGAAGATCTCTAGTGGCGACGTGATCCACAAGGAGTGCTTCGTTAGTTTGAGTAGTGGAGGGGCGTCTCGTAAGACGGGGATGTTGGGAGCCGTCGACAACGACTTCCAAATCTTCTCCATGTTCTCAACACGGAGCGCGTCCAACATGCACTGGCAGTCGAAACCGCCCTCCAGCATGGACTCACCCAGAATAAACCCCGTGCCCCCGCAGTGAGGACAGTCGGGGTCGGCGTAGGGATACAGGCTCACCTAGGTTGTACTCCCTGTGACCCTAGCGTGAACGCGCATCCGATTGGAGCGCAGCAAAGATGTCAGAGATGTCGTTTTCGGTGGACACCACGTCTTTATCCTCTTCATCTTCACCTTTGAGACGTTTGCCCATGACGGCTTCGATGAGCTTCATCTTCTTCTTGAGAACCGCCATGACCTTCTCGTCGATGGTGTCTTTGGCGACAAGGTGGATGGCGTACACACGGTCGTGCTTGGAGCCGATACGGATCATGCGGCCAAGGATCTGGATGTAGTCGCCGGCTGACCACGGTGAGTCGTAGAAGATCATGGCCTTGGCTGCCTGAAGGTTGACGCCCTCAGCCGCAGCCGTTGTGATCCACGCAACCTTCACATCGGAGTCGGGGTCTTGGAACTTCGTGATGGCCGCTTTGCGTTGTTCTTCGTTCTCCGCACCCGTGATGCGGACGGTGCTCATCTTGTACTTCTTGGAGTGGGCCGTCTTCTCCAACAGGTCCACCATCTTGCGGAAACGACTGAAGACGATGACCTTCTCATCAGCCAGGTCGCCTTCGGTGAGCATCTCAAAGAGACGGTCCATCTTTTCGGAGTCGCCGTCACACTCAATCAGGTCCGGGTGATCCACGATCTGCTGGCAGTAGATGAGCGCCGTCAGCTTGGTGGTTTCCTTTTCTTCGTTGGTCTGATCAATCTCCAAGAGCCCCTCAAGAGCTTCCTTGTATTTGGCTGCCTGCTGCTTCGTCATCCCAACCTTGTCGGTCTTGATGGTGAGCACAGGTAGTTCGGATGCCACAACGTGTTTGGCCCGAGACAAGAAGTAGGGGTCGATCTTCTCTTTGAAGAGTGCGATCTGCTCTTTGCGGTATCCGATGATGACCGGGATACTGCGACGCCCGCCCTTGATGGGCTGCAACCGCGTGATGCAGTATTGGTTCATAAAGCCGTTCTTGCTTTTGGGGAACAAGCCCGGCACCACAATGGAGTAGATGCCGTACCCTTCAATCAAATTGTTCTTGATGAGAGTCGCCGTTAGTGCCCAAACGCGACTGGCTTCGTTCGCCATGTGCCGAACGGTCTGGTACGTCTGCGTGGTTGGGTTCTTGTACGCGGTCGCTTCATCTGTGATGAGGATGTAGTCCTTGTGCTGGAGTAGTTGCTTGATGTCCCGACGGGCCGATGCGTACCCAAGGATGAGGACCGTCGGTCCCTTGGACTTCTCAAACTTTTTGTAAATGGATTCTCGCTTGGTTGGCGATCCCACACACAGATGGATGGAGACTTCCCCAGGCTCACAGAACTTTTCAAACTCTAGTGCCCACTGCCCAACAACGCTTTTGTTGGTTAGTACGATGACCTTGGTGTTGGGCGTTTTAGCCCACACATAAGTGCAAGCCGAAATTGACATCAAACTTTTACCCAAACCCGTATCGTCGCCAAGTAGAAAACGGTTCATCGCAACCAGATGCAAGATGCCCTGCACTTGGTAGTAACGGATTTTTAGTGGCTTCTCATTGCCATCAAAGTCCGTGAACGTCTTTTTCAACAAGTCGGTGGGCTTGAGCTTCAAGTCCGTCCGCGAGCGTAGTTGTTTGAGACGCGTGTACGCCTTTTCTAGTTTGGCATCAGCCATCGCCCCTCTTATACGCTTTCTACGGGGGCGATGAACTACGTGAAGAGACGCAGTGCGCTCTCCATCAAATCCGCGCCACCCACCGGAAGCCTAGAGTGCTCCAGGCGCCACTCAAACTCGTGCATGAGGGCCAGGGTCACTTTCGGCAGCGTCGGCGTGGGGTCTCCCGAATACGTGTACGCGGGGATCAACGGACGAGCTTCCTTCTGAAGATTCTCCACATAGGCTTTCTCCAGAAAAGATTTCATGGTCTTTTCCGACCACGCTGCAAGCTCTTTCATCGTCTGCTCCACCATCGGCTCCAACTCAGGAGGCGACTTCCAACGAGGCACCGACGGGATCTCACCAAACTGAGCAGCCGATGATGCCATCAACGACAACCATCGTCGTTTGTCGTGGGGCATCCGGGGCCACCTGTTCTGCGGCATCATCAGACGATGGAAGATCGCACGGGAATGAACCCCATTGTTCTGGCTCGTCTTGACAACCTGTTTGACGAAAGCTCGTGAAGCGATCTTGAGCGCCAGCTTCATGGAGTTGCCCAACCGGATGTTGGCATCGTCCAACATCGCTCGACGCTGCTTGGGGTCCAGCTTGCTCTCAGTTGGTGTGGGAGCGTCTCGACCTAGGAGTTTGTCTAAAACAGCCCAGGCTACCTTTTTGTGACTTGCGATCATGCGGTGTCCCGGACATCGACGACGATTCGACCGGGACCGCTGATTGAAAGGACAGCCCCTTTAGGTGTTCGCGCCGTGCGTACTTGCCCATAGGAAACTATAGAGAAATCAGTGTCCGGGATCTCTATGGTCCCTTCCACTGCCTTGCGCGGAAGTCGCTTCTCGGGTGTCCCCTTCTTCCCAATGGCTTCTGCGACCTCTGTAAGAGGCATTCCGCTGAATCCGACGGCTTTCATGGACGCCAAGGTCGCGTTCCCCATCACCCCGTCGATGGCTCCTGCGTTGTAACCAAGACGGTGAAGATGACTTTGGACAAACCGTTCCGTCTGTTTGCCACCTTCCCATGCCCCCACGTCGGATTGAGCAGCTCCACAAAACCCCGCCCAGGCTGCCTCTCCTCGACCCGCCCCAAGCATGTGATCCATCAGGATGTCCCAGGGCCCCATGTAGTGAAATACCTCTGTCGTGGCCCCTGGCAACGGATACCTGGAAAACGGCGTGAACCCCAACGGCACCGCAATGCCCCACAACATCGCCAACTGTCGCTCCATGCGGGACTGAGCGGGCTCTTTGTCGTCAAGGATCTCCAGCTTCAAGTAGATCTCACGTCCTGTTGGCACCGCAGACCATTCGGGAGGCAACCCTGTCGGTCCCCCAGCGCTTCGGACCTTCTCCCAACTCATCGCCGCCGGATCGGGACCGTTGATGTGCAACCGAGTCCCCGTCAGACGCTCCGCCCGCTTCTCCAACTGACGAAGGGCTGAAGCGGTGTCAGGCGTCACCAACGTGTTGTTGAACTGGACTCGTTGAATGCGTGGGGTAGTCATGGGGTTCCGATGATGGCTACTTCAGCCGTGAGCAGGGTGGCCGCTGTGGAGATGGATGTCAGTACCACGGCCTTCACGATCTCCAGGGGATCTGCGATGACCGGAGACTCGCGGAAGTTTCGCACTTCGTTCGTGGTCGCATCCCACCCCGTCTTCCAACACGGGACGCCCGGAGGAGCCGCCAGGACGCGTTCAAGGACAACGGGAGCCTCGTACCCGGCGTTCTCGGCCAAGACGCTTAGAGGGGCTCTCAGGGCCTTCACGAGCACCCTGTCACCCACACCAGAGACCGCGAGGTCTCCACGGTTGTAGGAGAGCATTTTGTGGCTGAATTTGAGGCCACCAGCCAAGAAGTTGGACAGAGCCAGGTAGCTGATCCCGCCTCCAGGGACAATACCCCCGTCAACCGCGCACCGGACAGCATTGAGGGAGTCTTCGATGCGGCCTCGGCGCTCCCTGATTTCGGTTGAGGTAGCGGCTCCGACTTTCATCACACAAAAGCCGTCGGTCAATCGGGCCATTCGTTCATCAAGTTGTTCGATGTCGTAGGTCGACTCCGTATGTGACTTTTTGACGAGCAGTTCTTCGACACGTTTCTCGATGCTTTCAAACTTGTCTTCAAACGCAACGAAGGTGCTGAGATCTTGTTTGAGCAAACAGGACTGAACGGACCCAAACTGCTCAGACTTGAAGTCGGAAAAAGACACCCCTGTTTTGGGATCGAGGATTTGGGCTCCGGCCAGCGCAGCCAGGTCTCGTAGATACTCCCGTTGTTGATCCAAGTGCCCTCGGGCAGTCACGGCAACGATCTCAACCGTGCGGCCGGTGGTGTCTTTTAGTTTCCGGTCGTTCAAACAGATGGTCTTCAGTGCTTCCCCGAAACACCCACGAGACACGATGACAAGAGGATGCGGAAACCCGGTGCCCTCTTCGATGATGGCCTTCACGTGATCGAGACTGGTGAGTTCAGCGTCGACAACCGCTACCAAAGCGACATCCATGTGGCGAGGTGCTCCGTCTTCCATCAACAGGTCCGTTGATGCGAGCCCTCCGTTGATCTCCAGACCGGATTTCTGGATGAGTTCGATGCCTCTACCGCTGCCCTCTTCGACGGAAACGATCCCGTGGATGCCCACCATGTCCAGGGAGTCCAAGATAGCTTTGGCGATTTCGGAGTCATGGTTCGAAGCCGTCAGAGCCACTTCGTACAGCAGGTCTGGGTCTTCGACTTGGATCGGTCCAAGGATGGCCCACAGGTCGCATTCATCCAACTCCTCTGCTACTCGACGTAAGTCATTGGCCAAAAGTTGCGGGTTAGCTCCGGCGACAATGTACTTGTGGGCCTCCTTGATGATGGCCGCCGTCAAGATGGCTGTCGTTGTGGTCCCATCCCCGGCGATGGTGTTCACTTTGGCGCACGCCTCTTGAAGCATCCGGGTGCCCATCCGCCGCAAGGGATCGTCGGGTTCGACCTCCCAGGCTACAGTCACGCCGTCTTTGGTGGACAGGAGTCCCCCAGGGCGGTCCAGCATGACGGTACGGCCACGGGGTCCGTAGGTGATGCCCACGACCTTCGCCATATCGAGGACTCCTGAGAGGATGGCTTGACGGGCAGACGCCCCGGTATAGATCCGACGTTTCACAGCGCAAAGAGGGGTTGAGAGTCCCTTACTATACGCGAACTGATAGCGTTTCTACCGGAACTGGATTTTGCCAGAGCTAAACGGCGGGGAAATCATCGCAGCAGCACCACGCTTCGGGTTTCGTCGAACGGGACGCTCAATTGGGAGCACAAGTTGGCGACAAAAGCCGTGTCCCCTCTCCCGGCCCCGAACCATGGGTTATCTTCCACGTCGATGATCCAATAACTCCCGTGACGCCGAAGACAGGTTGCGTGTTTGAGGAGGTGATGCCAGGTACGCATCTTCTCAAATCGTTTGAGTTTCTTTTTGAGCAACTGCGGGTTCGGACGGGTGTTGCAGAGGTAGATAGTTTGCTCGTCTACCTCTCGATAGTAAGAGAGCCCTGCAAGGTGGTCCGAGAGACCTTTGATCGTCAGAACACATAGCAGGATGCCGTAATGATCGTAGATGGCCCACTGAGCAACCCCCTTCGTGGAGCACTTGGCCCACATGGCCGTGTCCATGTAGTCGGTCATACAGTCTCCGGCTGTGGTCGAAGGTCCACGCGACGGCCACTCCATGCAAGCCGGGTAGGTGTCCCAAAAGCTTCACACAAACAGAGCATGGCCGTTTCATTCACCACGATTGTCTCGGATGGAGAGATTTGGTTGGGCGTGAGTTCGACCGTCCAAAGATCACCGAGTTCCCGGTCCCGTTGGATCGAAAGCGCGAACCGTTTGCACATCTCCCTTTCGCGCAAGTCTTGAAACTGCTTGATTTTCTCTTTGAGGGTATCCAACGTCACTTTGGCTCTCATGTAGAAGATGTTTTCCTCCCCGTGGGTGAGCCAGTTGGCGTTCAAAAAGTTTCCATGTGCCCCGTTGGTGAGACGCAAAGCACGGGCCTCAAGCTCCTCGTAGAACCCTTCGTTGGTGAGACAGCAAAGGAAACAGCCGTGTTCGTCGTAGAGCGTGTAGTCCCCCGGCGCAAAGCTGTTTGAGTGCTTGGGGCCTACAGCCCAGTGGGCATCTGCAAGGTAGTTACCCATCGTTCATCCTGCGCAGGTCGATCTTCCCCGAGAAATCGAAGGAGAGGTTGCGCAACTTGCAGAGGTCTCCAACGATCGAGATGTCTACGATCTCCGTGCGGTTCAGCAACGCTTGGTGGGGCTCCAGATCAAGTCGCCAGTACCTCCCATCCCTTTGTGCCTGGAAAGCACAGAGATCAAACAAAACCAGGGCACGCACGCTCAGAAACGTGCGTGCCCGACTTCTCAGCTCCCCGAAGGGAGGTATCAAAGAGAAGACAACCACGCCGTGCGTTTTCGTCCAGTTCCCGTTGAGGTTGAATCTGAACGTGTCGGTGCGGGCATCCAACTCCTCTTGGAAACCGTCATCGGTGAGCAACGCTAAAAACGTCGCGTCCTCGGCATGGATGGCCCAATGATCGCCAACTTGGACGGCCCAGGCAGCCGTCCCCAATAGAGGGTCGTTGCTCATTTTGCCTTCTTGGACCGGATCTTGGCTCGCTTCAACGCAGCGTTGTTGTTGAGGTACAGCAAGCTCCTTGAGTTGAAGGGTTTGGGAAGCTCTTTGTAGAAACTCTCAGCCAAACCCCTGGCGCCTTTGGTCGTCAGGTGGGCGAGCACAAGGCTCTGGTAATCCTCCACGATCCAGCAGTTGCGCTTCTCGTAACGGAGAAACATCGCATCTCGGAGCGGGTCCATGTGCTCTACACAGGAAGGATGGAACTTCTACGCCCCGACTGGTCGAAACCAGACGGGGCGCGGTGAAGGGGGGCAGGAGAGGGGGCTTAGAAGCTGTAGCCCTTGTCCATCTTCTTGCCCAAGCGGTCCATCGCCTCCCAGTAGGAGATGCACTGGCTGCGACCGGCGCTTCCGATGCGGCCCCAGCGCACGGTGACGGTCGAGGTGCCTCGGCCCGTGATTTCCCAGAACTTGCGGCTGCTGTTGCCACTCTCGGTCCAGCCACGAAAGGTGACGTAAGCCTTGAAAGCGTTGCCCTTGTCAGCCGAACAAGCCACGTCGCGGCGGCTGCGGCAGTTGGTGTTGGTACGGATGGTGCGGGGGCTGGTTGAGGTGTTCATCGTCTTGTCTCACCATCTACACAGGGGGCTTGTTCTTTCTACCCGTGTTTTGGACATAAAAAAGCCCGGTGGGGAATCTACTCCCACCGGGCTGGCAACCTGTCTAGGACAGGTTAGCCTTCCGCATCTTTTTCTTCAGCAGCGTCTTCCTTGGCGGTGACATCTTCGGCCGGCTCCTCTTCGGCAGCGGCCTCAGCAGGTTCGGTCTTTTTGGCCAGAAGGTGTTTGAACACCATCTCCCAGAGACCCACCGCAGACGCGCCGGCAATAATCCCTCCGCTCAAAGCCCCCATGATGGAGGTGCCTTCCGTCATCAGAGCGGCGGCCATGTAGCCCCCCATGCCGATGCCAGCAGCAACCCAGGGTTGAGCTTTCTTTGGAAGTTTCTTCAGGAGACCTGTTCGGTTTCCAAGGTAGATCAGAAGCATGATCGACAGAGCAAGGACCAAAGTCCAGTGACCGCTCTTGGCCGCATCCATGAGTAGTTTGACTGCGTTCATGGCCTCTTCATCTGTGGTGATGACAGCAGGCTCTGGAGCTTCGTCTGTCTTGGGTTCTTCAGCCTTGGGCTCCTCGGCCTTAGCTTCGGGGGCGGCGTTGTCGGTATCGGCGACAACAGCTCCGTCGGTGTCAGCAGCAGTTTCATCTGCTCCATCGGTGTCAACAGCAGGTGCGGCTTCAGCAGCAGGTGCGGCTTCAACCGGAGGCGCAGCGAGGACAGGGGCCGACAGCACGAACGCTGCCAGGAATGCGAAAAGCATCATCATTCGGTTCTTCATAACTTCTCTCCTTTTGCTTGAGCAAGAAGCAGTCTTATGAGCTGCGCCTTGCTAGCGGTTTTTGGAACATCAACGTCCAATAAAATCGCGTGTCGAACGAGGTCAGTGTGAAGCACCTTCCCCAAAGAATCTTCAGTAGCAGATGCAAAGTCGATGGCAGGAGGCCCTACCGACATGGGACCAGGATCGATAGCCCCCGGTGGGGCTTCTCCGTTTCGGTCGTAGACTTTGGGTTCGCCTACTGCGTCCAAGATTTTCTTGTAATTGACTCGGGCTTCCGCGCTGAGCCCTGGTGTCTGCAACAACCGTTGAATGCGACGTTTGAAGCGGGCCTGATGAGGGCTCCGTACTTCAATCGAAAGCATTTGTTGAGAGACGTGGTGCATTACTCATCTTCTCGGCCAGGAAAGAACGCCAACGTCACCTGATCTGGATCAGGATGTGTGCGCACTCGACCCTTGAACATGGGCTTCCCATTGAGGCGGTAACGGTCACTTGCCGCGTAACCCTCTCCGTACCCAGTGGGCGAAATGATGCCGTCCAACGTGATGCCGTCATTCTGCGAATCGGTGTTGCCGTAGATCGCGTTGGTGAGGATCACCATCTGAAGCTCGTCACCATCACTGGTCACGTCGTTCGTCGAAAAGGCATCCTCTTCGTAGTTCCGAACAAGGAGAGCCTTGCACGCCAGAAGACCACCCTTGAGCACAGGCTTGAAAGCTGGTGGCATCGAATCGCTGAACCAGTCAATCGGACCACCAGGGTTCGGACCACCAAGCATGAACTCGGAGCCACCACCACGGAACAGACGGAAGCGCTTAGAACCACCAGGGTTCGCATCACTGAACGCGGTGTACTGAAGGATTGCTCCATCCGCTTGAGCGATAAGTTCTCCAGGGGAGCCAGCGAACCGGGTGTACTCGGCACCTGCCGATTTGGTCAAAGGCAGGAGCGTCTGTACGGGACGAATGCCGCCCAGGACAGTCTGGACCGCAGATGCTTCATCGTTGAGAGGGTTCTCGCCAATGAAGTCGGAGTCCGAAACCAGGATGCCCAGCGGGAAACGCTCGGTCATGCCGGTAAGGCCCAACTGAGTCGTTCCGTTGCCTGCGTTGATGACAAGATCCACACCACCGAACAAGAAGATGCTGGTCAGTGCGATGTTGAGTCCTTGCTCTCCCGTTGTCGGGGCTTTGAGCAAGAAGTTGGTCGTGTCGTTGATTTCGACCTGAATGCCGTTGCCATCCGCGCCGACAGGCCATGCGATCAGTTCGATCTGAGGCGAGTCGATGTCGTTGAAAGCACGGAGCGAACTGGCCAGTTCCGAACGATTGTTGATCTTCGTGAACAACTCACGAGCAATCACAGCCGGATCGGGCGAAGACGCATCGAACTCATCCACAACAACAGTGGGTCCGTTGAACGCTTTGAACAAAACCGCCGTCCCGTCAAGACGGGTGATGGTGACTTGTGAAGGCGTCACGAAATCCATCGTGGCGTTGTTGCCCGTGATCTCCAAGATGCCGTGAGCACGGCTGGAGTTCTTCTTTTGACCCTCCGTGAAAGCACGGTTCAGGATTCGCCAAGCCGGAGTGTCCGCTGACGCCGGGATGCGCGTCGAGGCCGTCAAGGAGTTGTTCGTGTACCCGACATCCAAAGGAGTGCCTGGGTAAAGCGTTCCTCCGATGTTGCCGGAGCCCATTGTCGTATAGAAGTCGAGCGCTGCCACGACTTCGTAAGCTCGGACGTTGGGGATCTCGGGAATCGTATTCCCCTCGGCATCGAACTGCTGGATCGAGTTGTTGAGCCCAACAGCATCAGACTGGGCCACCTGACCGTAGCGGTTCTCGTAGTCACTGGTGACTCGGGTTGCGCCATCACGGGTCATGTAGGGGTCGCCCTGGTACACCGTGCGTTGGTAGTCCACGTACACACGGCTGGAATCCCGAGCCGCTGCCGGGATACACATCGAAGCGCCCTCAAGCTCAGGGTTGTCCCCGTCTGTTCGAAGCGTTCCCTGACCGTTGTGGCGACGAGCCATCACGAAGTTGTTTTCGTTGATGAACCCATTGGAGAAGCCGAAACCAGCGAACTCGACGACGTACTCCAGATCGGTGAACGTCTCACCTGCCACATAAGAAGGCGACTTGGTGATGTCGATGAGGTTGTCGGGAATGATGTACGCGTGGTCGTTTCGGACCCCAGTGAGGTCGTAAGCGCCATCCTGACAGATGAAGAGGGTCTGCTTGTCGGCATCCCGGCGCATCAAGTTGACCGCAGGGTTGGCCTCGGGCGTCACGCGGTCTGCCTGGTACGTCACGGCACCCTTGGCCACGAAATCACGACGGTCGTAGATGCCGTAGATACGTGCTGGTCCCAGGTAAGGGGGGAACATGATCCCCGTCAACCCGGTGCCGAAATCAGACGAAGCCGTGTTGGCCAGCTTCTGAGTGATCTCTGCCGCTTCAGCACATCCTGTACCAATCTCCGTGGTCAAACGGCCTTGGTATGCCTGGCTGAGCGTTCCGGTGATGGTGCCGTACTGGGCGTACTTGAGACCTGAAGTCGATCCCGTCTCCATGAGAAGACGAGTGACCAAAGTGCCTCCCGATTGGTTGTCGTCACCGCCGATGATATCGAAGACCGGATTGGACAAATCGGTGCCATCGCAGAACATGTGGTTGATACCTTCCAAGAAGGTGCCAGAGCCAAACGCAGGACCGTTGTCCTGGTAGTAGGGAATGTCGTAGCGACCGAAACGCGGCATGTACTGCTGCGGGACGGCGTACCCCATCTGCAATCCAACCGTGAAGATCTCCGCGTCGTCCTTGGGACCGTCCCAACCGTTCGTGATGATGCTCGGGTTCGGGTAGTTGTCCTGGTTCTCAGGATTTGCCGTCACCGGGGCACCCAACAAGCTGGGAGGGTTGAAGGGAGCAATCGACGAGTTGGCTGGCGTGATGGTGACGCCCTGCATCGTCATCAGTTCCAACTGGAACGGACGGAACAAAAGGGTCTTCGATCCATTGTCGAAGAAGCTTTCGTTCTCGCGGTCAATCTCGCTGAACAACACCACGTTGCCACCATAGTTGGGGGCTTGAGGAGCGTGCAGGCCCAGGCTGGGCAAGCGGTTCCACGTCTGAATGTGGGTGGGGCAGTAGTTGACTTCGATGGGGTTGCCCGGAGCACCCGATGCGTTCGGGAACGTAGGGTCCAAAAAGGCCCGGCTCTGACGCATGATGGTGCTGACCGGAGCTTGAATGGCAATGCGCTCGATTTGATCGGGCACACGAGCCATCGCACCACGTCCAGGGTGGTACTGCATCGTCAGGTTGACCACACATTTGTAGTCAAAGGGAGCGTCCAGGGTCTTGCCTAACGCTCCTCCGGGGTTGATGTTGAGCGTGTTCCAAGGGTTTGAGCCACCGCCTGCTGCCGCTTCCAGGTCAGTCAGGGTGATGGTCAAAGCCGATGGCCCAAGAGCCGAACCAACACCATCTTCGGCGTTGGTGATCTGCGAACGAACTTCCGCCGTGAGGGTTTTGGTGGTCGCGTTGTCGAAAGCCGTGACCCCTTGTGTCAGAAACTTGACCCGAACACGATTGCTGGCCGAAGCCGGGCTTGTGGTCAGAGGCGTTCCGGTGACATCCGTGGCCGTACCAATACCAAGAACTTGGAAAGCTCCGTTGTTGGCGGTCGTTTCGTCGTCTCCAAAAAGAAGGAGGTAGACTTCAGAGGAGGCTCCCGTCCGGTCAGTGAGACCAGCCGTGAGCATGTCGAACATGGTCCGTTGAGCACGAAGCACCGGGTTGGTGATGGTGCTTGGATCATTGGCGAACTTGCCGTCTTCGTTGAACGAAAACCAGTCCCCAGCAACGTCGAAGTCGAAACCAGGGAAAACAATCTCACCTTCACCGGGGACGGTGTTGATGAGTTGAGTTGCCCCACTAATGCCCGTCACAACAAGGGCGCTGTTGAGGACGCCACCACACACGAGGTACGGCTTTTCGAAGTTGAGGAACTGAAGCGGGTACATCGGACCCGGGTGCTCGCTCTCAATCTCACCAGGACCAGCAGGGATCAGAGCCTGAAGACCCGACCCAGGACCACCAGCTCCGGCGTTGGCCTGAACCGTGGATGTCCACAGAAGGCTGACAGGAGTCTGCAACCCGTTTTGAGCATTGGTGCTGGCCTTCCAGTATTCCTTTGGACCAATGAACCGAACCGCTCGGGTGCCTCCATCACGGAAGGTCTTGCGAGCACCACTGGTTCCGTCGTCACCACCGATGTAGACGAAGATAGTCGAACCGTTGGTGAACCCTGGAGTCGTGTTGTTCAGGTTGTTGATGAAACCGGCAGGCTTGAAGTCTGCGCCGACATCCCAGGTCACGGTGTCATCAAGCGTCTGGATGAAGCCCGCGTTCATCGACCCGTCATTGTCGAGAAGCATGGTGACATCGCCCTGGATAGCTGCGGCGTCTGACCAGATCTGACGAATGCCGTCGGGACCATCCAAAGCTTCCGTCCCAAACGGAACGGCCGTGCCCCCATCTTGAAGCAGGTAATCCACTTCGGTAACAGACACGCCTTCGGTGTCTCCACCTGGGGCTCCAGCTTGTTTCCATGTGGAACGCAAACGGTTGCGCATAAGCGCAGCGACGTTGTGAAGAAGGATGCGTTCGTAATCCCAATCGCCGACGTTCACACCACGACGAAGATCCAAGATGTCGTCGTCAGCGATCTGATCTGAGAACAAACCAGGCGCCACAGGGCCGTTTTCACTGGGCCGAGTATTGAAGAACACCGTGGCCGTTCCCGACCCCACGTCTCCATTACTGTTTCGTCCCGCATGGAACACGATGTCCGAGCCCCAACGACCACGACCACCGGCCGGAACCGTGATGGTGGGAGGAGATGCAGCCGTGTCCACAGCAGAGATCCCGATGACCTCGTTGTCGATGACCAAAAAGGTCGCCGCAAGGTTCAGGTTGGCATCATCGAAACCAGACCCGATGAGGTTGTCCATCTCGATGACGGTATCGAGAGCGAACTGTGCCGAGCCCAGGTCATTGACCAAAGAGGCTTGAGTGAGCAACTTGGCTCCCTCAGAGGGGACCGGAAGGGTCTGGGCCGTGGGGTTACGGTTGAAACCACCGTTTTGGTTGCCAGCGCCGGCCAACGAAGCCGCTACGAACGGAGAACCGTTCCGACGGAACACCGCACACATTGGGACCGAGTAAACGTACCCGTCGGTTGTGCCCAAAGAGTTCTGGGCATCACCATCACCTGCACGCCACAGGGAGGGGTCTCCCAGGGTTTTGCGCATGTTGGTGTACGTCCAAGTCGTGTTGGTCGCATTGGGGCCTTGAGCAAAGACGTTGGGATCGCCGAGGCCGTCGGGGTAGACATCCAAGGAGGGGCTCGTACCGGCGCCCGAACCTGATCCAACGACGCGGATCTTGTACTGGAGCTGGAGACGTTCAGTGGTCTCGTACCCAATGCTCGGGTCTTCGATGTCGTCAGGAAGGTTGGTCTGACCGAACTCGGTGTTGCCGTACTTCCAGATCTCATCCGCAGCGGGCTTGTTGGCCGTGCTGGGGTTGGGAGCCACCAGGACTGTCCATGCCTCCAAGAACACGAAGTCGATACGAGTATCGCTTTCGGGGGGCGGGTTGAGTCGGACGATGTTGTCCGTGGCGTTCTCTTCGACGTTGAAGGAACCCACGACCGGAATGATCCAACCGTTGACGTTGGCGTAGACGACGGGAGCAAGTTCTTCAACCGCCCCGTTGTCATCACGCTTTTGAGTCCCAAACCGAAACTGGTTGGAGTTCAACGCGTCGGTCACGTAGTCGCGGAGGGGTTGAGTGGGGTCAAGGAAGAACCCGGAATCTACTTGGGAGGCTACGAACTGTCGCAACCCTTCCAAGTCAACCTGAGCCATCAGGTTGAGTTCGCTATCCAACGGCGGCTTTCCATCCTGCCAAATGACAGCTTGGAACTGCCGCGCAGTTGCATCGAGGGTTCGTGTTACGCCGTTGCCAAAATCTTCAGACATCGCTCAAAGTCCCCTTAGAACATTACTGCGTACCCAGCTAGGTACTTCTTCTGGGTGGGATTGGTGTTCTTGAAAGCCAGCCGAACTAGAAGGCCAGGGCTACAGAACGCAATCGGGATTAGACGGTCCACCGGGAGGAAGGTGAGGCCGTCGTTGATTGAAATGAACACTTCGAAATCGCCTGGCTCTTGAGGGACTTCCAGCATGTTGCGGATAGCTGGGTTGTTTTGTCCCGCAAAGAAACCAAACGACGACCTTACGTCCGTGGTCGTTTCAAAATCGTAGATGTACCAGTAGACAACAAACTCGTCGGCACCCGCCCCACCTGTGAGGGCTCCGATGTCGATTGTGTCCGTGATCAGGACGCCGGGCTTCTCCAAACCTGGGCCCAAAGTGTCGTTGGACTCCAAAACGGCGACCGAATTGGCTGCCATCCCCGGGGCGAGAGGTCCAGCGGTGCCCCGACCAATCTGGAATCGTGAAATGTACGATGCCGTTGGAGGAGAGCCTTCGTTCAATACGGCGCTGGGATCGAGGTCGTCGATATCCGTGGCCTCGATCAACGGATTGAACAAAATGTTCTCGTACTGTGGGAACTGCGCCAAAAGCCCCGCGTAGCTCTGTGCCACCACGGAATTGGGGTTCGCAGCAGGCAGGACGAAGCTATTGGGTTCAACAGCGACCTTCACCCCTTCAGGGATGGGGACGCTGTACATCCCGTTACGGGCCACGGGTACACCATCCGGGGGGTTTTTCTCCACCTGGATGATGTCGTTTGTGGCAAGTGTGGCGATGATTCGCATAGCAGGGGGTGGGAGGCTCTAACTGGGGAGAGGTATAGGCAAATCACGGAAGCGGGGGCAGATCGTCATTATCAATGTCTACCACCATGCTCGCATGGTGGAGGAACATCCGATCCCCGAACCCGCCAGTGAGGTCATCCCTGATCCCCAAACCGAAATGCAGGCCACGTCCTAAGTTTACTGGGAGCAGAGCCGTGTTCGTGAAAGTTTGGCTACTGAGGAGGTTTTTGTCCGCATCATAGATCCCCATTTTGATCTCAGCCGAAGAGGTATTCCCGGGACTCTGGAGATTGGACTCAATGACAAAATACCAAGGGCCATCCAATTGTGCCCCCACAATCCTAGCGGCGGATGAGAGGAAGTTATCTGGGCTCCCAAACCCACGGGTCCAGAAGTTCCAGGTCGTGTCCACCGTGGCGTCAAAATGGAACCCTAGAATCGTGAAAGACGGCAAAAGCGTTCCCGGATCGGTGACGGCGGTGGGGATAACACCAATGGTCGGAAGTAGTGGTCCTCCCGCACTCTCATCTTGAACCAACCCGATGAAACATTGCGTCCCAGGACCAGGGACCGGATTTCGGAGAGTGACGGAAGACTTGACTACCAAACGGAAGTTGTCCCCCATTCCAAGGACTCCCTGCGAAACTCCAGAGAACGGGGTCATCACGCCATGCCACATCGGAGGCCCTCCCGCACCTGTTTTTGGTTGGAACTCTGCGACGTAACGCGGGCTCGTGGTCAAAGCCGAATAGAGAGGCCCGGGGTTTGTGCCACGAGGATCAAGAGGCTCCGTCTGGTAAAGCATCCCTTGGAACTGGCCCGTCTCCGACAAATACTCTTGAGCAGGAGGAGCAGGGTTGCCTGTTAGGTTGGTTGGAGACGGGTTCCTAGAAGGCACCAGTGTAGAAACAGCACGATCTAAGAACCCGAAGTCCGGCAACGGTTGAACCGTGAGGGAGCCATCAAAATTGGGCTTCAACTTGGAACGGCTGAACCGTAGCGTCTCTGCTCGTGCTGAACTTCCGTAGGTCGTGTCGTTGGCGTAGAAGTCGCTGAGTGAAGGGACAGAAAAACTTTCCGTTCCAAAGAAAACCTCTCGACGAAGGATCACGCCCCGAGTTTGGGCGGCGCCTACCAAACTAGGATCGGGGTCAACGGCAGCCGGATACGCACTGATCCCGCTGAGCACGGTCACGGGGTACGTGTTTGGAACCGTTCCTGCTGTTTCGGTGCGGCTTGAGGTGTATCCCCAACGACCGAACGCCAGCGAGTTGTCTCCACCTGCGGTAAGTGTGACCACTCCGGTAAGAGGACCATCCCAAAGGCGGTCCAACACAAGGTCAACGGAACCAAAGGTCGAAGGACCGATCCACGGGGGTGCCCCGGTGAACGTCATCTCCGCCAGTTCCAGTTTGGCTTCAACTAGATCGCTGTAAAGGTCGTGGTCGGGCTGTCCTTCACCGGCACTCGCCGTCAAACGAGGTCCAGTACCAAGTTGGGACTCTTCCATCGAA
>Ga0307379_10000881_pt1 | contig 48668 bp, 40 predicted proteins | sample UN2MG_FD_202237 | JGI IMG/M metagenome (GOLD analysis project Ga0307379, IMG submission 202237) | Soil microbial communities from Risofladan, Vaasa, Finland - UN-2 | ecosystem: Environmental > Terrestrial > Soil > Coastal area > Acid sulfate soil | place: Finland: Risofladan, Vaasa | collected... | reverse complement strand
CAGAGCCACTCGTATTTGGCCGCAGTGGAGGGGTTGAAGGGGAGGAGCCCGACCGAGGAGAGCCCGGCGCTCCGCATGAAGGAGAAGATGCCTCGCAGGTTTTCGTCCGTGTCGGTGATGCCGGGAATGAGGGGGACCCGCATCTGCACGTTCCGGCCTTTCAGCCTGGCCGCGTTCTCCAGGACGAGCCGGTTCGAGGCCCCGGTCCAGCGGCGATGCTGGGCGTCGTCGATGAGCTTGAGGTCGTAGAGGACGAGGTCGGAGTGGGGGAGGAGCCGCTGGAGGCTCTTGCAGGGAGAGGCGCCGTTGGTCTCGATGGCGGTGTGAATTCCTCGCTCCCGGCAGCCTTTCAGCACCGCCTCCGCGAACTCCACCTGGCGCGTCACCTCGCCCCCGGTGAGCGTGAGTCCGCCGCCCGAGTGATCGAAGAACGGCTTCATGCGCGCCGCCCGCTCCACGATCTCCGTCGCCGATACGCGGTAGCCCTTGATCGCCAGCGCCCCCGCCGGGCACGCTTCTACGCACCGGCCGCAGACGAGGCACTTCCCGCGGGCGAGCGCGTGCTTCTCGTCCGCGATGGAATGCACGCCCTGCGCGCAGACTTCCGCGCAGGCCCCACACAGGAGGCACCGGTCGCGCATGAAGATCAGCTCCGGCTCGGGGCGAATGGACTCGGGGCTGTGGCACCACTTGCAGGCGAGCTGGCAGCCCTTGAGGTAGACGGCCATGCGGATGCCGGGACCATCATGGATGGCGAAGGTATCGATATCGAAGATCAAACCATCACTCATTCACATCTCCCAGCCCCCTGCGCCGCATCCCCTCCCGACTCCTCCTGCCTGAAGGTCCCCGGACGACGGGATGGAAGATCAGCCCGAGGGGGTCCGAGTTCCACGCCTCCCGCTTACATAGCGAAAGGAGAGAATCCATGTACCGACGAGTGGGTGCGCCCATACTGCTGGCCATCGGAGTGTGGGTGTGCCTCGCACTTGTGAGCTACGGCTCCTATTCTCTCTCGAGGGTCGCGCTGGACAGTCTCACGGCGGGCAGAGCGGCCTGGCTGCTGCCCGTTCTGCCACTTGGAGAGTGGCCCGCCTTCCTCGGAGTGTTCGCAGCGGTGCGCCTCTGCGCGCTTCGGGGCGGCAGCCGTCCCGAATGCATCATCGTTGGCCTCTCCCCGCTGGTGCCCGCAGCTCTGCTCTATGTCTACTGGTTCTCTCAGTTCGGATTCTCCGCGGTCCCCACGCTTGCCGGTATCACCTCGCCCGTGGTCTCCGGCAGGCTCGATATCGGCTCAATGATCTTGGCCAGGCAGTACGCGGCGAACTTCCTTAGCCTCGTCGCAATCTGCATCACCTCAACGTGGACCTACCTCTGGGTCGGAAAGACCGCCGCCACACCGGCCAGCGCCGCCTAACGCGCGCCGTCCGCCTGCGTCAGCCGCGCCCGTCCTGCCGGCGGATGTGGTGGTCCTGCTGCTCGTGGCTGAGCATCGTGAAGTAGGCGCACCACCCGCCCATCCGCACGCGCAGGGAGCGGTACTTGTCGGGCTCTCGCTGCGCCGCCTTCAGCTCCTCCGTGTCGGCCACCGTCAGCGTCATGATGGATCCGCCCGTATCCACGAAGCTGCGGATGAGGGCCGCCATGCGGGCGGTTCCTTCATCTCCCTCGACCAGCCGTCGCGCCAGGCGCAGATCGAGCGGCGCGCCGGCGGGGAGGTTGGCGTGGTGCATCTTCGAGTAGGAGAGGATGGCCCCCGGGAGGCCCTGCATGTCCCGCCCGAGCGCGGGCGAGAAGTTCGACGAGACCGGCTCGCCGGACAGCCTCCCATCCGGCGAGGCCCCCAAGCCTTCGCCGATTCCGACGTACCAGGAGAACGTCCCCACGCCGCAGGGGAACTTTACCGCGGGGCGGTGCACCTCGGCGTGCCCGGCCACGGTGCTCGCGAACGCCTTCATCATCGCCCGCCCCACCGCGTCCGCCCGCTCGTCGTCGTTGCCGTACTTGGGGGCGGCCAGGAGTTTCGTGCGAAGGGGTGCATCGCCCTCGAAGTTGCGCTCCAGCGCCTCGCACAACTCCGCCATCGTCGCCTCCCCCTCTTCGAAGACGACCGTCTTGATCGCCGTCAGCGAATCGATGGCATGGGCCGCCGCCTCCGCCAGCATGCCGAAGGTGCGGTGCTTCGCGCCGCCGGCCGTGAGGTCGCGCCGGGAGCGAATGCAGCCGTCGATGAGTGCGCTGAGGAGCGGCACCGGTGCGATGATGCTGCGCTCGTCGATGGAGTTCACGACGTTCTTCACGACGCGGGCGACCATCGCCTCCATCTGCGCGAGGAAGGCCTGCCAGAGGTCTTCGTAGCTTGCAAAGGCGCGGGGATCTCCCGTTTCGATTCCCTGCTGGACTCCGTCGAGACGGGAGCGCCCGCGGTTGAGCGCCCACTCGAGGCAGAGCATCATGCTCAACCGCTGGAACTTGAAGTCGGTGCGCCCGGGGATGATGATCTCCCAGCAGCCATCGTTCGTGTAGTCGCGGGCATCGGGGGTCGGTATCCCGATGCGCTCCAGGGAAGAGATCAGCGCTTCGTCGTTGAAGAGCGCGGGCATCCCGCCGCCGTCCTTCAGCACTTCGGATACATACCGCACCAGTTCCTCCGGCGACTCCCGATGCAGGCGAACTGTGAGCAGCGGATTGGTCATGCGGTTCCGGCGATAGCTCTCCAGAAGGAGATACGTGAGCGGATTCGTCCCATCTTCACCCGTGGGCGTCAGGCCGCCCACCACGATGTTCTGAAGCCAGTGGTTGGTGGCATCGACGTCGTCGCGGTGGGTTCCGATCTGGGATGACGTGTAGTGGCGGGTCCGGCTCATCGGGTCCAGTTGCTCCGGCTCGCGCGCCTCCGGGCGCTGCTTATCCAACGTCTGCGCGCGCTCGTTGAACTTCAGGCAGAAGCAGTCCACCAGCTCGGCCGCGCGGTCGAGATCGAGGACGCCGGATTCGAGATCGGCCTCCAGATACGGCCAGACGTACTGATCCAGCCGCCCCATGGCGTTGCCGTTCATCGTCGAGTGGAAGATCATGTGGAGCAGCCAGACCGACTGAAGCGCCTGCCAGAAGGACCGCGCCGGCCCCGCCGGGGCTTGGCGCAGGTTTGCCGCCATCTGCCGGAGCTCGGAGGCGCGCGCTTCGTCGGTCGCGACTTCCGCTTCCGCCTCGCAGCGGTCGGCGAGCCGGGCGGCGTAGTCCATCACCCCATCGAGCGCGATGATGGCCGAATCGAGAAAGGCGCCCTCTTCATCGGTCACAGGCTGCGCCCGCTCCGCCTCTTGCCTGATGCCGCGCAACCCCCTCGCCAGGAGCGTCGGGTAATCGGGAACGATGTGGCCGAAGACCGACCAGATGCTTATGCCGCGCGCAGCGGCCCGCTCTCGCTCCTCCTCGGTGGCGTAGTCCGGGAATCCCCACTCAGCGTGGAGGCGCGGCTCTTCGAGTGTCATCGATCCCGCAAAGAGCTGCCCCCGCCAGAGGTCAGTGGGCATGTGGGAGAGCTTCAGGGCGATCGCGCGCGCCTTGCGTACGGGGAGGGGGTCGGACATCCATCGGTCGTCCAGGCGGGCCGGACATTCCCACCCACCGCCCGGCACCTCCATCGCGTCCCGCACCCGCCGGCGCAGGTCCGCCACGCGTTCCGTGTCCGTTCTGTCTCGCCTATCTGCGCCGGCTATCATCGCGATTCTCCGCTCGTCCGGCAGGGGATTGGGGCGATCTCAGCTGCCGTAGGCAGCCTTGGCCGCCGCCAGGCCCGCGTCTTTCTCCTTCACGATACCCTTTTCCGAGAGCACGCTACCAAGGGCGGAGAGCACGGCTGTGACGTGGCGCTCCGTGGCGCTCTCGCCCATGAGCCCGATCCTCCAGGCCTTGCCCTTGAAGGCGCCCAGGCCGGCTCCGATCTCGATGTCATACTCGTCGAGCAGCCGGGTGCGGACCTCGCCTTCGTGCACACCCTCCGGGGCGGCGACCGCGTTCAGCATGGGGAGCTGGTGGTCGGGGTCGGCGAGATAGCGAATGCCCATCGCCTCCAGCCCGGCCTTCAGCGACCGGTGATGAAGCGCATGTCGTTCCCACCTCGCCTTCAGTCCCTCTTCCAGCACGATCCGCAGCGCCTCGTGGAGCGCATAATTCATGTTGATCGGTGCCGTGTGGTGGTACAGCCGCTCGCTCCCCCAGTAGGCACGCACCATGCTCATATCCAGATACCAGCTCTGCACCTTTGTTTTCCGCGCCTCCATCGCCGCCACCGCAGCCGCGCTGAACGTCACCGGCGACAGGCCCGGCGGGCAGGAGAGGCATTTCTGGGTACCGCTGTAGCAGGCGTCGATCTGCCAGCCGTCGGCGTCGACCTCCATGCCGCCGAGGCTCGTCACGGTGTCGACGAGCAGGAGCGCCCCCGCTTCGTGGGCCACCTCGCTGATCGACGGGATGGGCTGGGCCGCGCCCGTGCTCGTTTCCGCGTGGACGATCCCGACGACCTTGAAGGGCCCCTTCTCGCGGATAGCGGCCTCCACGTCGTCGGCCGCGAATACCGCTCCCCACGGGCGCTCGATGGTGATGACCTCGGCGCCGGCGCGGGCGGCGACGTCGGTCATGCGCTGGCCGAAGACGCCGTTGACGCAGACGAGTATCTTATCGCCCGGCTCGATGAGGTTGACGACACACGTCTCCATGCCGGCGGAGCCGGTTCCGCTGACGGCCAGAGTCAACTCGTTGTTCGTCTGGAAGACGGCCTTCAACATGTTCCGAATCTCGTTCAGGCACTCCAGGAACTGCGGATCGAGATGCCCGATCGTGGGCTGTGACATCGCCGCCAGGACCCTCGGATGCACGTCCGACGGCCCCGGCCCCATCAGCATCCTCGGCTTCAGATCGCTCAGCTTCATCCTCTCCCTCCGCTTCGTGTGTCAGTCTGCGAACGGCGTCAGCTCGACCAGGAAGTAGTTGTCATGCCCCGGCACGACGATGTCGGCGACGGTCCCGATCCGCGCGATGGTGTGCGCGGCCAGCTCGAAGTCGACCGAGTTGAAGTATCCCTGCTTGCGAGCGAAGAAATCCCGCGTCATCACCGCGTCGCCGGCGACCACGACCTTCCGGCCGTCGCACTCGAACTGTAGGCTGTGATGCTCCATCGTGTGCCCCGGCGTGTGGATGACGTCGATGCCGCGGAAGAGGTGCCCCTCCCGCGCCTCCACCGGCCGGAGATAGGAGGCGCTCTTGTTGATCGCCTCCGCCACGTCGCCGGCGGCCCACCACTCGGCCTCGGTGAAAGGCGATATGCCCCAGTGATGGTCCCCGTGGTCGTGGGTGACGAAGACCGCGTCCACGTCTTCCGGCTTCAACCCGGTGCGGCGGTCGAGCTCGGCGATCATCGCCTGGGGGTCCTGGAGAGACGGGTCCACGAGCAGGCAAAAGCCGTCGCCGCGGATGAGCGTGCAGGTGCACCAGGCATCCCGAAGCCGGTGCTCGTCGCCCTCGCCCCAGTAACGGTTCCGTGACAGGTTCCCGATCGTTATCACATCCCATCGTTCGATCATTGCTGAGCCCTTTCGCCCAAGCGCAGCTCGGCTCCCTGCGAGAGCAGTAAGCCCTGGAGGCAACTCACTTCCAGCTTGCTTGGACTGACATGCATTCGATAGCAGAGAGCCGCCGCCGCGCCTGCGGCCTGCCCAATCGCCATGATCGGCGCCATCGCGCGATGTGATTCATACGGCTGCTGCTCGCTCGATATCGACCGCCCCGCAACGAGCAGGTTCTCCAATCCTTTCGGCACGAGACACCGATACGGGATGTCGTAGCCCTCGTGCTCCAGGTAGCGACGATAGCCGTAGTAGTGGATGATCGGGCAGGAGCTGATCGCCACGACATCCTCGAAACGCCGACCCTCGAGGGCGTTCTCCGCGGTGAGCGTGTACTCTCCTTCGATGAACCGCGTCTGTCGAATCCCGAGCAGCGGGGGCGTTTCGACGACCCGCGCGTCGGCAAACTCCGGATGCTCTTTCTGCTTCTCCGCGAAGTCCTCATAGACCCCCAGGCGGGCCTCGATTTCGGCCCGGGATAGCTGCTCGGCGTCGGTCCCGTCGATGGCCTTCACCCCGGGCCCCCACACGACCGCATTGCCCCCGAAGTCACATGCATACGGGCCCTTGGGTCGCTGCGCCCCGAAGGCGATGCGATACATGATGCTGTCCGTCAGGCGGGGCGCCTCGCTCCCGCGCGTCTGCCAGTAGCTCGCCCCGGCGCGGGCGGCGACGTCCGCGTCGCCGGTGGCATCCACCACCACGCGAGCCAGCAGCGCCTGCCGGCCGGACTTGTTCTCGACGATGACGCCGCGCAGCCCTCCGTCCTCGACGATAGTATCGGCGAAGTAGGTGTGCAGTAGAAGGTCAACTCCCGCCTCCACGCACATCTTCAACGTCACGTACTTGAACTTCTCCGTGTCGATGGCGTAGCTGTACTCTAACCGTCCGGGCTCGGTCGGATACGACTTCTGCTCGTATGGGCTCTTACCCAAGCCGCCGAGATCCTTCAACTCCAGGATAATCTCCTCCGCGATGCCGCGAACCGTCTGGGTGCCGTCGGGCTCCACCTGATTCCGAAATCCGTTGATGCAGGCCATGAGCGAGGCCGTGGCCGTCCCGCCCAAGTAGCCGAACTGTTCGAGGAGAAGGGTGCTCGCTCCGGCCTTGGCCGACGCGATGGCGGCCGCCAGCCCCGCAGGCCCTCCGCCGGCGACGAGGACGTCCACGTCCCGCGCTACGGGGATGTCTCGTGCCGGTTCACTGTGCGTTCTCATGGAAACCTCACTCCGCGGCCCTCGATTCCTGCCGCCGGCTCCGTCTTTGCCCGACGCACGACTGCTCCCTCCGGAGTCCGCGCGGCCGCAATGCAGACCGCCTCCTGCTCCACCGCCGGACCCCACGGATAGGGCGAGCCGATCACCATCGCTCCAATCAGAGCGATCGACAGCTCCAGCAACACGATGGCGCACCGGCCCCGATTCTTCAGCCCCTTCGTCGCCATCTCAGGCACGAAGCTCCCTGTATCTGCCGATGTCGCGTAGGGCAGGACCCTTGGTCGCCTCTGGCGACTCCGCGTCCTGCCCAATACCTCCCGGCCCTCGCCTCCGTTGTAGGGCGGGGATGTCTCCGCATCCCCGCCGTCGCCGTTTCCTGTTGGGCAGGGGCTTGCCCCACGCCCCCTCCCTGTACACAGACCCCCAACACCCCCGCCAAGTTCCCACACCCCCAGCATACTCCCGCCGGCCCAATCTGCGCAACGACCGGAAGCTCGCCACACGCCGGCCGATGCTCAGGTCCTACGCGTGCCAGGTCGGTCGGAAGACGTACCACCAGATGCCCGCAATCAGGATGACGAATACAAGCGCGAGCGACCATGGAAACTCCTCGCGGATCGCTGCCGCAACGACGACGACCACTGCCGCAACGTCAGTCCCGAACCAGGCCAGCCCAATCAGCAAGATGAGGACGAGGCCGATCAGAAAGACGACCGCGAGCAGCCTATCTCTCCGTATTCGCCGCCGCACGCGCTCCCGCGTCCGCGCCAGCGCCGCGTCGTGATCAGGTGCGCCGTCCCCATTCTGATTGGTCACTTCGCAGTCTCCGCGAACCTAGCCAACATCGCCCGCGTCTTGCCGGCCCGATCTGTGCCAACTAGGCGATCTCCCCGCCTACGTGTCCGCACCTCCCATGCAGAACGCACTCGCTGAGGTCCATCGCCAGTGTGCGCAAAAGCGAGTGAAGGGGGGTTCGGGGGGAGTGAATCGCTGGTTTCTCCCCCCGACGGCTTCCTCTGCCCGGCATGCACATGCCGGGCAGTCGAAACAATGAAACCCAGTGTTCCCCCTACTCCATCCTCCGCACCCGCACCTCGATCGACTTCTCCCCCTCCAGCAGCCTCACCAGCTCCGACGTATCCGTCGCCCCGAAGTGATACGGATACAGGATCTTCGGCCGAAACGCCTTCGCCGCCTCGGCCACCATTTCGGGCGTCATCGTATACGGCAGGTTCATCGGCAGGAATGCCACCTCGATACCCTTGAGGGGCTCCGTCTCCGGCGTGTTCTCCGTATCACCCGCCACGTACACGCGCGTATCGCCGAAGGTGATGACATACCCATTCCCCTCCCCCTTCGGATGGAACGGCTCTCCCGTCGGCCGCTTGTGCACGATATTGTAGGCAGGCACCGCCTCGATCTTCAGGCCATCCACCGTCCGTACATCCCCATTCTTCATCACCGTCCCGCCGCTCACCGTCGCCGCGCACTTCTCGGCCAGCAGAAGCGTCGTCCCCTCCTTCCGCGCTGCCGCGATGGCGTCCGGGTCCAGGTGATCCCTGTGCTCGTGCGTCACCAGGATGATGTCCGCCTTCGGCATCTTGGCGTAATCCGCTTCGGCCGACACCGGGTCCACGTGGATGACCGTATCGCCGAGCTTGAACATCAAGCTCCCGTGGCCCACGAACGTGATCTGGAGATCACCCGCCGACGTCTTGATCATGTCTCTCTCGAACATGGTCTCCCTCCCGCCGGCCTGACTCGGCCGGGTCCAGCTAGCCCCCGCGAGCGCGAGAACGATGCCTACTCCTAACAGTCGCGACATCTCCCGGCCTCCTCCCCGTATGACCGTCCCTCATTTTCGCCCGCCCCGCGCGGCGACCTTTGGCCCTCCGTGGCCGAACCAGGGCCCCATCATGGCCCTGCCATGGGCCTACCATGGCCCCACTATGGCCCCTGCCAGGACTTCCCCCTGCCCTGGGCGAAGCCAAGACAGCGCCATTCTACGACCCCGAGGACACCATGCAGATAGCCCCCATGTCGCCCCAAGACATCCCCGCCGTCGCCCAGGCCTGGACCCTCGTCCACGACCCCGTGAGCCACGAGCGGCTGCATGACCTCCTCTTCGGCGATCCCAACTACGAGCCGGAAGCCATCCACGTCGCCTGGGGCGACGACGGCTCGGTGCTCGGACTCAGCGCCTGTGTCGTGCGGAGGACGGTCGAAGGCAAGGACGGAGGTGGAAGCGAGCGCCAGTTCCATCGCGGCTTCCTGAAGGCGTTCTTCGTCGGACGAAGCGCGCACGAGGACGAAGCCGCCGACGGGCTGCTGGCGGCCGCTGAGGGCTACTGCGCCGGAGCCGGGAAGACGGAGATCCGGGTGACCCAGTATACCGGGCCCTATATCCACCCAGGGGTTGACGTGCGATACGATTGGCTCTGCGAGCATCTGGCAGGCCGCGGGTACAGGGACGTGCAGACGATCGAGGACGTCGCAGTGGATCTCGAAGGGAGTGAGATTGGCGAGCGTCTGGAGAAGGCGCGCCGGCGCGTGGGGTCGGATATTGAGATGATATCCTGGCAACCCGAGTTGCTCTCTGGCATGCGGGCGTTCGTCGCCGAAGGCAAGATGCCAGAGTGGTTCCCGACGGGATGGGAGTCCCGCTACTCCGAGCGGGACGACACGACGGCGATCCTGCGAAGAGGGGAGGAGATCATCGGCTGGGCGCACTTCTCGCCCGGCGTTCCCTGCGCGGGCTTCGGGCCGACGCTGGTTCTGCCGCGGGAGCGGGGCAAGGGGTACGGCGGGCTGCTCTTGCTAGACTGCATGGCGCGAGCGCACCGACGCGGCACAGAACGGATGCGGGCGGGGTGGGCAAACACGGGCTTTTACGTGGCGAACGGCTGGCATATCTGCCGGCGGTTCGCGGTTTTCACCAAGCCCCTGACGCCCCGGCCATAGCGCGGGGGCGACCACTCCCGGCCGCCCCCGAAAGAATCGCGGCAGGACGCTACAGCGGCAGCGTGACCGGCTGCCCCCTCTCCGCCGAGCGGTAGATGGCCAGGACGACCTCCAGCGCCTTGCGGCCGTCGAGGCCGGTCGCGGGAGGTGTGCGGCCCGCTCGCAGGGCGGCGGCGAGCTCGTTGTAGAACTCGACGTGGACTGCGTCGTCGAACTCGCGGGACACCCATTCTCTGGCGGGGAGATCCTCCGCCGCCTCTGTCAGAAACGCCTCCGCCTTCCCATTGTAGAGTCCGAACCGGACCTGCCCTTTGGTGCCGAGCACGGTGACATCGTGGTCGATGCTGCCCCCGAAGAAGCAGGAGGCGCCTTCGACGGAGCCGATGGCGTCGTTGTCGTACCGGAGAGAGGCAATGCCGAGGTCTTCCACCTCGACGTCGGTGCAGAAGGTTCCGGTCTCGGCGAAGGCGCGGGTGACCTCGAGGCCGGTTATCGCCCGCGCCAGGTCGATGTGGTGAATGAGATTCGTGATGATCACGCCGCCGCCGCTCTGGGCGCGGGACTTCCGCCAATCGGTCTTTGTCCGGCCGGAGAATCCGCCCGTCCAGTACGCATCCTTCTTCTCGCCGACACCGCGAAGCCGGATGCCGATCACCCGGCCGAGCGCGCCCGCCTTCAGTAGGCGGCCGAGCCACTTGGCGGCACCGGCGTAGCGCCAAGGGAAGCACGTCGACAGGGCGACTCCGGCGCTCTCACAGTCGGCGATCATCCCGTCCGCGTCCGGCAGATCGGGCGCGAGCGGCTTCTCGCAGAGGACGTGCTTGCCCGCCTTCGCCGCCTTCTCCGTCAGCTCGTCGTGGGTGAAGGCCGGCGTGGCGAGCGTGACGAGCTCCACCTCGGGCCGCGCCAGCAACTCGTCCAGGTTCGTGGTCCAGGGAACGCCGTGCTCCTCGCCCATGCTCCTTGCCGAGGACTCCACGACATCCATACAGGCCACGAGCGACGCGCCCTCCGCGTCGGCCAGGGCTTCCGCGTGCGCGGGCGCAATATCGCCACATCCGATCAGACCGACTCCCAAAGGCTCGCCTGCCATTTCGCTATCCCGTGATTCCTCTCAGATAGGCCGCGAATCGCGGCACCTCGATCATCGCGTCCTTTCCTGGCTCCTCATATTCGATCGACAGAAAGCCCCGATACCCGGCCTTCCGCATGATCTCCGCCACCCGGCCGTAGTCCACCCAATCGTGGACTTCGCCAAACTGGGAAGTCGGCTTCGCATGAGTCATGACAGTGTGCGGAGCCGTCTGTGCGAACTCCGCATATGGATCCCTGCTATAATTGCCGAAGTCCAACAGCGCGCCGACCCATGCCGAGTCAACCGTCTCGAGTATCCGGGTTAGGCCGTCTGCCGTGCCGGTCAGGCCGCCGTGGTTCTCCAGCCCGATGGTCACCCCTACCCTCTCGGCATGCTCGGCACAGTCCTTCAAGCCGTCGACCGTCCACTGGAAAGCATCTTCCTCCGGCTGACCCTCCGGGGCTTCGCCCGCGAACACCCGCAGGCATGGCGATCCCAGGTGCGAGGAGATGTCCAACCATTCCTTGACGAATGCAACGTGCTTCTGCCGTTCCTCCGCGGTGGCGAGACAGAAAGCGCCCCCAATGGCCGTGCCTGCCAGCTCCAGCCCACAACGGAAGAGATGCCTCTTGAGGTTATTCAGATATCGCGTGCTTGTCTCGGGGAAGTAATACTGGGTCAGCTCGACCCCGTCCAGTCCAATCTCGGCACAGAAGTCGGCATACTTCTCCAGCGCGAGCCCCTTCTCCCGGAAATAACTGTTGAACGTGTATCCGGCACAGCTCAGTTTCACTTCGCTCCTCCAGCGAGAGAGATCGCACTCGGCTACGCTTTCGGCTCAGCCTCCGCCAATCCCTCTCCGCGGGAGACCTCGGTTCGGACGCGCTCAGCCGAGCGCGTCCGAGAGGGCGGAGAGTATCTGCTGCACCTTCGGAGGCTTCCGGAGCAACGTGGTGATGCCCAGCTCTCGCACCGCGTCGTCCTGCTCCGGATCCTGTCGTCCCGTGACGACGATCACAGGAATCCCGCTCCGCATCACCTTCCTCAGGAAGCTCAGCACCGAGACGCCGTTCTCCAGCGGCAGGCCGAGGTCGAGCAATATGGCGTGGGGAAGATCCCGGCGCGAAGCGGTCAGGGCTACCATGGCCTCCACACCGTTTCGGGCCTGGATGACCTCGTACCCTCCATGGGTGAGCAGCGCGTCGAGGAAGTGCATATCCGAAGGCTCGTCCTCCACCACGAGGATGCGGCGGGGAGCCTTTCGAACGGATTTCGAGTCGCGACTCACGGCGCTACTTCCTCCCGCAGACTGCACATCGACAGAGCCAGCAGCCGAGGTCTCATCATACAGCTAAGGCCTTTCACGCAAACGTACAAAGAGCCGCAGAAAACAAACCGGCGGCCTTCCTAAGCTGCTCTCGGAAGGGCCGCCGTCAGCGCTCCTTCGATGCGCAGGTAGAATCAGTGCGCTAGAGCTCTTCGAGGGGATAGACGCAAAGACCTTCTTCGCGGCGAAGGCAGGTGCGGTCAGTCCTTACGCCGACGGCCCGTGTGCGGTGACGCCTTCAGCGGCCCGGCGTGGCGCACAGAGACGGTTCCTCGCGCACCGCTGTCTCTACGACCTCGAGTAACTGGCGGGCCGAGACCGGCTTGGCGAGGAAGGCGCTGATCGCCAGTTGGCGCTCGCGTATTCGAGGCTCGAGGTCGGGCCGACCAGTCAGAACCACCACCGGGAGCGATTGTGTCTCTCCGGCTTTCCTGAGGATGGTAAGCAGCTCGATGCCACCGTGTTCCGGGAGTCCAAGGTCCAGCACGATAGCGGCCGGCATCGGCGGGTCAGGAGCCATGACTGCAGCCATGGCTTCCGCCTCATTCTGGGCGACGCCAACGCGGTACCCCGCGCCCTCGAGAATGTCGGCCACGACCGCCCCGACCTCGGGGTCGTCGTCCACGACTAAGATGAAAGGCCGATCGTCATCAGCTCGGCCGCGCAACCGAGCCTGGATACGCAGTGCCCGCTCGAGCTGTCGCGGGGCTACAGACCCCATGTCGACCAGAATATCGCCGACGCGTTGTCCGGTTGACTGCTGGCGGCGAAGCGCCTGGCGCAATTCCTCGGCGGTTATGATCTCCCCGGCAAGCAGAAGCTGCCCCAGCAGTGCGCACGATTCATGTTCGCTCATGGTGAATCTCCAGATCCGACCTCACGGTGCGCCTCGGCAGCGAGATCTTCAGCACCTTCTATTTTCCACAACTTCGGGTTCGATCGACGCCAGGTTGAGCCCCAAAACCGACGTTGATGCACCAATGGGAGGAAGCTCGAGGCAGGAGCCGCCCCGACCGGCGAGAAAGGCTAGCTCAACGTCGGCAGCAAGGAGGCGAGGAACATGGCACGTGGCACGCAGTTGTCGGTTGCGATGGAGAACAAGCCAGGGCAGCTGGCAAAGCTCGGCGCGACGCTGGCGCGAGCCAAAGTGAACATCGAGGCGATATCAGTTCTCGACTCATCGGAAGTCGGAGTCGTGCGGTTGGTGACCTCCGCCAACGCCAAGGCGCGGGCGGCGCTCAAGAAGGCCGGCATGACCGTGGTCCAGCAGCCGGTGCTCGTCGCAAAGCTCCCAAATGAGCCGGGCGCCCTCGGTTCTGCCGCGAAGAAGCTCGCCGCCGCCAGGGTGAATATCGAGTTCGTCTATGGGAGCGCAGCCAGCGCGGGCAAGCTGAGCACGATTGTCATCGGTGTCTCCGATATTGATCGCGCAGCGAGGGTAAAGCTCTAACTCTACGGCTCCCGAGACAGTCAGAGTCAGCGGCCCGGGGCTCCCCGGGCCGCTCTGGCTCCTGCCCCCCCGTCGGTGTTCGCTAGCGCACGGCCAAAAGCAGCAGCCTCGTTGCAGCGGCAACGAGTGCCGCCCCGGGGATCGTCAGAATCCACGCCCATACCACGCCCACCGTGACGCCCCATCTCACTGCTGACAGCCGTCGCGTCGAGCCGACGCCCACGATTGCCCCGGTGATCGTGTGTGTCGTGCTGACGGGAATCCCCGCCGCTGCCGTTCCAAAGAGGGAGGCGGCCGCGGCCGTCTCCGCACAAAAACCATCCACCGGCTGCAGCTTCGTGATCCTCATGCCCATCGTCTTGATGATCCGCCAGCCTCCAGTCATAGTCCCGAGGGATATCGCGGCATAGGCTGTCACAATGACCCACAAGGGGACGACGAAGGTGTCGCCCAGGTAGCCGTTCGCGAACAGCAATATCGCCACGACCCCCATCGTCTTCTGAGCATCGTTCGCGCCGTGCCCCAGACTGTAGAGTGCCGCCGACACAAGCTGCAAGCGACGGAAATGCCGGGCCGTTGCCTTCGGCGAGCTGTGCCAGAACAGCCAGCTGATTATCGTTCGCGCAGCATATCCCAGAACGAGGCCGATCAGGGGCGACAGCACGACGAAGGCCACGACCTTGTACAGGCCGGGAAGAATGAGAGCATCCTTCCCCGACTGGACCAGCGCGGCTCCGACGAGGCCGCCGATGAGAGCATGGGACGAACTGGTCGGCACACCCACGTACCAGGTGGCAAGATCCCACACGATCGCGCCCACGAGCGCGGCCAGAATCAGCTCGTTGGTAACGCTCTGCTGGTCGATGAGCTTCGCCCCGACTGTCTCTGCAACGCGGACGCCGAACACGAAGAAGGCAGCGAAGTTGAAGAAGGCGGCCCAGACCACGGCGTAGCTGGGCCGCAGAACGCGGGTCGACACGACCGTTGCGATGGAGTTCGCAGCATCGTGGAACCCGTTGATGAAGTCGAAAATGAATGCAACCACACAGATGAAGATGACGTAGATGAGGGCTGAGTCCATGTTCGGGGAGCGCTACGTGTGCTTCACGACGATGCCTTCGAGGATCGAGGCAACGTCTTCGCACTTGTCGATGGCGTCTTCGACGTGGTCGTAGATCTCCTTCCACTTCAGCGCGTGCAGTGCATCAGACCCCTTGAACAGGTTGGCCAGCGCCCGTCGGCTCTGTTCGTCGCCCATATTCTCGAGGCGGTGAATTTCGATGCAGTAGTCCATGATCCGTCGAGCATTCCTGGTCACATCGCTGAGGCCTTCGACCGCATGCTCGAGCGCTTTCGTGCTGTCCGCCAGTACCTTGGCGAGTGTCACCATCTCGGGACCGGCCTCGCCTGCCTCGTACAGGAACATCCGATCAGCCGTCGCCTCGATGTTGTCGAGTACGTCGTCTAAGCGGCATGACAGCGCGTGGATGTCCTCGTGGTCGAATGGCGTGATAAAGGTGCGATTCAGGCGGTCGGCGATCTCGTGCGTCGTGATGTCCCCTTCGTGCTCGACATCCTCAATCCGCTTCCTGAGATCGGACGCCTGAGTGTGGTCGGCAACCAGTTCAAGCAGGAGGGCAGCGCCTCTGACGAGGTTCGCTGCCTGATTGTTGAACAACTCGAAGAAGCGCTCCTCTTTGGGCATGAAGTTCAATTTCATCTTCCGAGCCTCGAGACCCAAAGCCATCGCATGGGGTTTCTCTGTCCTTTCTCCTTCTTGCTCCAGCAGACCTTTCCAGCATCCCGGAAAACCCGCGGGGAAACCCAAGAAGCCGAGTTCTCTCGGCCGCTCGCCGCGGCGGCCCGAGAGGAGCCCCACGGTGGCCTGCAGAAGATGAAGGAGGACGGAGTACCGGACAGCGCTCGCTGGACCTCTCCGAGGTTTGCAGAGTCGACTCTCTTGTGCCGGCTCCGGGACCGTAACCATCGCTTCGGAGGAGGAGGCTCGGCGATGTATGACGTTGTCGTCGTGGGGGCAGGCCCCACCGGATGCTATGCCGCTCGGCAACTGGCGCGTCTCGGTTACGAAGTGCTCGTGCTCGAGGAGCATGCGGAGATTGGAGAACCCGTCCACTGCACCGGCATCATCAGTATGGAGGCCTGCAAGCGCTTCGGTCTGGACCACACCTGCATCGAAGCATATCTCTCCAGCGCACGCTTCGTCTCTCCTGGTGGGGATTTCTTCCTCGTCTCATCGAAAGAAGCCCAAGCCGTCGTCGTGGACAGGCAACGCTTCGATCATATGTTGGGGGAACAAGCCCTGTCGTCAGGAGCCAGCTTCCTCCTCGGCACGCGGGTGGAGAGCGTATCGGTTCGGGAGGATGCCGTCCTGGTCTCTGCGCGCTGCCTTGGCGAACCGGCCGCATTCCGCTCATCCCTCCTTATAGCTGCAACCGGGACAGATGACACGATCACCGAGCAATTGGGCCTTGCGGAGTGCTCCGGGCCGTCCATCTTCGGAGCTCAGCTCTTCGCAGAGACGACGGACCTCGATTGCGTGGAAATCCACTTCGGTCGGCATGTGGCTCCCGGAGGATTTGCCTGGGCCGTTCCGGCGAACGGCCACGGCTGCAGAGTCGGGCTCGTCTCTCAGGCCCAGCCCCGACCCTTACTGAACGGATTCGCCGAAGCGCTGGAGGCGCGGGGCGCAATCCGCCGCAACGGGGCGCGCATGCGGTGTCGGGCCGTCCCCTTCGGACCTCGAATCCCCTCCTACGGGGACAGAGTCCTGGTGATCGGCGACGCCGCCGGCCAGGTCAAGGCGACAACTAGCGGGGGCATCTACTACGGGCTGCTCGGCGCCGAGGAGGCTGTGGCGGCGGCTGATTGCGCCTTGCGCAGCGGCGATCTCAGCGTCGACCGGCTTTCGGAGTACGAGGCGAAGTGGATGGCTAGGATCGGCGCGGAGCAGCGCGTTGGCCGCGTTTTGCGTAGGATCCAGAGCACACTAGGCGACAAAGATATCGATTCTCTGTTCAGACTCGCGAAGCACACCGGTCTTCCACGCATGCTGAGCCGCCTCCACTTCGACTGGCATACCTCCGGCCTCCTCACACTGCTGTGGCGAGAGTTGTTCGGAGCCGTTCCCGCAGGCGAGTCGGAAGTCGTCCCAGTGCGTCAATCATAGAATTCCTGCCCTCGCTCGTCTGCTTGCGAGTAGCCGGCAGGAGTTGTACCTCTCCAGCATATGTTTCGCACCATCTCCGCATTCCAGCTCCACTAGCTTGGTCGCCATCCTGACTGACGCTCAATGCTCCGCGCACTGAGACAACCTATGGAGTTTCTTGCATTATGGTTAGGAGCACCCATAATGCAAGAAACTCTACCGCGCACGGCGTGAGGCTCACACAGTAGATTCTCTTGCATTACGGTCGTAACCGTAATGCAAGAGAATCCGTAGGTCCGACTTGCGTCTCATACCTTGGCCTTACCTCTCGAACGTGTACCCAAGCTGAGTCGTGAAGGTGGACTCGCTGCACTCGGTGCGAAGTCGTAAGCGCACGGTCGAGTATTCTGTGCCGAAGGCGCGTCCGACGTGAACTGACTGGCCCCGTATCTCTCTCCCGCCGGTGAGCCGCCGCGGCGTCTCCAAGGGTGCTCCCTCCGCTCCGGGGCAGGATGCCTGGAGCAACCGGCGAACTCTTCCCTGGCAGATCGTCAAGGGATGCGGGATGGCGACAGCGGCGGCCAGTGGCGCGCAACGAACACTGGCCGGGCCGTGGTGCCGTCGCCTGTCCGATGCGAGCAGCGGATGAGCGGCTGGTCTGAGGTGGACTCGCAAAACCGGCGCGCCCACGAACTGTGGGAGCAAGGCCGTCACGAGGAAGCGATCCGGGTTTGGGAGCAAGCCTATGCCCTGGACCCCGACAACGTTGATACACTCATCAATCTCGCCTGGGGTCTCGGCCGGACTGGGCGAGTAGTCGAAGCTTTGCCGCTCGCCGAGCGGGTCCTGGAACTCCATCCCGACGAATGGCGCGCTCATCACGCCTTCGGGCAGATTCACTATCAGGCGGGACGATACGAAGAAGCGATCTCAGCCTATTCAGCGGCGCTCGAAGCTGGCTCAAACGACGTCCTGCTCCATTGCGATCTAGCCGACGCCCTCTACTCCACGGGACGCTTCGCAGACGCAGCACAGTCCTACGCACAGGTCGCGGCGGCCCAGCCGGACGACGCCTACCCACACCTCTGGATGGGTTGGTCGCTCGCTCAGATCGGCAACCAGGCAGATGCCGCCGCCTGCTTCGAGCGGGCGCTGAAGCTCACGCCGAGCTGGCCCGAGGCGCTCTACGCCGTAGGTCAGACATGCTGCGCCCAGGGCGACTTCTCCCGCGCTCGGCACCTGCTGCAAGAAGCGCTGAACGGCTATCACACAGAAGACGAGGAGGGTCGCGCTGCCGCCGCCTGCGAGCTGGGCAACGCCTTCCGCGGCCTGGGCGAGCCGGAAGAAGCGGCGGACCTCTACCGGCAGGCCCTGGCTCTCGATCCCACCCATCCAACCGCACGCTTTAACCTCGGCCTCACCTATAGCGAACTCGGAGACTTCGAGAAGGCGGTCTCTGAGCTCGATATCATCATTCAGCTCGAACCCCAGGATGTCGAGGCCCTGGTCGAACGGGGCGGCGCCTATCTGGCGCTCGGGAAGCACGACGATGCTGTTGAGAGCTACGGCGCTGCGCTCGATATCGCTCCGGACCAAGTCGAGGCCCACAGCGGCCTCGGGCTGGCCTACTACATGATTGGGCTGTACGACCTGTCCGCCGCGCAGTACGCTCGCGCTGCAGTGCTTGCCCCCGACGATCCCTGGCTGGAGTACAACTTGGCCATCGCCCTCGAGGCGGCCGGGCGACAAGCAGAGGCGGACGCAGCCTTCGAGCAAGGGCTTTATAGAGGCAGCGATAACGTCGAGGTGTGTGTGGCGGTAGCACGGGCGATGACATCGCACGGGCGCAACCCAGAGGGAGCGATCGAGGCCGCACGCCGCGCCTGCGGAGCCGATCTGGCGAACGCTGACGCCTTCGATGCCCTGGCGATGGCCCTCTACTCCGCCGGACGATACGAGGCGGCGCTGGAGCCCTCACAGGAGGCGACCCGACTTGATCCCGAGGCGGCCGAGTACCGCTACGACCTCGGGCTGATTCAGAACGCGACGGGAGATCATGACGGTGCCCGTCAGAGCTTCACGCGAGCGCTCGAGCTGGCGCCCGATTTCGAGGAGGCGAGAGAGAACCTGCGGCGGCTCGACGAGGACTTGTGACGAGCGATGGTTACGGGACTCCGCGGCGCGGCCCCACTGGTCCATGAGTGACCCCCGCGCCGAAATCCGCCCGTCCCGACGCAAGGAGGCCCTCATGAGACGCTTCTCGCGAGACCGATTCGTCTCCGAGATGAGCGCGGCCAACCCGCCCGTGTATTTCGCTGAGGACGGCGAGACCTTCCTCGTCGAGACCTTGGACTGCGACGGCGGGCTGCGGGGACGAGATGGGGCTGTGCGCTCCTGGCCGACTCCTCCCAACCCAGCCACGGGGCCCATCGAGGTGAAAGGCTGCCGGCCCGGCGAGGCACTGGAGGTCACCATCCATGAGATTCGACCTGCTGACTGGGGGTTCATCAGCGGCGCGGGAGACTGGACGCAGGCCACAGTGGTCGAGATCGAGGACGGCCTGGCGATCTACCCCTGGGGGCTGCACCTCCCCGTGAAGCCTATCATCGGCGTGATCGGGGTGGCGCCCGCGGGCGAGCCCGTACCCACGAACGTTCCCGGCGACCACGGCGGCAACCTCGACACCGTCGATGTCTGCCCCGGCGCAACGATCTACCTCCCCGTAGCAGTCCCCGGCGCCATGCTGGCACTGGGGGATGTGCATGCCTTGCAGGGAGACAGTGAGTGCTGCGGCACCGGCCTCGAGTGCGAGGCCGAGGTCGCGCTCACTGTCCGCCGCATCTCCGATCCGCTGTGGGACAGCGTCTACCTCGTCCGCAACGACACCCTGATGATCTTCGCTCATGGAGACACGGTGGACGAAGCGGCCTGGGGCGTCGTAGAGGCGATGTCCAAGCTCCTGTCGAAGCTCACTGGACTATCGGAGAAACAGGCATGTCGGCTCTTGTCGACCGCGGGCGATGTGCGTATCTCTCAGATAGTAAATCCGAAGAAGACGTGCCGTGCCATCATCCCGAGAGCGGTTATCCCGGAGCACTGGCCGTTCTGACGACGCAGCGGGTAGCGCGGTGCCTGCCCCCGCACGCGATGTGCGATGACGACCGGATGGAGGACCACTCATGAAGGCCAAAGCCGTATACGCCGTCGCCAAGGATACCGTCGAGCTCAAGGACTTCGACATAGACGAAGCGCAGCTCGAGCCCAAGCAGATGCTGGTGAAGACCCACTACTCGCTCATCAGTCCCGGCACCGAGCTCGACTGCGTCTCGGGAAAGGAATCGTCCTGGTTCCACTTCCCACAGCAGCTCGGCTATTGCTCGGCGGGGGAGATCGCGGTCGCCGGCGGGGCGGTCTCCGACTACGCCAAGGGCGACGTGGTCCTCACCCAGACGAGTCACGCCAGCCACCACCTCATCGACGCTGACCTGATCCGCACCAAGGTCCGCGCCTCCATCCCCCCGAACATCGCCGTCTGGACCCACATGGCGCTCATCTCGATGACGGCGCTGCGCGCCTCCCGCGCCGACCTCGGCGACACGGCGGTGGTGCTGGGGCAGGGCATCGTCGGGAACTTCGCCGCTCAGCTCTTCCAAGCCCAGGGGTGCCGCGTCATTGCCGTGGACCGCATCGCCTCCCGGCTCGACATCGCGAAGCGGTGTGGGATCGAGATGGTCGTCGATGCCTCGGCCGAGGACGCCGTCGAAGCGGTGAAGAAGCTGACCGACGGGCGGGGAGCCGAGGTCATCGTGGAGGCGACCGGCATCGCCGCCGTCGCCCTCAATGCCATCGACATGGCCGCCCAGAACGCGGAGATGATTCAGCTCGGAACGCCGCGGGGCAGCTACGAGGCCGATGTCGCGCCCCTGCTGCGGGCCGTCCATCGGGCCAGCCCCAACGTGACGCTGAAGGGCGCCCACGGCGGCTCGATTCCGGCCGCTCCGAACCAGTTCATGAAGCACTCGCTCGCCCGCAACGCGCGGATCATCCTCGACATGATCGAGCGAGGGGAGTTCCGTGTCGAGCCTCTGCTCACCCGCACCATCACGCCCGAGGAAGCGCCGCAGGTGTACCGGGAACTCCGCGACCGACCGGAGAGTTCCTTGGGTTTCATTCTCGACTGGACAGGCTGACCGGCGAAGGGCGACCTCGGTGCGGAGCTAGACTCCGTCCTGCGATAGCGCAGCAAGCAGCGTCCGCCCGACTTGCGCCAGCGACTCCGGCGAGCACTTGTCCGGCGTATCCGCGGTCGTATGCCAGTGCGCGTAGTCGAAGTCGATCACATCGATGCACGGGATCCCGCGGTCGAGCAGGAAGACGTGGTCGTCCAGCACCGCCAGGCCGGGGTCGCGGACGAAAGCGGTCGCGCCGATCTTCTCGGCGGCGGTCCAGATGCGGTCCACGACCGCGGGTGCGCCTTGGACGGAGAAGCGTTCGGGCCTGATCTTGAGATCGCGGTCGCCCACCATGTCCAGCAGGACCGCCCACTCCACCTTCGGGCCGGCGAACGTCCGGGCGAAGTGCTTCGACCCCAGGAACATGTCTTCCGCGGTCGGCCCGTAGTCCTCACCATCGAACAACACGATGGTGACGCGCGGGCGCGGCGGATGGGCCTTCAGCACCCGCGCGATCTCCAACAACACGGCGACGCCCGAGGCCCCATCGTTGGCGCCGAGAATGGGCTTCACATGGCTCGCCGGATCCGGGTCGCGGTCGGCCGTGGGGCGGCTGTCCCAGTGGGCACACAGCATGACATGGCGTTTCCCCGCGGGGTTGAAGGTGGCGACGATATTGGACAGGGGGAGCGTCTTTCCGCCGACGGTCGCGGTAAAGCGCTGCACGGAGACCTCATCGGCGCAATCGTACAGGGTCCGGGCGAGCCAGCGGGCGCACTCGGCATGGGCCTGCGTGCCGGGCACGCGCGGGCCGAACTCGCACTGAGTGACGAGATCGCGGTAGGCGCGAGCTGCATTGAACCGAGCGGGCGCGGCCGCGAGCGCCGTGACCGCGAAGCAAAGGCAGATCGCTGCCGCGAGCGCAGCGTACGAGCGGAATCGGGGCCTCATGCGCCTTCCGTCCGGAAATCGGGCACGGGAGTGACCGCGCCGCCCTGCGCCACCGACTCGATCGCGCAGATACCCGGCACCGTGTAGTCGAGCCCGCGGTACACGTCGATCGGTGGCGTTTCATCGCGCTCGATGGCCGCGAGGAAGTCCTTCAGCATCCAGTACTCCGTCGTCCCGTGCCCCCCGACACGCGCCTCCTCGCCCACCGCCAGCCGCTCCGGGATATACCGCTCGGCGTAGTCCATTAGATGGTGCCACCGCGCGCTGTCGCCACACCGGGACGGCTCGTGCTGCGATTCGAGCCACACCTTCGCCTCGTCCCCTAACCCCCGCCGGCCCTCATAGCTTCCCGTGCTTCCTTGCAGCGCGTAGTAGGCCGCGGCATGCGGCCTCGGCGACACGGTGTCCACCCGCACCTCGAGCGTCCCGCCGCGGGCCGTCCGCATGAGCATCTTGTAGTTGAACACGCCCTCCCGGCCGCGCGCAACGCGCGAGGTCTCGGTCGCCAGGGCCGCCACCTGCGTCACCCGGTCCTCGAAGAAGTACAGCAGGGGCCCGAGGCTGTGGGTGCAGTACACTCCGAGGCCGATCCCGCTCCCGGTCTGCCCTCGCCAGGTGGGTGCCCCGCCGGCATCGCGCCACAGCTCTCGGCAATCGTGGATGTACGCGCCCTCCCCGTAGTAGACCTCACCGAAGCACCCATCATCCGCCATCCGCTTGACCAGTTCCACCTCGTCCAGGTATCGGTAATTCTCGGCCAGCATGTAGTGCGCCGAGCTTGCCTTGGCCGCATCCGCCAGCTGACGGGCGGCGTCCAGCGTATTGACCGCGGGCACCTCCGACAGCACGTGGATTCCTCGCGCCAGCGCGGCCGCTGACTGCTCCGCGTGGAAGCGAATGGGAGTGCACACGATGACAGCGTCCAGGCCGGACTCGAGAAATGGCTCGAGGTCCGTGAACGCCTGCGCGTCGGCCATCGCCGCCGCCCGATTCGCGTTCTCGCCCCTCACATCGCAGACGGCCGCGACGCGGGCATCCGGGAACGCCTCCAGTGCACGGATGAAGCTGTCCCCCCGCGCGGTGCCAACGCCAAGGTGTCCCGCGCCGATGACGCCAAACCGGATGGACATACCGCCTCCCTCACTTGCTCGACCGCCGACGCTACCCCGCCGCTTGAAGCTCGTTGACGCGCGTCGCCGCGTTCTTCGTGCGAGTGAGCCTGATTCCGTCGAGCTTGGCGATGGCGATTTCGGCCAGATAGAGCACCCGGCAGCCCGGCTCGAGGTGCCCCATGTAGGTCTGGTCCTTGATGGAGATACAGGTGTGAAGGTGAGGAGTGAAATCGGCGATAATTCCGTCGATGCTGAGTAGCTCGATCGGCCCCTCGTAGGTGACGAACTCGTCCTTCGGCGGGAAACCCGTGTGGGTGATGTGATGGAGTTGGGCTTGGTCAAGCGTGCCGATGCCCGAGATCACGACGCCCGTGTGGATACCATTGTCTCTCGCCACCTTCTCGACGGAGGCGAGCACATCGTCGCCCCTGTCCAGCCTGACCGCCACGACTTCGGCTATCCGGCCGCCCGGAAACACGTCCATTCCGCTCCTCCTGACAGGCTTCTCGCTGCGCTGGCGCCTTCAACAGCGACAGGTGACCTGTTCGCCTCAACGCGACCTGCCCCTGCCCGGCCGCCGCTGTCACGCGCGGGACTACGAAGGCAGGGAAAGGGAGATCGGAGCGGCGGGAACCAACCGCGCCCTCCCCGGCACGCGGCAAGACGGCGCGCGGGGACGACGCGCGTGACAAGACGTCAAGAGGTGGAATGCTCAGTCTAAATGGCCCGCAGCGCTACCGCAATCACCGTGGCGAGGATCGCGGCGCCCACGCCCACATACACCCAGATCTTCTCCAGACCGGACTTGCCCTTCTTCTTGCTTCCGAGATACGCGCCGCAGGACTTGCACTTGAACCGAGTGTACGGGTTGACGGTTTCGCACTTCGGACACGTCGCGCCAACCAACTCGGCGCTCCGCCTCACCCTTTCGTAGCGGATCTCCGACTTGCTTCCCAGCTTGACCGGCAGGATCGCTTTACACGATGTGCATCTGGTCAGCCCTTCCTCGTTCTGAGCACCACACTTACGACAGACTGCCATGTCTACTGCGCCTCCAATTCGCGACAACTGTGTTGTTGTAGACGCGCGCTCCCGCCAGGCACGCTGGGAAATCCTCTCTCACACCGGGGACCCGAAACACGCCCCTCTCGGGCACTTGCCGTGGGTGTGACCACTGAGGGGAATACCCGATAGAACCGGCAATCAAACCGGGTGTCTAAGTTCAGTGTGCCATGACCAAGTCCTTCTTCCACGAACCGGGCCATCATCCGCATGTCGCCAGGAAATCGCTGTAGACCGCCGAACCAGAGGCCAGCTTCCGGGCGAGGGGAGGAATACCCGCAATGTCACGTTTCTGCGCTAGCCGCATGCTTTTCCCAGTTCTAGTCGCGGTCGCACTTGTGAGTCACGCCCAGGCTGCCGCCGATGGCGTCGCCTGTCCCCGAATCGCCTTCAGTCCGGTGCTCGATAGCCGTCTCGACGATTGGCCGCCCTTGCCCCAGATCGTCATTGCAGGGCCGGCCGACTGGCGCCCGGCCGCGGCGCAGTTCGCCGAGTACGGCGGTCCAGAAGATATATCGGCAGAAATCCGTCTCGCCTGGGATAACCAGTGGCTCTATCTCTCCGTCGAGACCAGAGATGACCACCTCGTTCGCGTGCGCTCGGCGGCCGAAATAGACCGCGGAGACAGCATCGTCCTCGCCCTGGTCGGCGAAGACGCCGATCAGGTGAACCAGTTCGTCGTCGCCCTTCTGAGTGCCACTTCTCTCGTATGGCGGGCCGAGCCAGCCCAGGACTCGGGAGAGGTCAGGACCATCGGCCGCGCACTGGCGGCGAGGGCCGACGAGGAGGGTGGCAACCGCCTCATCTACGAACTCGCCATTCCCTGGTCCGAACTGAACCAGCTCCGACCCCTCCCGGGCGCCACGTTTACGCTGACGGTGTCCGTCTGCGACGACGATGGCGATGGGCTGAAGGGCTGCCTCGAACGTGCAGTGCCCGTCGTACTCTCCACCCGAGGACTAGCTTCTTCGGTGATTCCGGAGCCTGGGCGTGCAACCTCCGCCTTCAAACCATCTTTTCCCGCGCCCCAGGTTGCACGCTTCGACGAGAAGTGCTTCACCCTCGAGGACGCAGACGTCCTCTTGCTCGGCGGCGAGATCCAGTACGCGCTTCTGCCGAGAGATGCCTGGCCCAGAAGAGTGGATCTGCTCAAGGCTGCTGGCCTCAACACAGTTGGCGTCACCGTTCCCTGGTCCGTCCACCAGCCGAGTCCCGAGGCGCCCAATCTCGAAACGCTCCGCCAGTTTCTCGACCTCTGCCAGGCCGCCGGCCTTTGGGTCCAGCTCAACATCGGACCCTACGCCGGCGAGGCCTGGGAGGCGGGCGGCGTGCCGGGTTGGGTCGTAGCCCTCGGCTCCGAAAAGGAGATCGAGGCAGCTGCCGAGCAATGGCTCGATTCACTCCTGCCGATAACCGCCGAGTATCAGCTCAGCGCCGGTGGACCGGTCGCTCACATCGTCGTCCGACCTCTGCCGGACCGCCGGGGCAGGATCGGGGCCGCCGATCTCGAGCACCTGGTCGCGCGGGTGCGGTCCGTCGGCATCATCCTCCCGGTGGTCACAGTGAACGCCCCCGCCGCCCGCAGCGATGGTACTCAGGCGTTGGTCAACATCCTCGACACGCTCAGCCTCTACCAGCCAGTCGATGGGGAGCAGCTGTCCTCTCAGCTACAGGCCCTGGGGCGAGAGGAGATCGGTCCGGCCCTCATGACCGCTCTGCCGGGTGAACAGCGCTCCCCCGAGGTCGCTCGCCGGAGCGCGGACCTGGTGCGTATCGCTCTAGCGAACGGCGCCGCCGGGGTCACCATGTCCGAGTTTGCCCCCGGCTCTGATCCCTCGCTCGTGCGCGAGCCCGGCGACTGGACTATGTGCGGCGCCATCGACCCCGCCGGGGCCCTCACCCCAGGCTACGGCGAGGTTCGACTGCTCGGCAGCTTCGTCCGCGCGTTTCAATCTCCACTCGTCCGAGCTACCGCTGCCGCGGATGTGGTCAAGTCCGACGACCCGGATGTCCGCGCGCTCGTTCGCTACGGCGAGAAGCAGGCATTCCTCTTCCTTTGGGATGAGGCCGGCAAGTCCGATCACCAGGTCCGGCTCAGCTACCGCAACCCGGAAACCGACGAACGAAGCAGCATCCCCGAGGCCGGCGCCATCTACCTCCCGCCAGGGGGAGCCAAGATACTGCCTCTCGACCTGCCCGTCGGCCGCGGGCGTGTCCGCTACTGCACCTCCGAGGTGCTCTGGCTCCACTCCCTCGGCGGGCGTAGGCTCCTCGTGCTCTACGGGGACCCGGACACCCCAGGCGAGATCGCCATACATTTGCCCGGGCCACCTCTCGTCATCGGCGACGTCGCCCGAGAGAAATGGGACTCCGAGGCACAGACCCTCACCCTCGACTACTACCATGGGTCCACTGATAGCTACATCCTCGTTGACGAGCTCGAGATCGCGGTTCTCTCCCGCCAGCGAGCGGCCATGGCCGACATGATCGCAGTGGAGAACCAAGCCGTAACTCTCAGCGCCGGCGCGAGCGCTACCGACGCGAGCCTGGATGCCCGCTCCATTCGCGCCACGCTCGACTGTCCCCAGGGGGTTGTGGACGTGACGGCCGCCCTCCCGAGGCGGCCCTCTTCAGTGACCCTTGATGGCCAGCCCCTGGACTTCACCTTCACTCAGCCGGAGCGAGTTCTGAAGGCGCAGATCAGGACCGAGCCTTTCGCCGACGGAAGGCGAGCCGCGTCCTTCTGGGACAAGGTCGGCCGCGCGGTTCTCGGGGGGCCACCCTATCTGTACGCCCGCTTCGACCGCGGGCCCTTCACGCCGGACGCCAAAGCGCCGGGCGGAGACTGCGCTTCCTTCGATACGATAGCGGGAGCGCCTGAAGGCGTCGCTCTCGGAACGGGGTCGTTCGCCCGCCTCCGCACCCGTTTCTCCGCCCAAGCAACGGCCGAGATGCTCATCCAGGGATCTCGCTACCCAATTCTCACCTCAATCAATGGCATCTTCGTGCCCGGGCTGTCCGGTGACGGGCTGCTCCGCCAAGCGGACATCTCTCCGTTGCTCCGTCCCGGTCTGAACGAGCTCGAGCTGATGGTGCAAATAATCCCTCGGGCGCAGGGCTTCGCCGGTCTCTCCGACCAAACCGCCCGTCTGCCCGAGGTGCGCCTCATCACCCAGCTCGGGGAAGTGCCCCTGGAAGACTGGTACGTGTGCCCCGGACTCGCCGGTGAAGCCGCCGGCTATGCCGGCCATCAAGCCGATATCCGAAACTGGCATTACATCCGATTCGGCCCGTGGCGCGAGCGGGGCAAGGAGCTAACGGACATGTGGGGCCCAGGCTGGTACCGGATGACTCTCGACCTGCCGGACTCCGGCCTCTGGACCATCCCCTACTACGCCCGCATTGAGCTCCTGGGCGCCGGGAAGCTCTACTGGAACGGCCGTCCCTTCGCAACCGTCCAGGGCGACGGCACCTACCTCGTGCCCGTGTCCGCTCCGAAGGACTCCGAGGAGCGCAGCAACATTCTTGCGGCCGCCCTCTACGGGCTCTCCCCGCAGACCGGCCTCTACGCCGTCGAGGTCGCCGCAGACGAAAGACTCATGACCCGGCGCCGCGCGTTGGAGATTCGCTTCTGATCGACCGGCCCGTGTCTTGACAACGGATGTCCAGTTGCTAGACTATGGATCAGTAGGCGCAGAGCGGAAATAGCTCAGTTGGTAGAGCAACAGCTTCCCAAGCTGTGGGTCGCGGGTTCGAATCCCGTTTTCCGCTCCATCCTGGCGGCGTAGCCAAGTGGTAAGGCAGAGGTCTGCAAAACCTTTATTCGCCGGTTCGACTCCGGCCGCCGCCTCCACCTATCCGACACAGCCCTGCGGCGTGCACACTGATTCTCGCGCGGCTCCGGCCGCAATCAGGTTGCGCCTGCAACTGTGACCCGCTCCTCCCAGAGCCTCCCACGGCGACATCGACGCCACCCTTGATACTGATGCAGGCGTCCGAGCTGAGCAGCTCCAATTCGTACACTTGACAGGCGCATTCGGTTCTGCGACCGTATGCCTGCAGAGCGAACTGCAGAGGAGGTCACGAGAGCAATGTCTCAACACAGGATCGCGATCATCGGAGGGGGGAGTGCCTACGTCCCCGGAATCCTGTACTCCCTCGCGCATTCGGGCACGACGCTGTCAGGAAGCGAGATCGTCTTGATGGACGTTGATCCCTCTCGCCTGCCTATGATGACGAAGCTGTGCGAGAGGATGATCGACGAGGCGAAAGTGACGCTGACCGTCACCAGCACCACAGACGTGAGCCAAGCGCTGAAAGGCGCTACCTTCGTCTTAGGGAACTTCCGGCCCGGCGGGCTGGAGGGCCTGCGGCTGGACGAGACCATACCCGACAAGTACGACGTCCTCGGCCAGGAGACGACTGGGCCCGGCGGGACGTTCTTCGCCCTGCGTTCCATACCCCAAGTGCTCGACCTCTGCAAGGATATGGAGGACATCTGTCCGGAAGCTTGGCTCATCAACTACGTGAACCCGACGAACTTCGTCGCCGATGCCGTGCGACGGAGAAGCACGGTCAAGTCGCTCGCCATCTGCGACGGTGGGGGAAACTCGCTCGCCTACTCCTTGCCGGAGTTGTTCGGCGTGCAGCAGGACGAGGTGCAGGTCAGAGCCGCTGGCGTCAACCACCATTCCTGGGTCATGGAGCTTCACGTCTCAGGCGAGGAGGGCTATCCTCTGCTGCGCGAACGCCTGCGAAAGTCCGGGAAGTCCGGCTTCCGGGCCTGGGCGCTCGAAAGGCTCGGCATCTACCCCGCTAACCCAGACTACCTCTTCCCCTACTACAACTACGACGAGGCGCTAGCCGAGTTCCGCGCCGGCGATTCGCTCTACGGCATGTTCACAACGGACCTCCCCGAGCACTGGACGAACTTCGAGGCGATGGCCGAGGGCAAGGCTCGGGTCCAGATGGATGTCAACAAGCATCACACAGATGTCACCCACGGGGATCTCGCCGTGCAGATCATGCTGAGCATCGCTGGCAACGAGACGAAGGAGTTCCACGTCAATGTCCCAAACGAGGGAGCTGTCACCAACCTCCCTGAAGGCGCCATCGTGGAGGTCCCCGCGCTGGTCGATGCCGGCGGTGCCAGACCCCTGTGCATGGGCGAGTTGCCCAAGGCGGTGCTGGGGCTGACCCAGGCACTCATTGCCTGGCAGGAGCTGTCTGTGGATGCGGCGCTGACCGGCGACAGAAACACGGTCGTGCAGGCACTTGTAGCGCACCCGTGGATGCGCTCTACCGCGATAGCCGAGAAGCTGTGCGACGAGATGCTCGCGGCGCATGCGGGGTACCTACCTCAGTTTTGACAGAGATCAGACGGGGATGCTGAGATCGGGGTCGCCGATGGATGGGAGGCCCATGACACGACGGGATTTCCTGAAGGGAGCCGTTGGGGCCGCGCTGACCGCTCCCATCTTGCAGGGCTGTCGGTGGCAGCAGGGGGAGACGCGCCCCACCGAAGAGGAGACGGGAATGGCTGCTCAGACTGTGTTGCCGCGCTGGCGAGGCTTCAACGTGCACAACATGTTTCACACCGGGGGCTATGAGCCCTTCCGCGAAGAAGACTTCCTCTGGATCTCCGACTGGGGATTCGATTTCGCTCGCATCAACGTATGCTACACGCTGGTCGTGCACGATCGAGATCCCCATAAGCCGAACGAACAAGCCCTGGAGGAGGTCGACCGCGGCATCGAGCTCGCCCGCAAGCACAAGCTGCACGCCTGCCTCGACATGCACGTTGCCCCCGGCTATGCCTACCACGAAAGCGAGTACCAAGAGCCCTATAACCTCTGGAAGGATGAGGAAGCTCAGGAGGCCTTCTGCTTTCTCTGGCAGATGTACGCCAAGCGCTATCGCGGGATCCCTCCATCCGACCTTTCTTTCAATCTAATCAACGAGCCGGCGACGGAGATTGGGAAGATGACGCGAGAGGAGCACGAGCGCGTCATCCGCAGGTCCACCGCCGCGATCCGGGAAATATCCCCCGACCGGCTCATCATCGCCGACGGCCTGGAATGGGGCGATGAACCGCTTCCCGAACTGACCGACCTGGGCATCGCACAGAGCGGCCGTTTCTACACACCCTTCCACTTGACCCATTACCGCGCCGAGTGGGAAGGCGCAGAGGCGCAGACATGGCCCGAGCCGGTGTGGCCTGGCCTCGTCGAAGGCGGAAAGACGTGGAATCGGGAAACGCTCAAGGAGCATTACCGCCCCTGGGCCGAGCTGGCCAAGCAGGGCGTTGGCGTGGTCTGTGGGGAGGGCGGCGCCTACAAGAAGACGCCGCACCCCGTAGTACTTGGCTGGCTGCGAGACGTAATGGAAGTCCTGAAGGCGTACAACATCGGGTATAGCGTGTGGAACTTCCGGGGGCCGTTCGGTATCCTCGACTCCGGACGCGCCGACGTCGAGTATGAGAACTTCCACGGGCACAAGCTCGACCGGAAGATGCTCGCCCTGCTCCAGCAATCCTAAAAGAGCATTGAGCATTGGACGTTTCGGTGCCTCATCCAGACAATCCTCCACTCATATCAGACGACCGTCCATTTGACGGTTCGCCGGAATATGATCTAATAGGTACGGAGATATCCAGCCTGAAGCAGGGGAGGTCCCTATCATCTCGGGGTTTGCTTCACAAGGCGACGGCATTTCTCCTGTTTCTACGGGCGCGAGTGCCTGCTCGTCCGAGTTCGCGCATATCGGGCTGAAGCGCGCTCGACGTCTCAGTCCCCTCTTGAGCACCACTCTCCGTCCCATTCCAGTTCCACTCTCAGCGCTAGCTCTTTTCTGCAGCGGCCGGGCCTTGCGGCGCGGAAAGCGAGCCCATCCGGAGCAGCGGTTCGCGTGTGGAAGGAGGTGATCAGGTTTCCGGTCCCGGCAGTTGCACGTGTCTTTTCCGGTTCGTAACAGCATAACGCCTACTCTCCAGTAGGCAAACGGCGAACCCTTGAAGGAGGATGCGGAACAGATGATGCTTCACAAGCGACGTGGATTCACGCTCATTGAGCTGCTGGTGGTGATAGCGATCATTGGGATCCTAGCCGCCATGGTCTTTCCTGTCTTTGCGCGGGCGCGTGAGTCGGCCCGCAAGGCGGTGTGTCTCTCCAACGTAAAGAACATCGCCCTGGCTATCCAGATGTATCTGGCGGACAACAACGACGTCCTGCCGCCAAGTGAGCATCGGCAGGAGGTAGCGGAATTCTTCGACACCGGTCCCGGCAATTCCAGTTCAGCAGAAGCGACCGAGGACTGCTACACCAGCACTTCGGCCAACCCGTACCTGCGCTGGGTCGTAATCCTGGACGAGTATGTCAAGAACCGTGACGTCTGGCGGTGCCCGAGCGCGAAGTTGGTCAAGGGCGCCGGATGGATCGTCCCCGGTCCGGACTGGCTCGGCTACCTCATTGCGACCGCGGGCGGCTGGCCGTACAACGGAGCAGGCGACTGGGTCGGTGGTCCCTGCGAGGACGCCTGGCCGCCGGGATGGGGCGGTGTCATCACCGACTCACTCGCACAGAATACGATGGCCATGGACCCGGTAGCCGGCATGTTCATGGAGAAGGTCTTCGAGCAGAGCATTGGCACCAACGGGGAAGCCAGCGACATGAAGCTGGCGGGAGTCCAAGACCCGGTGCATTACTTGATCTGTGGGGACGCAGGCGCAACGACGGCTTCCATGGCACTGGGCCTCTTCGCCTACCCGGACATCTGCTGCCTGGAGTGCAGTGGCCTCGACGGCTGGACTCTGGACTGGGAGATTAGCTACGAGGAAGAGGGCGACTGCGTCTATCTGCACGCCCCCAACAACGGCGCTTTCGTCAAGGACTCGACGTTGCGCAAGCCCTACAGCCGTCACCTCGGCGGAGTGAACGGGGGCTACCTGGACGGTCATGCCTCCTGGATACTCTCTGACCTCGTCATCAGCAAGTTCGTGGATGGCGATATCGAGGGGCTCGAGCCTTGGGGTCCTTCGGGCGGCAATGCCGAAGTATGGTCGGACGATTGCTGCGGAGACACGAACTACGTCTGCCTGTTCTAGGTCAAGCAAAGATCCTGCCTGAGGCAGGATGTTGTTCATGAATCGCCGGAGCGCCCCCCGGGGCGCTCCGGCTACTTTTTGGCCCTGTGCTCCAGCCCCGGCGCCCAGCGCCAGTCGGCCATCGACCGAGCGAGATTCACCGTGTTGGAGACCATAGAGCCCAGCCGGGCGCGTTCTGCCTGGGCCCAGCGCACCTCGCGGGAGGGTGCGCGCGACGACCCGTGGTAACTCTGGGGGCGCGCCAGTTACAGGCTGAGCCCGAGGATCCGGAAGAGGACGGCCTGGAGGAGCCCCGCGCTCGCGCCGCCCGCCAGCAGCCCCAGGAAGAACGGCAGCGCTCGTCGATGCGCTCTCAGCCCGCCATACCGAAGCAGCAGCGACTTGGCTCCCCAGGAGATGATAATGGCCGGAAGCATTACATCGATAGGATAGCCGAAGGCCAAGGGAAACGCCACCGGGTGAACGGGCCAACTCGGGAACTGAAGCTTCAGCGCCATCAGCAGAATCGTTCCGCCGAACCCAATCCCGATCGCCTCTACGCCGCTCCAGCTTGGCCCGGTCGGCGTGCGCAGCCATGAGTCGAGCTTCTCTCCCGTATCCCGCGCCACAAAGATCGTCTCCCGGGAGATGTTGGAGGTGCCCAGTCCCAGGTCGTACCCGACGTGAATGCTGGCGGAGAAGTAGCACAGCATCGTCAGTGGGACCACCGCCAGCATGATCCAGGCAAGTTGGGTGGGGTTGATCGACGCCCGCTCGGCCATCCGCAGCCCCTCGAGCTGGGCGGGCGCCGGGTTCGGGCGCTGCTCCCCCATGTAGGGGCGAAGAATGGCAAGCAGGCCGAGCCCTCGAGATCCGATCGCCCGGGTCCCCGGGAACTGGGTCAGCGCAAACTCCGGCATGGCGCCGTACATCTCGTGGTTCGGCGGCCCGAGCTGGGCTCGCATCCGGCCCATCACCATCGCCATGATGAAGTACAAGAACAGGAAGATGGCAATCACTTCCCGAGTCATCCCGCCCCGCGCCAGCCAGCCCCACAGGAAGGCCAGCCCCCCCAGTGCGCCAAAGACAGCCGTCCGGTAGCTGAACGCCTCCTGGCTGTCGTCTGCGTGGGACCGCAGCCCAATAGCCTTCCGCAGAACCTCCACCAGGTAGCGGCGGTCCAGCCATATCACCGCGACCATCAGAGCCGTGAAGCTCCCCACGGTCTGTTGGTCTCCGTAAGGGAATCCCGACCATGGGTCGATGGTCCAGCCGAGGATGCGGCACACGACGTACTCCGTTCGCCATATGAGATTGAATACGATCATCGAGAATGCCAGATCGACCGGCATAAGATAGGAGAGCCCGATGTGCCACAGCTCCCAGTCCAGGGTCGGCGTACGCAGGGCGTCCCACGGTCGGTTGTTGATCATGAGAGGCCCCAGGTCGTAGCCCGTAGGGATACGCGGAAAGGCCGGCACGAACCGAGAGATCATGTTGAAGAGGATGACGCCGGCCGAGAGAGCTATGCCAATCCACCAGAGCGGGCTGCTGAACACCTCCCGCCGAGGATCGGTCATCTGCAGAGGCAGGATGGTCATGGGGAATGGAAGCTGCTCTTCCTGCGACCAGCGCCGCCGCACGATTACGTTCAGGCACATCGATACCCACAGCAGGGCCACGGCCCACGCTGTCCACCAGAACGCCGGCCGAAGCCAGGCCAGCAGGATCTCCGGCTGGTACGGGTTGGTATCTCCAAGGAAGAAACCGGCGAGCGCATCGCGATCGGTGACCACGAGCCACGGCGGGAGATTTGGCCACACCAACCGGTCCCACTGGTTCTCGGGCCCGGCATTCCAGATGGGCCAGGCGACCACGGTCGCGATGGAGCCCCCCCAATCCCAAACGCTCGCCGTCATTCCTATGCCGATGGCGAGCGCCATGTACACGGCGATGACTTCGGCGCGGGAAAGGACCCACTTCGGCCGCCACCGCTTGAGAGCGGCGTTGGCGACCGTCAGAATCACGAGCCCGCCGACGGCCGTGCCGATCAGCGAGTCAGTCCAACCCACACCGCCTGAAACCCAGCATCCCCACACGTTGAAAAAGACACCCACCGGGATGACCACGAGAATGATGAGAACGGCGCGAGCCCTGATGCCCTGCAGGCCGCGGGTCCGCCGCCGGTCCCCCGCGGCAGATCCCGCTGCACGATCGGACCTCGACTGGCTACTCATGGCAGGCCTCGAAGCGGATGTTCTTCCCGACGAAGCTGCTGGGCTCCGAAACCATACCACATCTGCAGGCCGTGCTCCCGCGGCTCATTCCGCTTTCAGCTCGTCCGCCCGGATGGCCACCTTGCGATAGGCCGCGACGAACTGGTCGATCTGCTCGCGGCGGCAGCGCTTGAACCACGGAACCCCGAGAGACCGTTCGCCCAAGGCCTCCGAGACCGGTAGAGAGCCGGGCCCCTGGCGCACATCCCGGTGGGAAAAGGCAATGCGCGTCGGGCGCCCGTCGCCGTATATGTCCGCGGTGTTGAACACCGGGTGGAGATGGAGCGGGAAGTTGGCCGCCCGCCAGCTATCCCCACCCTCGGCATTGACCGCCTCGATGAACCGGTCTACTGGCAGGCCGCCCAGCTCCTCCGGCAGATAGTGTCCCAGGGGGGTGTACCAGCCTCCCATCGTCGATCCCGACTCCTTCGGCGGCCGGTGAGCTCGCAGACCCGGAACACCCTCCAGACCGTCCCAGAAGTAGTTCATCGCCTCCTGGATTTCCTGCATTCGCCGTGGGTAGTGCCGGAGCTGTACTCTCGCCATCGCCGAGCAGGTCTGGTTGATCCGATGCTTGTATCCACCCAACGGCAGGCCCGCATAGGGCTTGAGGTCAGGCAGAGTCAGCTCCGCCTCCGTCCGCTCATAGTGCCCCAGCGCCAGGGCCGGCTCGAAGATCTCCCGGCTGTCTGTACACAGCATCCCGGCCTCACCTGCGGGCAGCGCCTTCCCCGACATCAGAGACATCGCCGCCGCATCGCCGATCGACCCTACTAGACGTGTCTTATACAGGCCTCCGTGCGCGTGGGACACATCCTCGATCACTTTGACACCATGCCTGCGGGCGATCGCCATGATCGCATCCATGTCCGCCGGATGACCGCACTGGTGCACGACTACGATCGCCTTCGTGCGGGGGGTAATGCGGTGCTCGATATCGCCGGGGGCGATGCAAAGCGAATCCGGCTCGATGTCCGCAAAGACCACTGTCGCCCCCAGACCAAACGCTGGCAGCGCCGAGGCCCAATAGGTGAGGCTCGGGGCGATGATCTCGTCCCCTCGTCGTACACCGCACCCATACATCGCCGCCAGTAAGGCCGCCGTCCCGTTACAGAAGGCGAGGGCGTACTCTGTTCCTTGATAGACGGCGAACTCCGCCTCGAGCTGCCTCGTGACGTTGCTGCCGGACATCGAGCCCGCGCGAAGAACCTCCAGCACCGCTTGCTCATCTTCCGCCGTCACGGACGGCCAGCGGAAAAGATCACGCGAGTCTGTCGTGACCGCCTTCGGCCCGCCCAGCAGGGCGAGGGCCTGCGTTCTCTCCTCCGAGCTCATTCTCTTCCTCCATGATAGACTGATGTCACGTCGTTCTTACTACGGATTCTTTTGCGTTACGGTTACGACCGTAATGCAAAAGAATCTGCTGTGTGAGCCTCACGCCGTGCGCGGTAGAGTTTCTTGCATTATGGGTGCTCCTAACCATAATGCAAGAAACTCTATAGGAGCGCATCAGACCGCGGAGACGGCGAACGTTCCGCCCCCCGCGTCCTGTTTCGGCGTCTTCACATGGATGTGCGCGCCCACCACTCGGCTAGCGTCCAGAGTACCGCGACGAGCTGTGATGCGACAATCACCCCGATCGCCGTGGGGATGGTCTGCTGGTACAGGCGGAGGCCGCCATAGCGGATGGCCAGGGATTTCAGCAGCCATCCGATAAACAGGGGCATGTACCACCACTGCGACCCCCATACGTTCGCGGCAAGGTAGCCGACCGGATGGAACGGCCACCACCAGAACCGCAGTCGCATGGCCCCGAGAAACACCGTCATCAGCGCGCCGGAGCCGAGGGCAATGAAGCCATCGGCGCTGAACTTCGACGGAGTCGTGATCAACTCGTAGTTCGTCGCTCCGGCGGACCGCACCGCGCCGTCCAGCCATCCTCCCACGGGATCGTGCAGGTGCAGGAAGCCGTAGCGGTAGCAGGCCGCCAGCACCAGCGGAGCCCCGATCAGGAGTGACACCACGAAGCCCGCGGCGATGGCCAGCGTCAGGCGCCGCTCTGACACTCGCGCCGAGTCGGCGATCTTGAAGGCGTCCAGGCTGGCCCCGGTCACGACCTCGCAAGACTCACCCCACCCTGGGTAGTAGGCCCACCGAAGTGCGTTGATCGTGACGACCTCTGCGGGCCGAAAGGGGGCGCTGCCGCAGATCCGCAGCATGACGTCGTTGACCTCGAACGGGAAGCCGATGAAGCTCATACCGTTCTCAGCTCGCAAGCGCGCCCACACCATGTGGTAGGTTAGGATCAGGCCGATCAGCATGAGCCCCACTACCAATCGTGCACCTGCCAACCAGCAGAAGTAGACCATATAGCTGAACGACACCAGGAATCCGAGCAGCACCCAGCGGTAGCCGAACGGCTCCTCTCTAGACGCCGAGTCGGGGCCGCCGCGGACGGCCGACCTCACGACGCTGCCGAGATGTCGTCCCGCCACCCAGAGGCCCCACACCGCCAGCGCCAGCACGGCGCCGCCGCCCTGGTAGTAGGGGGCAGGAAAGCTGGGCCCAAACCATTCCTCCGGCTTCTGGGGCGTGGCCCCCGCGGTGATGGCTATGACCGTGAGAGCGACTCGTACGATCCAGAAAAACCACACCGAGAAGGACAGCTCTTTCGGGATGAGATAGGCAAGCGCGATAATCTCGGGGTAAAGGATGAGCCAGAGGTCACCCAGGCCGGCGAGCGGTCCCACCTTACGCCAGGGTATCAGGATGGTCTCGCCCGTCACGGGAAGCGACGGGAACGCTGGGAAGATGCTCGGCAGTCGCGCTTGCACACCGAGAATGGCGGCCACCAGGAAGCCCCCCCAGAAGGCCCAACCTGTTGGCAGACGCCCCAGGCGATAGCCGTTGATCTCCTGCTCCCGAACCGTCTCCAGCGGCACCAGCGCCACCGGGAAGCTCAACCGCTCATTCCTGATCCATTGCCGTTTGAGAATCAGGACTAGGAAGAGATTGGCCAGAAACAGGCTGACGAAGAAGCTGCCCCAAACCACTGATGGAACCACCCACAACGACCACGGCACGGAAGAGTACCCCTGGAAGAAACCCTCGAGCGCGGCCGTATTCGTCGGGTAGAACCAGGTCGGTATGTGCTGGAAGAAGGTGCCCTCCCACTGGGGCACGGCCCGGCCGAAATAGGGCTGGCCGATGGAGCAGGAAAGCCACCACAACAGAATGCCATGCGACATCAAGGGCCCGCCCACCGTCAGCATCGCGTAGATGGTGAGGGTCTCGCGGCGGGAGAGGGCGCGCCGCTTCCACCTCGCGAGGACCGGGTTGAGCGCAAGGAGGAGGAAAAGCAGCGCGAGGGGTGCGATGGGCGGAACCAGGGCCGCGAAGTTGTAGCTTAGATCGTAGACGAGCTCTACGTAGAGCCCAGCCACAGAGAGCAGCATCAGCAGCACGAAGGCGATCAGAACGGCGCGTCGCGTCACGCCCTGCGTATCATGGGGCTCCTCCCTGTTGCCGCTCATTCTCCGCTCCAGGTTGTTCCCGGCCCATACGGCCTTCGTCCCCTAGTTCCACCTTGAGTTCTCTGGCTCCCCCCTCGTCTGCGGTCAAGTCGGGCAGACCCCTTCGGGAACGAACCTCCCCACTTGCCCAGACGAACCGCGCCAGACACAATGCGCCTCCGAGGGTCGCACCCCTTCCCTCGCGGCGTTTGACGCAGCCCGCGGATTCTGCTATCCTCTACATGGCTCCCGTGGCTGTCGTTTGAGTGGCCGGAACCGCGGCCTGCGCACGTCATGGGGGCACAGTCGAGAGCGAGTCACCTCGTCAGCTAGCAGGACGTTTTGGCGATATGGCTTCCTCTAGCACGCGAGGTAACAACAATCTTCACCCAGCTTGGTCTCTCCCCCGGGCTCATTAGAGCCACCCGCCGAATGGGCTTCGAAACTCCGACCCCTATTCAGCGGGAAGTCATCCCTCTCGCGCTCGCCGGCGGCGACCTCATCGCCACCGCGGAGACGGGAAGCGGCAAGACGGCAGCCTTCCTGCTGCCACTCATCCAGCGACTATCCAATGCCGGGACCGGCCGTACCCGCGCCCTCATCCTCTCGCCGACTCGTGAGATCGCGGCCCAGACCGCAGAACAGTCTGTGGCGCTCGCCCGCAGCACACCCTTGCGGACGATTGCCGTCTACGGCGGGATCGGCATGGATCCACAGCGAAAGGCCCTCCTGACTGGCTGCGAGATCGTGGCCGCCACTCCGGGTCGCCTGCTCGACCACCACCGCCGCGGCGCGGCCCGGCTCGATTCCGTCCAGGTCCTCGTCGTCGATGAGGCCGACCGCATGATGGACATGGGCTTCGTCCCCGACCTGCGGCGTATCCTGCGCCTACTGCCCAGCGATCGCCAGTCCATGCTCTTCTCCGCCACCATGCCGATAGCTCTCCTAGAACTCGCTTACGATGAGATCCTGCGCAGCCCCGACCACGTGCAGGTCGGCTCCACTTCCCTCCCCCCCGCAACCGTCTCTCAATCTGTCTACCTTGTCCCATCCCGCCTGAAGACCGACCTCCTGCTCGACCTGTTGGGACAGGAGACGATGGAGAGCGTTCTGGTCTTTGTCCGTACTCGACGCCAGGCCGACTCCCTGGCCAGACGTCTCCAGCGGGAGAAGTGGACAACCGCCTGCCTCCACGGGGATCGCACTCAGAGCGAGAGAGAGAAGGCGCTTGAGAACTTCCGGCAGCGCTCGGTCCGTGTGCTCGTGGCGACCGACGTTGCCGCTCGCGGCCTGCACGTGGACGGAGTGACCCACGTGGTGAACTACGACATCCCCCTCATGCCGGCCGACTATCTCAACCGGATCGGCCGTACGGCGCGAGCCGGCGCCTCCGGCGATGCCCTTAACCTGGCGAGCCGGGAGGATGCCCCCGCCCTCGCCCGCATCGAGCGCACCCTCGGCAGGCAGCTCCCCCGGGTAAGCGTAGCCGGGGTCACCGAGCCCGAACGCCCTCGACCATCCACCACCTTGGCGAGCTCCCGCCCCCGCGGGAGGCGACGCCCGCTGAGGCGGACCCGTCGCAGGTAGCTGTCTTGTTGTCACAGGTGTCGCTTCTATTGTCCCGCCGCCTGGCGCGCGGTTCAGAAGCTGGCGCCCGAGCATCATAAGTCAGGCTATCGCCGCGGAGCCAGGCCGGGGCGGAAGGAGGCCGCTATGGCCAACACGAGCTTGTATGTGGGCAACCTGAGCTATTCCGTCACGGAGAGCGCGCTGAGAGAGCTCTTCGCGGAGTACGACCCCGCGGACGTCCGGCTGATCGGAGACAAGGGCTTCGGCTTCGTGGACGTCCCGGCGGAGAAAGCGGCTGACGCCATCGCCGCCATGAATGGCCGTGAGGTCGAGGGGCGAGCCATCACCGTCAACGAGGCCCGCCCCAGGGGCGAACGCCGTGGTGGCGGCGGTGACCGTGGCGGGTTCGGTGGAGGTGGCGGCCGTCGGCGCTGGTAGCCATGCCCGACCGGGAGATCATCTGCCAGTTCTGCGGAGAGCCCTTCGTCTACTCCGAGGCTGAGCAGGCTGCAGACGAGGAGGCCGGCTATCCGTCGCCTGCCGCCTGTCGTCCTTGCCTCCAGCGGCGCCGCGCCGCCGGCGCCGCCAAACGCGCCGCCAGGCGTCCCCGCAAGAGACGCTACCGCCGCTAGCAGAGCCCCCTCAGAGCAACCAAGGACCTACAGGTCATCTCGTATTGCGGTAATGCAAGCGGATGATGGGTGCTGCCCAGTAGCAAGACATAAGGGCTCTTCGGAGGTGCTATGAGCGGCCTCTACGGACGTTCGCCCAATGAAGTAACATTGGGCGAACGTCTTCCTCCGGTCATTTGCTGGCTTTCTGACGAGTTTCGTCCTTGCTTCTTTGGGCGAAACTCGTTAGTAGCTTTGGAATGGAGGAAGCGATTTGGGCGCAGTCATCGTCAGGAGCCCCAACAGCGTCGGCATGGATATGCCGAAGGTTACCACAATGCAGGAAACTCAATAGCAGGTGGGCCGGCCCCGATCTCCCCCCTCAGCACCACAACTCCGGCATCCCTCCATTCCGCCTCATCGCCTGCGCCACTTCCTCCAGCCCGGGGCGAGCCAAAAGCTCGCGGCAAAACTCCACCGCCTGCTCATACGACCTCGTGCGATGGTCTTCCAGGATCATCGCCATCAACATCCGAGCGTCGGGCCGCACCGACACGCTGATCAGCCGCTCCGCTGCCAGCAGCCGCGGCCACAGCACGCTCACCATCAACAGCTCCGGCAGCTTCCCGATCTGATACGGCTGAATCCCCCGCACCGAGCACATCGCCGGCACCTCGACCACGACATCGTCCGGGATCCCCGCGATCGCCCCTCGGTTCGGCACATTCACCTGCAGCTCCACCCGCTTGTCGTTGACCAACGCGTCGATCAGCGGGAAATGCTGCTCGCCCGTCGGCTCCGGCCGAAAGACCTCCGTAAGCTTCGCCTTCGAGTCCGATACCGCCGCGTGGATGCTTGCGACCTCCTTGTCGAGTTCCCGCAGATACACGCCCCATCCGATCTCCGAGTCAAATCCTCCCAGCTCCTCCCCATACCACTTCTTCTTCGCCGCGAGATCGGTATGGAACCACCACCCGCCGCGGCGCGTCGTATCCCCTATGGGAAACAGCCCTGCCAGCTTGTAGATCTCCACCGCCGCCCGCGCCATCTGATTGTCCCAGTACCCAGGGCGATGCTCCCTCCAATACTGCTCCGACTTCTCCGCGATCCACTCGTCTATCAGCGGCAGCGCGTCCCGGCCTTCGTACTCGAAGTGGGTGAGCCAGATGCAGTGGTTGAACCCCACCGCTTGCGCCGTTACCTTATCGGGGTCGAGGCCGAGGACTTCGGCCAGCTCCCGGTAGCCGAAGTGGCCGTGGCAGATCCCGCACACGTTGATCCCGGTCTCCCGCGTCATCGCCGTACACCCCTCGAAGACCGGATTGCCCGCCTGAATCAGCCAGGCCTCCGGGCACAGCCGCTCCATATCCCGCGCCACCGACATCATCACCCGGATGTTCAGCATGTCGTTGACGCGGAACCCCCGGTAGTATCCCTGCTCCTCCGTCCACGCTCGCAGGCCCTCCACGAATTCGTGGCCGCCGTACTGGGCCGTATTGATGACGAAGTCGGCGTCCCGCAGCGCCTCCCCGCGGTCCGTCGTCATGTCGAATGTGACGTCCGCTCCCAGCTCGCTCGCGTATCGCTGCCCGAACCGGTGCATCGGCTCCAGCCGCTCCAGGTTGACGTCCATGAGCGTGACATGACTGCCCGCCAGGCTCTCTCGCAGGCAGATGTCCTTCACCACACCCACCGAGAACGTCGCGCTCCCCGCTCCGATCACTCCCAGCTTGACTCCAGACGGCATGGCTTCCTCCATTCCCATCTGCATGGTCTAGTCGAGTCTTCTGCGGTGGCGAACCCACTCCCTCGCAGAAAGGCAAAGGGTCAGCCGCCGGGGGAGTGTAGGGGGCCGCGACTGTGAGGAAAATAGAGAGGGTAGGGAGAGACCCCTCACGCCGACGCTGCTCTATACGCCGGCGTGTACGTCTAGGATCGCGTCGCCGCACGCGCGACGAACCCCGCCACCGGAAGTGGAGCCTACAGGTGGGAACCGGCCAGGGCGTTAGGCCCGGATCGCCCTAAGCAGCGGTGTGAACCGGCCTCGCTACCGGACCCCGCGAATCGACCGGCACGAGCCAGAGGCCGTTGTCTGCCAGAGCCCTTTCCAGGCAGCTCGCCGATCCCCCGACGACCACATAGCCGAGGACCTGATCTGTCCCGGGGCAACGGACCTCGCAATTCACGGCATCGGTTTGCTTGGTGCGTTCTGCGACTGCTGTCATCGCTTCGTCCTCCGTGGCGTCACCGGGCGGAGTGATCTTCGTGCCGGCCCTGCGACGCCACCTGCTGCGAACCCAGGCCGAGGCGCCCAGTGCCTGGCTGTCCAGCGCTGCCGGGGCGCCCCTTCTCTAACATCCTCAGATACCACTTCGTGCCGCACTTTCGCGAAGAAGGACGAACCTCGGGCATGGCTCTGTTGGTGCGTCTGTCACGCCTTCGATACATCCCCAACGCTGGCACGAGTTTGCCGCCCCCCACAGCGCGGCACAATGGTCTAGGACTCAATCATGGCATGGATCTCCAGTCACTCAACGGCTTGACTGCCCCTCATCAGAGGTGACGTCATCGTCTTGGTAGACGTTTGAATCTTCGGCGTGGAGCCACGCCGAATTCATGGTAGAAAACGTTAGGGACCTGTGGCATATGGATTTAGTCTGCGCGGCCGATCACGCGTGATCCTGAGCGGAGAAAGGCGCGCGGCCATCTGAGATGGCCGCGGGCTCTGCAGCGATCAGCGAGCGGAGGTGACACGTTTGGCTCCTGGACCGAAGACTCGCGCGGCTGCGGGATCCGGCGCCTCACCCCGGCCGTGCAGTTGAGCGTGTGAGGAGAGAGGGCGAAGGGAGAGCAAGCGCCGTCGTCCCGCAGTACGCCTGCCGCATGGAGTGCTCTCTTCCCCTGTAGATAGGCGGAGCAAGTGAAGCTGAAACCGAAGAAACTCGGCGAGATACTGCTCACGCGGGGTGTCGTCACGGAGGAAGACCTGGAGAAAGCCCTCGCCGAGCAAAGCGAGACGAAGGCCTTCCTTGGGCAGATTCTCCTCAGGCGCGGGGTGATAAAGAAACGCGACCTCGCCGAAGCACTGGAGAACCAGCTCGGCGTGCCTTCAGTCGAGCTCTCCGAGATTGACATCCCCTCCGAAATGGCGTCCTATCTGCCCGAGAATATGGTGCGCACGTACCGCGTCGTTCCGTTCAGCGTAGAGAACAACGTCATGTCTGTGGCGATGGCCGATCCCCTCAACCTGACCGCCATCGAGTCCATGCGCTTGGTCACCGGTATGGACCTCCTCACTTTCTTTGCCCCCGAAGAAGACGTCGTGCTGACCACCAATCAGCTCTTCGACGGACGCGTCGCTGCTTACAAGGCGATTGAAGATACCTCCAGCATGGCGCACGACGAAGAGGGGCCCATGACCGTCCGCGAGCTGGAGCGCATGGTCGAGGACGCGCCTGTCGTCCGTCTCGTGGACTCCATCATCCAGGGGGCCATCACCGGCAGCGCCAGCGATATTCACGTTGAGCCGCGGGAGCACTCCATGCGCGTCCGCTACCGCGTCGACGGAATCCTCTACGACATGATGCAGATCCCGAAGCGCCTCCAGCCCGCGGTAACCTCCCGCATCAAGATCATGGCCGGCGTGAACATTGCCGAGCGGCGCCTCCCCCAAGACGGCCGCATCTCCGTCAAGAGCAACGGCGGCGAATACGACCTTCGAGTCTCCACGCTCCTCACCGTATTCGGCGAGAAAGTCGTCATGCGTATCCTCGACAAATCGTCCGTCCTGCTCCAGCTCGAAGACCTCGGTTTCTTGCCCGAGCAGCAGAGGCTCCTCGAATCGCTCATCGAGAAGCCCTACGGCATGATCCTCTGCACCGGCCCCACCGGCTCCGGCAAGACCACCGCACTCTACACCGCTCTCAATCGAATCAACAGCGAAGACCGCAATATCGTCACCGTCGAAGACCCTGTCGAGTACCAGCTCGTCGGCATCAACCAGAGCCAGGTCCACGCCACCGCTGGCATCACCTTCGCCCGAGGCCTCCGCGCCATCCTTCGACAGGATCCCGACATCATCATGGTCGGCGAGATCCGGGATCTCGAAACCGCCGCAATCGCCATCCAGGCCGCCCTCACCGGCCACCTCGTCTTCAGCTCCCTCCACACCAACGACGCTGCCTCCGCCCTCCCCAGACTGCTCGACATGGGCGTTGAGCCCTTCCTCATCGCCTCCTCCGTCATCGCAGTTATTGGACAGAGACTCGTCCGCGTGGTATGCCGAAACTGCAAGACCACATACGAACCCGACGCCAAGGTCCTCGATGAGCTCGGCGTGCCGCCCGAAAAGCGGAAGAACGTCGCCTTCAGCCGAGGCCAGGGCTGTTCGACCTGCAGCAACCGGGGTTATCGAGGTCGCACCGGCGTCTTCGAAATCCTCCGGATGAGCGACAAGATCAAGCGCCTCGTCATGGAAGGCAAGTCCGCTCTCGAAATCCGGGATGCGGCCGTCGCCGAAGACATGGTCCTCATGAAAGACTGCGGGCTCGCAAAGGTCCTCAACGGGATCACGACCCCCGAAGAAGTCATGCGAGTCGTCTACGTAGAGGAAGACTGAGACTGATTCATGGCAACCTTTCGATACAGAGCAAGGGATAGCGCCGGAACGTTGGTTAGAGGCACCCTGGTGGCCGACAACGAGCGGCTCGTCAATATCAAGGTCACCGAGATGGGCTATTTCCCCGTCGGCGTCGAGGAAGTCAAAGACCGCGGCGAAAAGACCCTCGGCATCCTGCCCCGGCGTGTCCGCCACGACGACCTTGTCGTCTTCTCCTGGCAGTTCGCCGCCATGATGGGCGCCGGCATCCCCCTCATCCCATGCCTCGGCGCCCTCCGCGACCAGACCAGCAGCCCCGAGCTCGCCCACGCCATCGGCGCAATTCGACAGCGCGTCCAGGACGGCCAGTCCCTCTCCGGCTCCATGAGCAAGTTTCCCCACATCTTCTCCCACATCATGATCAGCCTCATCCGAGCCGGTGAGTCCGGCGGCTTCCTCGAGCTCTCCCTCGAGCGCATCGCCATCCAGATGGACAAGGACGCCGACCTCCGCCAGAAGGTCCGCTCCGCCTTCGTCTACCCGGTCCTGGTGATCGGCCTCGCCGCCCTCATCGTCGCCTTCGTCCTTCTCTTCATCATTCCGGTCTTCTCACAGGTCTACCGGAGCGCAGGCCTCGACCTTCCGGGCACGACCAAGGCCCTCATCACCATCTCGAACTTCTTCGTATCGTTCTGGTGGGCCGTGGCCCTCGTCATCGTGGGCATCTTCCTCGGAGTCAGAGCCTGGGCGCGATCCGAGCGAGGGCGCCCCAGGGCCGACAGGATGAAGCTGAAGGCGCCGCTCTTCGGGATCCTTCTCCGCAAGATCGCCATCGCTCGCTCCATCCGCGTCCTCGGCACGCTCGTCAGCACCGGCGTTCCGCTGGTGCAGGCGCTCCAGGACGCCGCGCGAGTCGCCGGCAACCACGTCATCGAGTCGGCGCTCCACTTCACCGTCCTGCGAGTGACCGAAGGGGACAAGCTCGCCCAGCCCCTCGAGCAGAGCGGAGAGTTCCCCGCCATGGTGATCCAGATGGTCTCCGCCGGCGAGGAGTCGGGCGATCTCGGCGGCATGATGAACAAGGTCGCCGACTTCTACGATCGCGATATCGAGTATACGGTCAAGCGCCTTACCACCGCTATGGAGCCGCTGCTGACGATCTTCCTGGGCGGAATCGTGGGCTTCGTGGCGATCGCCATGTACATGCCCATCTTCAACCTCACCGCCCTACTCAAGCAGGGCCCCGGCGTCGGAGGCGGCCCCTGAAGGCGCTCAGAGGCATTCTGTGCCGTCCATCACCATGCTCTCACCCGTACTGCCTACACTTTTCGTAGGACAAAAAGTCCCACTTTCTGGCGATTGTCCGCCCCGGCGGACTGCTGTACTCTGCTTACGTAGCACGCTGAAGAGCAAACCGACGCAATAGTACCCTCGAAAGGAGGTGACAAGATGGTAGGGATGACGAGAAGGATGCGAACCAAGCGGGGCTTCACGATGGTCGAGCTGCTGGTGGTGATCATCATCATCTCGGTGCTGGTCGCCATCGCGCTGCCCAGGTACTTCGCGGCGATCTACGCCGGTCGGGTGCGCGCCTGCCAGTCCAACTTCAAGATCATCAACACGGCGGTGCAGGCCTATTTCGCACAGAACAAGGCGTGGCCGGACGAGGTCGAGAACATGCTGCCGCCGGACGACCTGAACTACGTGGCCCTCGCCGGCGTAACGGACCCGAGAGGCGGGCAACTGACAGAGATGCCTATTTGTCCGTTCGACACCGACGGCTCGGTCACGTACGACTTGGTACCCGTCTATGAGAACCCGAGCGACGCAACCACCCCTCAGGTGGGAGTCGTCACGGACTGGACCAACCACTGGCTCACGAGCGAGTGGCAGAAGGCGATCGAGCACGGAGCCGCCGCTGTCACACCGTAGCGAATGATCGGGAGGCGGGGTTCGCCCCGCCTCCCGAAGCAGTGTTGCGAGGTGTTCCAATAGCTCCTATTCCATGATGCTGACGTCCGTTGAGGAGCCGCGGAGAAATGGCGAGAACCTACCCGGTAAGACGCTGCAAAGCTCCTGCTCGATCGAGGGCATTCACCCTGGTCGAGTTGTTGGTCGTCATTCTGATCCTGGCCGCCCTCATGGTCATTGCCCTGCCGCGGTACTTTCACGCCGTCTACCGCTCCCGGGTTCGAGGCTGCCAGGCCCAGATTCAGATCGTCAACACCTCTTGTGAGGCCTTCTTCGCCCGGAACCGAGTCTGGCCGGCGACGGTGGAGGAGATGTGCGAGACCACGGCACCTTCGTGGGTTATCGCACCGCCTCTCACCGAGGTGCCCGAGTGCCCGTTCGGAGTCTCTTACGAGTTAGCCCCGGTCTTGCAGGATGGCAGCGCGGGTGGCGCTCCGGCTCCGGGCAACCCCCAAGTCGGAGTTGAGCTGAACGTTGAGGAGCACTTCGAGGGCTCTTGGAAGACGGCTCTCAATCACCAGTAGCGCGTGAGGGCGACGGCGGGGGGACGTCGGCCACGTACGCCGCACAGGTCGTGCGATGGAAACGACGTTGCGCGGAACCAACCGAATAGCAAAGACTCTCCCATCCCAACGCAGCCGGTCGGGCTGGACGCTGCCCGAGCTCCTGGCGGTGATCCTCCTCGCCGCCGTGCTCATGCTCATCGCCACCCTCTCCGTCTATCGCGGCAAAGCGGCGGCGGACGAGCTCGCCTGCCAGGACAACATGCGCGCCATCCACTCCACCCTCCAGATCTACTGGACGAAGAACCGCGATTCCGTCACCGAAGAACACATCTATCCCGTCGATCAGGCCGCTTTCGAGCAGTTCCTCGGGGACCGCGCATACTTCCTTGAGGAGCCGCGCTGCCCCCTCGACGATGACAACAGCTATCATTACCTATACGCCTATGACGCGGTCGCAAACCCCGGCCCGGAGGGGATTAGCATCACGTGCCCCGTGCCGGATTCCGGGCATGGATCGCTGTGAGCTCGGGCCTCAGAGCCCGACGCTCCCTCGAAAGGGGCGATGCGAGTATGCTGATAGACAAGAGAAAGCGTAAGCAGAGCGGTTTCGCCTTCGTGGCCGCCCTCATGGTGATACTCGTCATAGCCATCCTCCTCGTCGCCATCCTCACCATGGCCATGTCGGCCCAGCTTCTCTCCGGGTCGCGCCACGAATACACCCAGGCGCTCTACCTCGCCGAAGCCGGCGTCAACGCCATGATCTCCGATTGGCGCGTTCAGGGCGTCGACAACCCGCCGCCGCAGCCCTATGAAGGCGAACTCACCAACGGCGGCGCCGCCGGCAGCTACCACGTCACCTGGGCCGTCGACCCGAATCGGGACGACTGGGTCACGATTACCTCCACCGGCACCGTCAACACTGGCCTTCCCGGCACCGTCTTCAATGTCAGCCGCACCGTCGAGACAAGGCTCGATACCGATGGCGACTGGGCCTGGAACCACGTCTACTACTCCGACAGCGACGTGGAAGGCATGGAGCCGCCCGAGTACGCCAACATCAACGGCAACGGCGACATAGAAATCGACGGCGTGGAGGGCGCCCCGACCGACTTCACCGACAACCCCAACGGCCCGGGCGCCGGCGCGATGCTGCCCTCACCCATGTGGGACAAGTGGCACGAATGGGTGCAGTACGACAAGACCTGCGACCCCGTCACCAAGGAGCTGATCCCGCGTGATCCCGACGGCGACGGCGTGGCCGACCCGCGGTGGCCCGAGCAGTCCGCGCTGGGCGCCTTTACCTCGGTCGCCGTGGATGCAACCCCAGATGACGAAGTTACGGGCGATCTGGCGGAGAGGCACACGTTCTGGTACGGCTCCTCCCCCTCGACTCCCCTCGACTACACCGCCCACGATGCCGACGGCC
>Ga0307379_10000880_pt1 | contig 48672 bp, 44 predicted proteins | sample UN2MG_FD_202237 | JGI IMG/M metagenome (GOLD analysis project Ga0307379, IMG submission 202237) | Soil microbial communities from Risofladan, Vaasa, Finland - UN-2 | ecosystem: Environmental > Terrestrial > Soil > Coastal area > Acid sulfate soil | place: Finland: Risofladan, Vaasa | collected... | reverse complement strand
TGGTCGCCCTGGGCTACGGCTGGGTCACCCCCATTCGGGGGCTGCGCGGAGCACATCACTTCCGCAGAGGTCAATAGGCCCTGACGCCCGCCATCGGCGCCGCGCTGGGATGAGGCCCAGCGAGCGCCCTGCAATGCCCTGCCGGTTGCGCGAGAATAAGCGCAGGAGGAAACAGCCATGCGATTCGTCGCCACAGTCTCTCGTGATGAGGACGGGATGTTCATCGCCGACTGCCCCGCGATCCTCGGCTGCGTGAGCCAGGGGACGACAGAGCGTGAGGCGATGAGGAACATCCGCGAGGCGATCAAAGAGTGCCTGGAGGTCCGGGCCGAGAAGGGCATGCCGCTGACAGTCAGCGTTCACCAATCTGAGTTCCCGCGTGCGGAGGAATCCGGGATTCAGGTGTAAACCGCGGATTGCGACTCTGAGGAGGCATGTGATGCGTGGTTCCCGGTCGTATTCGGTCGTGTTGCTTCCGGTCCTTGTTCTGTTTGTCCACACCTCAGCCGCGCCGAGAGCGAGAGGCGGCGAGGGCGCGAGAATCGGCCTGAGGTTGCGCGCCGGGGTGGGGGAGTTCTACTCCTTCCAGCTCTCAATGGTCACCGAGGAGGGTGGGACATGGGGGGCTCCCGGCGGTAAGGGCGACGGGGTGCTGGTTACATTGAAGACTGTCGAGTTCATTGAGGGCCGGATGGTCATCCTGGGCGTCGCAGACGGCGTCCCGACGTCCGCAAAGATTGTGTTCGATCCGAAGGTGTCTACCAGTCAGGACTTCTGCTACGGAGGTGTTTCCCGGCAGAAACGGGAGGTCTGGGCCCTCGCGGGTAAGGCGGTGACTGTGACACGCCGAGACAACCAGGTCGAGCACGATCTGCCGTATGCCGTTGAGGACCGCGACCGTGATCTCCTTGGACTGCTTCTCCAGATGAACAACTTCTTTCTGCCCAAGGAGGCCGTGGAGATCGGAAGCCAGTGGGATGTGAAGCAAGAGGACGTACCGGGGTACTATGGGAAGTACTACAATTCCAAGGATGGCCGCTCAAGCCTGTACTGCAAACTCGCGAAGGTGGAGGAGGTAGGCACGAAGAGAATCGCGCACATTGCTGTTAGGCTGGCCAAACGCATTGACGGCCAGGACGCAAAGGGAAAGGGCGACTATGAGGGATGGGTCCTTGTAGATCTGGCCAATGGAACCACATCTGTTCGTCTCGACGGGAAGACTGAGGACCAGACCATGGCGATTTCGTCGGATGGTGTAGCGAGGAGCAAAGTAGTCCTGGCGGGTAAGGACAGAAGAGAGTCCCGCATCGTGTATGCTGGCAAGTCAGAGACTGGGGGACGAATTGCGGAATTCCCGCATACACCTCCGTCGCCTGCCAAAGACGGGAAGGAAGCGGAACCGGAAGACCCTGGCAACCGACCTCGGCGGAAGTGATTCCGTGGTTCCATGCTCCTGCTCGGGAAGGGGATCAGTGCGGCTCCTGCCGCAAGGGCATCGAAGCGGCGGGCTCGGTGTCACATCTTCAAATGTCAATTATCCAGACCTGGCCCCAACATGCTGTTGTGTCCGAACGAGGCGGATTTCTCGCCCGATTTCCTGTATGAGATCGGTCTTCCCCAGCCGAAGGGCGTGCTTGCAGCAGGATCATCCACCACGGATGTCACGGAGGACACGGATAAGACGGCCTTGGGTCCCAGACCCGTTCACTTCCTATCCCATCCGTGCCCATCCGTGCTATCCGTAGTTGATCCTCTCCTGTCCGTGTTCCTGGGACGGGGGATACGGCCTGAAGGCCGCACTACGAACGAGGGACTCTCGTAACGGGAACTACTTGAGCACCTCGAAGCCATGTTCCTCGAAGTGCGGGTCGAAGCAGAAGACCCTGTTCATCCCGATCCGCCGCATGACCTCGAAGCTCACGCAATCCACGAGGCTCAACTGGCCGCCGCCCCGATCGGCTTGATTCCTGCGGCAGGATGCAATAGACTATGGGCAGGAGAAGGAGGACCGTGCCCATGCAGACCCTCACAATCACGGTGCCCGACGAGTTGTCGGCGCAGCTCGAGCCTTATCGCGATAGCCTCGGCGACCTCCTGGCCATGGCGCTGCGGCAGATTCACATGGGCGAGGCGCTGGCCCTCTTTCAGCAAGGGGGCGTCTCGCTGTGGAAAGCGGCTCGCATCGCCGGCGTCTCGCTGCGGGAGATGACGCAGTACGCCGTCGCCCATGGAGTCCGCGCCGCAGTTGATGAGCCGACCCTCCAGGAAGAGCTGGCGTGAGTGCCGTCTGCGACGCCGGACCCCTCATCGCCCTCGGCAGGCTGGGCCAACTGGACCTTCTCCTCAAGCTCCACTCCGAAGTCGTCGTCGCCAGCGAGGTCTACCACGAGGTGGTCACCGAGGGCGTGCGCATCGGCGCCGCCGATGCCGCCGCGGTGGACCTGCTCGTCCGCAATCGCCGCATTCAGGTCGTCGCCGTCCCGCTTCCTGCGCCGCTCCCGGACTGGGCGGGTGCGATTGATCCCGGCGAGGTGGCCACGATCATCCTCGCGCAGCAGCGGCCCTCCTATGCTGTCCTCATTGACGATGCCCATGCTCGCCAAGCGGCCCGGTCCGTGGGCCTGACGCCCAAAGGGACTGTGGGCCTGCTGCTGCAGGGCTTCCGTTCGGGCCACCTTTCTGCCGAGGAGTTCGCGCTGCTCATGGAGGGCATCAAGGCCGAGCCCACCCTCTGGATTAGCGACAGTCTGTGTGACGAGGCATTGAGACGAGTTCGGCACGGACTAACTGATTGACTTTGGTGTGGCCGAACGAGGCGGACTTCTCGCCCGATTTCCTGTATGAGATCGGGGTTCCCCAGCCGAAGGGCGTGCTTGCGGGCTGAGCGGTTTGTAGTGCGGCCTTCAGGCCGTATCCCTGCGGGCGAACTGCCTATCCAGGATACGGCCTGAAGGCCGCACTACGAACCAGGGGCTCCTCGCGATGGGAGCTACTTGAGCACCTCGAAGCCTTGTTCCTCGAAGTGCGGGTCGAAGCAGAAGACCCGCCGGATCCCAAGACTCCGCGTCACCTCAAAGCTGACACAGTCCATCACGCTCATTCCTCGCAGGCCTCCGCGAAGTACTCATCGTGGCGCTCGGAGAGGTCGGTCAGCCCCGAGCGGAACTTCCCTGCCGCCTCGCGGGCGCGGCGCCGGACCTCTGGGTCGCGCCGGGCGGCGGCCTCGCGCAGAACCGTCTCGATGCCGCGCCTCACCAGCTCGGCAATCGGGATGTTCCGCATCTTCGCCTCGTGCGCCAGCGCGACCAGCTTCTCATCGTCGAGCGACACTTGTATCTCGGCCATCGTGGCGGCCTCCAGTAGCAGTTTCCCCCTCCTAACTATCACGCCCCTGTGCGGGCCGAAAGTCAAACCCATAGCGGGGCAGGGGGCAGGCCATAGGGGCGGGTTGCCAGGAAGGTGAACTCGCTTTCCCTCATTCCCAAGCTCCTGCTTGGGAACGCGATCGGTGCGGCTCCTGCCGCAAGGGCGCCGAAGTCGGAGCTTCGGAGCCTCGATTGCGACGCGGGAGCTTCGCAACCAGAGCGGGGGTAGTTAAGTTGTAAGTTGTGGCCTGACCCCAGCCCCCCAAAAAGTGGTCGAGTCTGGCGAGTCTGGACGACTTAGACTATGTTGTGGTGCGCCTCGAAGACAGCTACAACCTGTAGGGGGCAAGTTCAGAGCTTCACAAGGGGGTCTTTGGGGCGGAAGCGGTAGGCTGAGCCGAAGAGGGCGATTTCGTCGAGGACGGCGAGGCCGATGTCGAGGATGCCGCGGTGGCTGTCGGGCAGGTTCTGCCAGCCGCAGGGGAATTCGATGAGGACGGGCAGGGCGCCGCAGGCGTGGTAGACGGCGTCGGTCTGGTAGAAGATGTCGCCCGCGTACGACGCGAGGCGATTGGGCATTCGGGACTTCGCGAAGCCTTCCTTGTGGCAGCGCATGCCGACCACGGCGGCGACCTGTTGCACCTTCTGCCTGTAGTGCGGCGGGATGAACGACGCGGGGGCCTCGACCAGGCTGCCGTTGTTGGAGTGGGAGAGGACGACGCAGTCGGGCATCTCGCGGCGGCAGAGGCGCAGGAGGGCATCGGTCTCGGGCTGGCAGTCGGCGGCGAAGGGGGCGTCGTAGACGAGGTTCATCCCCGCATCGTTGTAGTAGGTGCCGAGAATCTTCACGCCGTCGGGCGGGATGGGGCAGCGGAGCTTAGCCGTGGGCCACTGGAGGACCTCGCCCTCGTTCGTCAGGCCTTGCGAGATCATCATCATGTAGTCGGGCGTCACGTTGATCCAGTGGACGTGGTCGAGGGCGCGCTCGCGGCCGTCCACGTTGAGGATCGGGATGAGGACGAAGCGGTGCCTGCGGCCTGTCTCGGCGACCTTGGGCCATTCGCGGCCGAGGAGGTCCTTGCCGGTGACGAGGATGTTGAGGTAGTGGAGCGCGGCGACGGTGCCGTCCCATTCGGTGCCGTGGGCTGCGCCGACGAAGAGGAGCACCTGCCGCTTGCGCTCGCCTTTGCCGTAGAAGGCGGTCGCGTCGCCGCCCGAGAGGGCGGAGGCGAGGCTCTTGGACGTGCGGCCCGGCAGGTCCTCGCGTTCGCCCCACGCGGCGGCGACGACGGGCCGGCCGCCCGCTGTGTGGCCGATCTCCTCGACCTTCACGCCGGCGAGCGATTCGAGGAAGTCGCGAATCTCCTTCGGCTTCGTCAGCCACCAGGGCGGGGCGGTGGTCGGGTCCATTCCGGGCTTGGGGAGGGGCTTCGCTTCGTCTGGCATCGCTTCTGCTCCTTTGTTCAACCCGCCCCACAATCAGCTGGAGTGCCGCCATCGCATGTCATCGTGAGCCTGTCGAACGACCTTTCAAGGGCTTGCCGCGACAGGCGAGCGACGACTGCGATTGTGACGGCAAGCCTTCGAAAGGCTCCTCGACAAGCTCGGAATGACAAGAAGTGTGCGCGCCGCATGGCTCCGATGTCAAGTTCGGATGGCCCGGCCGACGGCTGTCAACTGCGCAACGAAGGGCTGGGGGATGAGGCCGGACTTGAGGATCGGCGCGTCCCAGGTCACGACGCCGCCCTTGCTCGTGACGTAGCGGGTGTAGGCGGCGGCGAGGTCGTCGCCGAAGCGGGGTTCCTGCCCGCCGCACCAGGTGGAGCCGAGGTAGCTGAGGATGGTGAACACGCCCCATTTCGCCTCGTGGAACCAATCGGTGTTGCTCGCGATCGTCACACTGTCCAGTCTTGGACCTCCAGGCCGTCAACTCGGCGGAAATCGGTGTCCGAGGACACGAGGATTGCGCGGTGGGCAAGCGCGGTTGCTGCAATCCAGAGGTCGTTGTCGTCGAGGGGTGTGCCTTGCCGTTCCGTTTCCGTCTTCACCCGAGCATAGATATCGGCCGCATCCTCGCGGATTGGCTCGCAGGGGAACTGTGCAAAGAGGTTCTGCGCGGTGGCCTCCAGGTGGCGCCGCCTGCGCCCTTGCGCCATGCGTGCCAAGGCGTACAGGATCTCTCCCCGCACTACGGTGCAGACGATCACGAAGTGGTCTGGGACGGCGGCTGTGACTTGGGCCAGGACGCGAGGGTGTCGCTCCATGAGAAGGCTGAAGGTCACCGTGTCGAGCAGGCAGGTCGCCACCTACGGCGTCCTCTTCTTCCTGTTTCGTGCGAAGGGATCGCGCGAGCGGGCGGGGCGTTTCCCCTCCTTGATGAGGCGCAGCAACTCCTCGACGTCCTCGTGCGTGACCGGTGGCGAAGCGTCCAAAGCGTCCAGAATGGCTTGAGCGGAGCCCCTGGTTTCTCTGAGCGGGGTGACCAGGACCCCCGCCCCTTCCGGGAGCCTCGCCTTGCTCTCGAGAACCACCGTCCCCCCTCTCACGACGCCTTTGCAGCACGTGTCCGCCATATGCCCTGCCTCCTCTTCCTGCCTGCTGTCCTGCGCCGTATTCTACCACGGCCATGCCCGGATTGCCAGCCCCGACTCGGATGCCACTCACGCCCCCATGACCAGCCGGTCCACCACGAGCTTGCGGAACTCGGGGGAGAGGCTGGCGAAGTAGGCGCTGAAGCCGGTGACGCGGACGACGAGGTCGGGATGCCTGGAGGGGTCTTTGTGGGCCTCGCGCAGGGTGTCGGCGTCGAGGACGTTGATGTTGACCTGTGTGCCGCCGAGGTCGAAGTGGGTCTTGATAAGGCTCTCGATGGCCGCCACGCCCTCACGCTCGTCGGAGATCATTGGATCCACCTCGATCTGGAAGGGCGCGGTGTTGCCATAGGCGGGCTGGACGGCGGCGATGGCGGCGGCCATGGCGGTGGGCGCGCCGTCCTTGCGGAAGCCGGGGTCGGGGTTGGCGCCGTGGGAGATCGGCTCGCCGGCCCGCCGGCCGTTGGGCGTGGCGCCCAGGCCCTTGCCCATCGGGATCGTGTTCGCCCACGAGAAGAGGCCGGGGATCATCTGGAACTTGCCGCCGGTGTCGGTGCCCTTGACGAGGCGGGTGAAGGTCTGGGCGATTCGGACGGCCCACTCGTCGGCCCGCGAGCCGCCGCTGCCGTAGCGGGGCACGCCCCTCATCATCAGCCGCGCCCGCTCGCCCTCGGGGCCGGCCCAGTTGGCGTCGAGGTGGGCCATCAGCTCCGCCCAGCTTAGGCGCTTCTCTTTGCTGACCCGCTGCTCGACGGCGGCGAAGGAGTCGGCCACGGTGGCGAGGGCCGCGCCGTCGAGGCACAGGTTGTAGAACTCGACGCCGCCGGCCGATGCGTCCAACCCCTTCTCGATGGGGCCGTGGCAGAGGAGGTCCATGACCAGCTCGGGGAAGACCTCGCCCATGTGTTCGAGGTGGAAGGCTAGGCCGTCGGCGATGGCTTGCACGGCGGTCTTCAGGTGGGCGGCAAAGGCGTCCCAGAGCGCGGCGACGCTTCGCCTCCCTTTGAGTTCGCGTAACGCGACATCGAAGACCTTGCCGAAGTTGATCTTCACGCAGTCGTTCAGCGTGTACTCGCGGCCTGGGATGGCCGACCAGTGGCAGCCCGAGTAGGCGCGGCTCCAGGCGAGGCTCATCGGGTAGCCGTTGCGGGCGAAGCCGTTCGCCGTGTTCACGACGCCGAGGAACTTCGGGATGCCCGTCTTGTCGGCGAGCAGGATCTCCACGCCGCGCCGCAGGAGCCTCGGGTCAATGCCCGGGCCGACGCAGACGCCGACGTTTGCGGGAATCCTCAACCTGTGCACGGCTTCCAGGACGAGGAACGAGACTGGATTCGTGGCGTCGCGGCCCGTTTCGTCGGGGCCGCCGAGCTGGATGTAGGCGGTGTCGCGGAGCAGCAGGCAGGCGATGTGGAAGATGGCCGCCTCGTCGTCGAGGATGCCTGCCGCCGTGTCGCGCTCGTAGAAGGGCCGGAGCAGCGTGTCGAGGCGGCCGAGCGAGCCGCTGCCATCGAACATCCGCGCGGCCATCTGATACCAGAGCATCCACTGGCATGCCTCGCGGAAGCTCTGCGGCGGCTCGGTCACGAGCCGCTCGTTGATCTCGGCCAACTCCTGGAGGTTCTTGCGGACGGCTCGCCGCCTCTCCGCCTTCGCCTTCTCGCGGGCCGCGGCGGCTGTGCGGCGGATCCAGTCCTGCATGCCAGAAACAACGTGCTCCAAGCCTGCGTAGAAGTCAGCTCCGGACGCGTGACGCGTGACGCGTGACGAAGAGGCCGCGTCCGGGTGAAGCGGCTGGTAATGGTGAATCTTGTCGAGGAGTCCGCCCCAGCCGAGCTCGAGGCCGATGGCGAGGTCCTGGCAGAAGTGCTGGACTGCGCCTATGCCCGCACCGAGCTGATACTTCGCCTGGAGGTCGCGCAGGTGCTGCGGCACGACGATGTCGGGGTTCCAGTGGGGCTTGCGGTACGACATGAAGTTGGCCATGTAGGCGCCGGCGAGCGAGCTGTCGGGGTCCACATAGGGCGGATGAGCGTCGAGCAAGGCGCGGAAGTTCTCGCCGCCGGCTCGTGCCCCGAAGAACCCGCCGCTGGGGTGGTTCGGCTTCGGCTCGTAGCCCTTGAGCTTCACGTCGGTGATGGGCATGCCCGAGCCGCTGATGGTCTGGATCACCTCGCGGCGGTCGGGCGGGGGGAGGACCAATGCCCAGTCGTCGTGGTCCATGCTCCCGATGAGCTGCCACTTCTCGCGGGTCTGGGCCTGCTTGGCGGCCCGCAGGGCGGCGAGGCGTTCGCAGTATGTGAACCCCATTGCAGCGTCTTTCTCACGATGGCCTGTGGCCGCAGCCGAGGAGGATGATTGGATGGGTGGATGAATGGATGACTGCCTGGCACCCATCCACCCATCCATTCATCCCCGCCAGCACGCGCGCGGCGCGCGCACGTCACGAGAGAAGGCCTGGGCTGCTCCTTCCCCCGCTCTCGACCATCATCGCATCACCGCCGAGTCTTGTCAATGCTCGGCAAGTTGGCCTTGCCTCTGGTCTTTGCCCACATCGCGTAGCTGCGTAGCCCGCGAAGGCGGGCGAGCCAGCCGTAGCCCAGGGCGACCGAAGGGAGCCCTGGGATCGGGTGCCCTCCCCACGCAAGCCCCCGAAGGGGGCGTCTCATAGCGCCTGAATCGCCCCCGTTGGGGGCTCCATGGTCGGGCGGCCTTGTCCCAGGGCTCCCTTCGGTCGTCCCTTCGGCTTCGCTCAGGGCAGGCTCTGGGCTATGGCCCGGTCGCCCCCATTCGGGGGCTGCAAGAGGGCCGAAGAAGACGTGGGCGACGATGGGACCTTGCCTCTGTGCCCCTGCGCCCGATATACTGAGCCGCAGGGGAGGGGAGAACCAGGAGGGCTGAGGTGAAGCCGCAGTCGTTCGTGGACTTCCTGGACGCCTACGGGGAGGCGTGCCCGCCGAGCATGGTCTACCGTGAGGGCGAGGAATTCGCCGCGTGGCAGCGCCGCTTCCGCGAGAAGGTGCTCTCGCTCCTGGGGCCGGTGCCCGAGCGGGTGACGCCCCAGGTCGAGGTCGTGGAGACCGTTGCCGCCGAGGGCCACACGCGGCACGTGCTGCGTGTTCCTGTGACCCGCTTCTCCACGCTCGTGGCGTACCTGTTGGTGCCGAGCGATCTGCGCCCGGGCGAGCGGCGGCCGGGCCTCGTCGCCTCGCACGGCCACGCCCGCCACGGCATGGACAGCGTGTGCGGCCTGCGGGCCGGCGACGACGGCCCGGCCGGCCCCGAGGCCTACGCACTCCGAGCCGTCCGCGAGGGCTACGTGGTGCTCGCGCCCGCGTGGTGGGGCTGGCACGGCCGCGACGGCCACCTGCCCGTCGCAGGCACGGGCCGCGACAAGTGCAACGTCATCCAGATGGCCGCCGGCATGTACGGCCTCAACGTCATCGCCCTCCACGTCCAGGATGGGCAGGCGGCGCTCGACGCCCTGGCCGCGCGGCCCGAGGTGGACCCCGCCCGCCTGGGCTGCATCGGCAACAGCTACGGGGGGCGAACGGCCATGTGGCTCGCCCTCGCCGACCCGCGCATCAAGGCGTGCGTCGCCAGCGGCTGCATGAACCACTTCCGCGAGCGCTCGCTCAAGCTCTCGTCGTGCGGGATCCAATACCCCTTCGGCCTGCTGCGCTACGGCGACGTGCCGGAGCTGTTCGCCCTCATCGCCCCGCGGCCCATGCAGCTCCAGGCCGGCGAGAAAGACGGTTTGATCACACCCGCCGACCGCGACCACATTGCGGCGACCGTGCGGCGCGCCTACCAGCTCCTCGGCGCCGAGGCCAATCTCGACTACGCCCTCCACCCGGGGGGCCACTGCCTCGACTGGGCTCTCGCCGCGCCCTTCCTGGCCGCGCACCTGCGCCGGCAGGGCGAGCCGTGAGCACGAGCGGCGGAGGCAGCCCACGAAGCGGCGCCGGCCGAGGAAAACGAGTGGAGGGGTTGGACTTCTCGCCCGCGATCCCTTACCATAGGCGCGCCGATGCGGCCGGCGTGTCGGGCAGGGAGCGTTGTCCGCCTCATGCGCAAAGGAGGATGCAAGTGCGGAAGGCAGTGTTGAGGTGGTTGTGCGCGGGACTGGTGTGCGCGGCCGGCGTCGCCTGGGGAGGGGAAGCGGCGGCTCCGGACGTGGATGCCCTCAAGAAGCAGTTGGCCGAGCTCAAGCAGAAGGAGGATGCCGTCCGCGCGAAGCGCGACGCTCTGCGTGCCGAGCTCCGCAAGGCGCCCGACCTGGCGGCGCTGCACGAGGCCAGCAAGAAGGCGGAGGCGGCCTACGCGGAGAAGAAGGCAGGCGACGAGGCCTACGTCGCGGCCACCAAGGCCCGCGATGAGGCCGAGCAGGCATTCGCCAAGCTCGTCAAGGAGAAGCTCGCGGCCAACGACGACGCGAAGCGCGTCCAGGCCGAGCTCGATGCGAGCAAGGACGACACGCCGGAGGCCAAGAAGGCCAGGGCGGAGGCCAGGGCCAAACTCGACGAGATCCGTCACGCTATCGAGAAGGGCGACGACGCCGACGTCAAGGCGGCCTCAGAGAAGCGCGACGCCGCGCGCAAGGCCCGCGACGAGGCGGGCCAAGCCGAGGCCATCAGCGCCGCGCGCAAGGCCCGCGACGAGGCGCGCGAGGCCTACGACACCAAGGCGCGGGAACTCGAGAAAGCCAACCCCGACCTCGCCGCCGCCATCAAGGAGCGCGAGGACATTCGCGAGCAGGTCCACGAGCTTGAGAAGAAAATCAAGGAGGCCGAGGCCCCCCAGAAGTAGGCGACCGGCGCCGGGGACGAGCCCCGGCCCCTCCCACCGATGCGAAGCCAGGCGACGCCCGTCCGCCCCAGGACGGGCGTCGTCACTTGACCGTCACCTGAATCGTGCTCGTTGCCAAGTTCCCGCCCCAAAGGGAGACCGTCTCGCGGGAACGGAAGTCCTGCCCGCCGCCGGCGGACTCCATGTAGATGCCCGTGATGCGGTAGACGCCGGGCTTCGTGGTGTCGAGGCCGAGGGCCTTGAGCGACTTGAAGGTCTTGCCCTCAACCCACTCGGGGAGGACGTAGGGCTTGCCCGCCGCGACCTCGACGGGGTGCGGCACATTCTTGCGCCACTCCAGTTGCTCGGGCCGGCGGAGGAAGAAGCTCTGGCCGTCGGGCGTCTCGACGAGGAAGGCGTGGTTGCGATAGCCGTTGGAGTACTTGCCGTCCCACACGTAGGCCGAGCCGAGCTTCAGGGCGAAGTGCCAGGGCTTGACGGCGGCGGAGTTGTCGAAGTCGAGCTTGAACTCGACGGGAATGTCGTCGCCCGCCTTCACCGCGTCCTTGTCGGCGCGGATGGTTCCTCGCAGGCCGTCCACCACATCGCCCTCGGCGGGGCCGAACGTCTCCGACCACTCGAGCTGCGCCTTGTCGGGGGTCGGGTAGGCGCCGCCGTTGTGCGGGTGATAGGTGCCGACGGTGACCTTGACGCTCGGCGAGTGGGGGAGGGCGACGAGGAGGAAGTTCCACTTGGGCGGTGTCGCGACGTGCGACTTGTAGATGATGTAGCTCATCACCACGTCCAGTTCGGTTTGCTTGGGGTCGGGCTTGAGGCGGCGGACAGTGAACTTGTCGGCCTCGTCGCCCGAGCGGAAGAGGCACACGACCTGCTCGCGCGCGAAGTCCACGTTTGCGAGCGGGTTGGGCGTGAGCTTCTCCCAGCCGAGGCCGGTGAAGAGCTCTTGGATGGCGTCCCAGCGCGCCTGGGAGCGAATGAGGAGGCAGCCCTGCCGCCCAAGCGTCTTCCAGGCGTCGAGGCTCTTGAGCTGGCCGGCGACGCAGCGTGCCTCGCCCGCTTCGAGCAGGACCGCTGTGGAGAGAAGCAGCACGCCAACGGAACCGAGTGAGCGACGGAACATCGGCATTCCCTCAGACGAATGGTATGGCTCTCCCGACGCGCCCTGACCACGGGTGCGAGCCGGAACTGTAGGCAGATTCCGTAGCCCCAAGGGGGCGTGATAGGATAGCCCAGGGCAACGCCCTGGGTCCAGGTGGCCCATTTGACAAAGCCCTGAAAGGGCGAGATAGGGCGCCTCTATTCCGCCCTTTCAGGGCTGCGCCCGGGATGGTTTCGTTCCCAGGGCGTTGCCCTGGGCTATCCTATGCGAGCCTTTCAGGCTCCAGAGAGAAACAGGTCTACCTACAACTCCGGCCCACACCCCCCGGACCACGCCCTCCCTTGGTTCCTTGGACACATTCTGGGGCGAGAGGTTCCCCACAGGGCTTGGGTGGAGGCGAGGCGGCGCTATGGGCGGCCCAGCTCGACGCTCTTGCTGCCCTCGCTCCTGAGAAGCTCGACCTCGACGGCCTTGCCGCCGGCCTCGACGCGATGGCGGCCGAAGAAGGCAGGGACCTCGCAGCGGCCGGCGGCGTCGGCCTTCCCCTCGAAGCGCGTCCACCATTCCTCGTAGACCAGGCGCCGATAGACCTCGGCGGCGGGGGTGGGCGTCCAGTCCTTCGTCCACAGCGCGGCGTCGGGGCGCCAGTGGCAGCCCTGCCAGAAGCCCCACATCAGAATGCCGTCCACCGCGGGATGGGCGAAGCAGGTGCGGTAGAGGGCCTCGAGGCCGCGGGCCTTCGCCCGCTCGTCCTTCGTGTTCATGTCGAACTCGGTGATCTTGATGGGGAGCTTGAAGCGACCGAGGCGGTCGAGGGTGGCCTTGACCCTGGCGGGGTCAATGTGGCCGCCGCTGTGGCCCTGGATGCCGATGCCGCCGACGGGGATGCCGCGGTCGAGCAGGCCCTGGATGTGCTTCGCATACGCCTCGCCGCCCGACTGGAGGATGCCGTAGTCGTTGGCGTAGAGGCGGGCGTCGGGGTTGCCCTCCCTGGCCCAGCGGAACATGTCGGCGACGATGCCGGGGCCGAGGCGCTTCGCATAGTAGTCGCCGTGCATCATCTCGTTGTTCACGTCGAACTCGGCGATGCGGCCCTTGTAGTGGGCAGTGACCTCTTTCGCCCGCCGCTCGACGGCCTTGCGGAGCGCGTCGTCGTCGAGGCCCTTCTGCCATTGCTGCACGTAGCGCTCGATGCCCCAGAAGATCGCGTGGCCGCGCATCGCCAGGCCGTTCCTTTCGCACCACGCGAGCATGCGGTCGGCATTCGAGTAGTCGGGGTCGCCTGGGGCGTTGCGCTCGGTGGAATACCACTTCATCTCGTTTTCGTGGACGGCCGAGTTGAAGTGGGTCTTGAGGATTTCGAGATACTTCTGTGCGTCGGGGCTTGGGTTGTCGAGGTCGGCGAACATCCGCCGGTTGATGGTGGTGCCGAACCAGAACTCGTGGCGGAGTTGGGTGACTTTCACCGTGGCGTTCGGTGCGGTCTGGATGACGAGTGTGCCCATCCTGTGCCGCGGGAGGGCGGCCGACGCGTCGCCGCCGCGCGCGGCGCCGTGCGTCGCCGTCAGCACGGAGAGCGCCACCGCCGTTGTGAGAAGGCCCTGCCCGGCTCGCATGTCAGCTCCTTTGGTCAAACGCCGCGTTCTCGCCGATGGCCCGGAAGGGCGCGCCACGGCCCGTCGTCCGCGCAGGAGAACCTACCACGGCGGCCGGCGTTTTGCAACACCCGCGTGGGGGTTTCGGGTGCGAGCCGGAATTGCAGGCAGAGCGGTCTTATCTGGAGCCTGAAAGGCTCGCATGGGGTAGCCCATGGCCTCGCCCTCATCTTTGCCCACATCTCTGCGGATGGGCGCTCCCAGCCCCGTCAGGGGCGTCAGAAGGTAGCCACGGGCGTAAGCCCGTGGACTGGGCGGGCCACGGTCCAGCCCCCGCAGGGGGCGGCAGAACGCCGGCGGCCAACGCTTCTGCCGCCCCCTGCGGGGGCTGGGCCTTGTACCCGCCCGAACCCACGGCTTACGCCGTGGGCTACCACCTGCCGCCCGCCGTCGGCGGGCTACGGAACCCGAGATATGGGCAAAGATGAGGGCGTTGCCCTGGACTACCCTATCACGCCCCGTAGGGGCTACGGAATCTACGTAGGATCCCGGCTCGCACCCGCGGGGGGCCCGGGACGCGGCTCAGCGCCTTGCGGTCGGGACGGGAGCCTTGTATAGTGGACAGCCGATGGCTTCACAGGAGCGCGGGATGGAGAGCGTGTCGGTCGCCATGATTCGCGAGCGCTTGGCGGGCATCCCGCAATTCCCATTGCCCCCGCCCTATTCGGCTCGATGGCATCGGCCGGGCGACGAGGCGGCTTGGCTGCGCATCCACCGGGCGGCCGATGCGCTGAACACCTTCCCGGAGGGGAAGTTCCGCGAGCAGTTCGGCGACGACCACGGGCCGCTCGCCCGGCGGCAGCTCTACCTGTGCGACGCCCTGGGGCGGGAGATCGGCACCGCGACCGCGTGGCGCAACGACCGGTACCGCGGCCGCCCCTTCGGGCGACTCCACTGGGTCGCCATCGTGCCCGAGGAGCAGGGGCGGGGGCTCGCGAAGCCGTTGCTCACCCTCGCGTGCAACCGCCTGCTCGAGCTGGGCCACGAGAGCGCCTACCTGACCACGAACACGGCCAGAACCGCCGCGGTCAACCTGTACCTCAAGTTCGGCTTCGTCCCCGACATTCGTGCCGACCGCGAGCTGGAGGCCTGGCGCCGCCTTCGCGAGGTGGTTGCCCCGGCATACTGGGCAGCCGCCGTCGCTGCCGTGCCGGGCCTGGCTTGATCCGCGCCGGCGCGCCGGGTATGCTTGCGGACGGCTGAGGGAAGGAGGCTTTCCATGGGACACTGTGGCGGCGCCACGCGAAGGGGGTTCCTGGCCGCGCTCGGCGCCGCGCTGCCGGCTCCGTACTTCCTCACGAGCGGGGCGCTCGGAGCGGAGGGCAAGGCGCCCGCCAGCGACCGCATCCAGGCCGGCGTGATCGGCACGGGCGGACGCGGCATGGCGCTGCTGGGGATGAACCGCTACCCGCGGTGCACCGTCGTCGCCGTGTGCGACGTCTACGCGCCACACGCCGCGCGCGCCCAGAAGGCCATCGGCGGCAGTTGCGACGCGGTGCGGGACTTCCGCCAGATCCTGGACCGCGCGGACATTGACGCCGTGGCCACCGGCACGCCCGACCATTGGCACGCCCTCATCACCGTGATGGCCTGCCAGAGCGGGAAGGACGTGTATTGCGAGAAGCCGCTCTGCCGCACGATCGCCGACGGCCAGGCGATGGTCGCCGCCGCCCGCCGCTACAGCCGCGTGGTGCAGATGGGCTCGCAGTACCGCTCGATGGCCCACATGCGCCAGTTCTGCGAGTGGATGCGCAACGGCCGGTTCGGGCGCATCGAGACGGTGCGCCTCTCGCACGAGAGGAACTGGGGAGCCAAGGTCGCACCGCCCGTTCCGCCGCCGGCCGACCTGGACTGGGATCTGTGGCTCGGCCCCGCCCCCTGGGCGCCCTACCATCCGAGCCGCTGCCTCTTCAACTTCCGCTTCTGGATGGACTACGCGGGCGGCTTCATCACCGACAACGGCACGCACATGATGGGCGTCGTCTCCTGGGCGATGGGCGCCGACGAGACCGGCCCCGTCGCCATCGAGGCCACGGCCAGCCACAACCCCGAGAGCATGTACGACGTGCCCGTCGAGCTCCGCGTCCGCTGCGAGTTCGAGAACCCGAAGTTCATTCTCACCTGGGAGCAGCCGGGCGATGGCAAGCTCAACATGCAGTTCATCGGCCCGCAGGCGACGGTGGACGGCTTCTTCCGGCCGACGCTGGTGAAGGGCGAGGCCGACCTGTCGCCCACGCGCGGCAGCGAGCTGCACCTCTACGAGAGCAACGACCACTTCGGCAACTGGCTGGAGTGCGTCCAGACCCGCAAGCGGCCCGTCTACGACGTCGAGATCGGCTATCGTGTGACGAGTTGGAGCCTGCTGGGCAACATCGCCTGGCTGGTCGGCCGCAAGCTCCGCTGGGACCCCGTGGCGCAGTGCTTCCCCGACGACGCGGAGGCCAACCGCTTCCTCCAGCGCCCCTACCGCGAGCCGTGGCGGCTGTAGGGCGAGGGGAAATGGCCGAGCTTACTCCTCGGCGAGGCCGATCTGGAGCCCCTCGATTCGTTCGAAGTGCGCGAGGTTGTTGGTGAGCAACCGCAGGTCGTGTTCCAGGCAGGTCGCCGCGATGAGAAGATCGAGGTTCTCGATCAGCCTGCCCTTCTGCCGCAATCGCGCCCGCTCCTTGCCGAAGATGTGGGCCGTGAGCTCTGTGACATCCAGCACGGCCAGGCGAGAGAGGAAGGCGTCAAGGCTCTTGAGCTTCTCTGCCGGGTTGCGGCTGAGGTGCGCTCCCTCACACAACTCTCCCACGGAGACGGCGCTGATGGACACGGTGCCCTCCAGCAAGCCGCCGACTGCCGCAACAGCTTCCGGTTTCTCAGCTAGATAGTCAATGGCCCAGTCCGTGTCTATCAGGTATTTGGCCACCGTGGAGGCTTCCTGGTCCCGTGGTCCTTGCGGGACTCGTAGATCATCTTCTTGATCGCCTCGCAGTCCATGTCGCGCCAGCTTCCCGCGGCCCGACGGAAGGCCTCGCTGTCGCCGAGCTTCCGCTTGGGGGCGGCATCCTCGGGGAATAGGACGGTGACCTCACAGGGCTTGTGGCCGGTGAAGTCAGGGGGCAACTCGACCTTCCCATCCTCGTACTTTGCTTTGACGGCGACCATCGCATTGCTCCTCGGTCGTGGCCTCTCTTCCACCGGACATTATAGCAGAAACGGGGTGCTGGGCAACGTGCCATTGTGCTACCTGGCGCTCCCCCGGGTCACTGCCTCCTGCAATCCGAGGATCTGGCGGGCCAGGAGCCAGCGGAAGGTGTCGAACGCCTCGGGGTCCCAGAGGCCGTCATACTTGTATTTCTCCTGGACCTCGATGGCGTCCCAGACGAAGCGGAGGTCGGCCTCGGCCGCCTTGGCGAGGTCGGCGTGGCCGGCCTCGCGGGCACGCTCGATCCAGCGCTCGAGGGTAGTGACGTAGCGACCGTCGTCAATCCCCTCGCGATAGGCCTCCCACAGGGCGACCGGGATCGGGCTGGCGTCGTCGTCCGTGCGGTTGAAGAAGTCCATGTAGCCGCCGTCGAGGCAGTTCCAGGGGTCGCCGGTGCTGGACTGGTAGATCCAGGGGGTGAGTGCCCGGAAGCCCGAGCGCCAGAAGCCGAAGCCGTAGGTCATGCGGGCGCCGGCGGCGGGCGTGTGGTCGTTCTCGCCGTTGATGTGGTTTGGGTAGCACCAGTATTCGACGCCCCGCTTCTTCATGTCGTCGAGGATCGCTTCGCGGGACAGGCTGAAGGGCTGGCAGCACCACACGTCCACCCAGGGCTTCATGGGCGCGAACTGCTCGTGGGCGGGGTCGGCGGTCGCGTAGGTGCGGACGCCTGGCACGCGCTTGATGGCCTTCATCACCTCGGTCATGAACTGCACGGAGAGCTCGACGGTCGAGGGCTCGTCCACCGGGTAGTAGAGGAGCTCGGGCCACTGGCGGCTCCGGCGGCCGGCCTCGATGGCTCGGACCAGCTCGGTCATGTCGTCGAAGAACTCCTTCGGGGGCATCTTGAGGAGGCGGAGGTGGGAGCCCATTCCCCCCTTGATGTACTTGGCGTACGCGGCGTCGGTGGGGATGTGGCAGATGATGGGCTTGTCGAGGCCGTAGCGGCGGCAGAGGGCGACCTTCTTGGCGAGCGGCTCGAAGTCAAGGAGCCATCTCCCGTTCGCGTCCATCCGCCCGCCGATGCCGGCGACGATGGCGTTGTTGCCGTGGGCGGCCATGTCGGCGGCCTCGAGTTCCGCCTTGCGCCGCCACCACTGCCGCGAGAAGGCATCGGGCGCCCGCATCATCGAGTCGTACGGATGGCGGTAGTAGATCCCGTAGACGATGGAATGGTCCTTCTCGAGCGTGATGGGCAGGACGCGGAAGACGATGGGCACGGGGACGGGCGGCTGGCCGTCCACCGACACGGTCGCCTGCCCCTTGTAGAGGCCCTCCGGCGCGAAGGCGTCGGCGTAGACCGTGATCCAGACGCGGAAACCCTCGCCCTTGACGAGGGGTTGGGGCTTGCGGAAGGGCATCAGGACGTCGGGCGCGCGATAGTAGACGCCGGAGGAGCTGTAGTTCGGGCGGACGTGCATGTAGCGGACGTAGCGGATACTGATGTCGTCGCTGGGGATGGTCTTCCCGTCGGGGGTCCTCAGGTCGCTCACCTTGACGGCGACGCGCGAGCAGTCCCTCAACGGGAGGACGGTGAAGGCGAGCGGCTCGTACTCATCCTGGGCGGCGAAGGCTCGGAGCGTTGGGTCGCACTCGTCGCGTTTCGGCACCGTGCTTGGCCAGATGGGCGAGAGGTAGTGGCGATGGCAGATGGCGAAGCCGCGCTGCGTCTCGGCCGGGGTCGCATCTTCATTTCGCACATGGCGGCTATGTGCCAAATGAAGATGTGACCCCAAGGCGGGGAGGGGAGTGGTGTCCTCGTGGGGCGTGTGCTTCCAGGTCTTGAGGACGTCGTCGGGGAGGACGAAGACCTCCTGCTCGATCTTCGCGATCTCGCCCGCCTGCACCCGCGCCCATTCCGCCTCGGGCACGGCGAGAAGGGCGCAGACCGTCCAGCGGCTCCGGGTCGAGAACGCGAGGTCGAGGGTGCCCCCCTTCGCCTCGGCGCGCAGCTCGATGACGCGGGCCGTGTGGGGGCCGCAGAAGGTGGCCTCGTCGCTTTCGTTCCCCGAGGCCACGCGGAAGTTCCACACCTGGTCGCGGTTGCCGCCGGCAGTGCCGCAGAGGAGCCAGAGGCGGCAGGGGCCGTCCCGGACGCGCAGGCGAAGCAGGGCAGACCCCTGGCCGCCGACGTGGTCCTGGCGGAGATCGGTCGTGTAGATGGGTGGGGGAACCTTGCGCCCGCTGGATGCGTTGACCGTCCAGTCCCGCGACAGGGGCATGTCACGCGAAACCAAGCCGACGGGGTTCACCCATCCGACAGGCGTCCCCTCGCCGAAGACGGTCTTGTGTGTCACGCGGATGAAGCCCGGGTGGACGGGGGAGGTCTCCGTCCCGAAGTCCACGCGGACGGTTTCCCCCTGCGCGCTGGCGAAGGCCAGCAGCGTCGCCGTCAGGAGAACCGAGTGTGCGGCCATCTTTATTTCTCCTGCCATGGGCTTTCCACCAGACGGAACGGTGCGACCTTTCCTCGGGCGGGGTCATCGTCGAAGGCGATCAGGGTGTATGCCCCCGGCTCGAGCTTCTGCTCGCGAAGGTCAACCTCTACGCTCTGAAGGCCGCGCTGGACGGCGAGGGCGTTGAGGCGGATGGTCCGCTCGCCCGTGCGGAGGGCCAGCGGCAGGCCCTGGGCGACCTTCTGCGGCGGGCCGGCCACGTCGAGCTCCACCTTGAGTGTCGGCCGGTCCTGGTAGAGCACGGGGTTGAGCACCTTGAGACTCGTCAGGCCGAACTCCGCCGCTCGCACCAGGCGGAACGCGCCGAGATAGAAGTCCAGCTTGTCCCCGTGCTTGTAGTCGCTCTCGGAGATGTTGAAGCCCAGGCGTGCGGCGTCCTTCGCGCTCTTGATCGAGCGGATGGGGATCGAGAGCCGCACCCACTGGCCGAGCTGGATTTCGCTCAGGTTGCGGTGGAAGGCGTTCCGCCGGTCCGGGCAGAGGACCTGGAAGCTGAGGGCCTGCCTCGGCGCCCTCTTGCGCGACATCGTGGCGTAGGCCAGGAACTCGAAGCGCTCGAAGTCCGTCCAGCCCTTCTCCTCCTCCTTGAGGTCCGCGTACATTCGCGGCCAGCCGATGGGGTATTCCTTCTCGCCGGCCAGGTGGTCCACGGGAATGTGCAAGTGGAGCGTGGGGCGGCCCTGGGCCTTGAGTTCCTTCGACTCCTCGACCGTGCACTCCGCCGGCCCCCAGCGCGCGGGATCGCCCAGGCCATCGAGGCAGAGCACCTCCTCCCTCCCCTCGACGACGGTCTGCTGGCCCCCCCGGGCAGAGATGCCCAGGCAGCACAAGACCATCACGGCGACCAACGCGGGGGCCGGTTTCATCTTCCCATCCTTTCAGTTCCGCGTGACTCTGACGGGCTTGCCCGTTCGGGCGGATTCCTCGATGGCGAAGACCAGGTGGTATGCCTTGGCGGCGCGAGCGAAGGAGAGGTCGGAGTCGCCGCCGCTCTCGACGCAGTCGAGGAAATAGCTGACTTCGGCAGGGAAGGGGTGCTCGGCGACCTGCCAGTCGTCGGGATACTGGCCTTCCTGTTTGGCCCACTGCCTGGGCGGCAGGTCGGGCGTGTGGTAGAGGGCCTGGTGGATGCCGCCCTTGGTCCCGTGGAGGTGGAGGCGGAAAGTGTAGGGCACGGCCGATTCGGCGTCGGTCGCCACCTTGCCGATTCGCCCGTCGGCGAAGCGCAGGATCGCGCACGACGAGGTCTCGTAATCGAAGTCCTTGCGCCACTGGGCGGGCTGCCAGACGCCGTAGACCTCGGCGACAGGCGAGTCGTAGCCCATGAAGTGGAGCAGCAGGTCGAGGGCGTGGATGCCGCCCATGAGCCAGGAGGAGCCGCCCGTGGCGGCCTTGGTCTTCCACTCGCCGAGGTACTGGTGAAAGTAGTCGGCCTCGCCGTAGTAGAAGGCGCCGAAGAGGCCGGCGTCGGCCTTTCGCTTCAGCTCGGCGACGGCGGAGTACCAGCGGACGACGTGCCCGACGTGGGTGACGACCTTGCGCCTGGCCGCGGCGGCGACCAGGGCGTCCACCTGCTCGGCCGTCAGCGCCAGCGGCTTCTCGCAGAACACGTGCAGCCCCGCCTCGACCGCGGCCAGGGCGTTCGCGTAGTGCATGTGGTTGATGGTGCACACGGAGGCGACCTGGGCGCCCGATTCGGCCAGGGCCTTCCCCAGGTCGTCGTAGTAGGGGCCTGGGAAGCCGTGCTGACGGCGGTACTTCTCGCATTGGGCGGCATCCTCGGGCCGGAAGCCGACCACGGCGACGATTTCCGCCCGCGGGTCGCGGCAGTAGCCCTTGATGTGCTCGCCGGCCACCCACCCCGGCCCCAGGATCATCACTCGGATTCTTCCCATCGGCAAAGCGTCCTTCCAGCATTCGTCCTCGGGTGCTCCCATCGTAGTGCGCCGGTTGCTCCTCGTCAAGAACGGAGTATGATATGGCGAGGGATGTGCAGGAGCGCGTTCGGCAAGCGTTGGGAGTACTGCTGGGGTTGAGGGGGTCACATGCGCGCCTGGTTGGGGGCGGTCGTCCTGGGCCTTGTGGGTTGCGCGACGGCCTTTGGCGGCGAGGGGGCCGCGTGGTGGGGGCCGCGGTGGCGGCTCCGCACGACGGTCGTCCGTCCCACCCCCTGTCGCGACGAGGTGCCGCGGCCGGTCGAAGTGGCCGTGGACTTCCCGCTGCTGTTGAAGCACGCGGGGGTCGGAGGAGAGTTCGATCCTGGCTCCGTTCGCGTCGTCGAGCGGGGGACGGAAGTCCCGGCGGCGCTTCGCAGCGAGCTCGATCCTGCGGACGGCCGCGAATGGCAGTATCTGGCGTGGGTGGCCCGGCCGAAGGCAGGCGAGGCCAGCGCTGCCGACATCTACTTCGATACCAGAGACCGAGGGATCAAGGCGCGGGTGCATGACCCGAAGCTCCTTCCGCCTGAGAATCTGCTGTCGAACGGTGGTTTCGAGGAGGAGGCCTCGGGCTGGCAGGCGACGCCGACCACACTCGTCCGCTTCGGGCGGTTCAAGCACACCACGGGGGAGCGGTCGCTGAAGGTCGTCGTGGACGAAGCGACGCCGAGGGGTGCCCCGCGCGAGGCCGGCGTGTCCCAGAAGATTGACGTGCAGGCATTCGCCGGGCAGGGGATGGTTTTCGAGTGCGACCTGCTGGCGGAGCGTGCGGCCTACGGCGCGCCCGTCTCGATCGAGCTCGAGCAGCGCCGAGCGGACGGCTCGCGGATCCCGGAGTGCGCCGTTGACCCGCGGTGGCTGACGATCGAGCTCGCGGCGGGGCAGCTTGTGCAGTTCCGCGAGCGGGGGCGGTTCCACCCCGCGGCGGCGAGCGTGACCGTGCGCGTCCGCTTCCGCTGCACCGTGCGCGATGCCGACACGGGAGAGGCCGTGACAGGCCCCGAGTCCTTCTTCACCGTGTGGCTGGACCGTGTGGTGGTTCGGCCCGGGGAGCGGTGGCCGTGGCCGGCGGCCTCGAACGGCGGGTTCGTGGCGGGCGCGCTCGAGCGGGCGCCGCTCAACCGGGGCTTCGAGTTCACAGGCCAGCGCCGGCTGGCCTTCAACGGCGCCTCGGAGGGCACGCTGACCTCCGGGGCGTTCAACCCGGACCCCAGGTCCGTGCACTGGGGCCTGGAAGCCGGGACGCTGGAGTTCTGGTGCCGGCCGTCCTGGAACGCCGACGACGGGGCGGAGCGGCTCTTCTTCGAGGGCGTCGCCTACGGCCACAGGCTCCAGTCGCGCCTGCGCAAGCTCGGGGCGGACGGCAGGAACCGGCTCGAGTTCACCATCGCGGATGCGGGCGGCACGGCGCGAACCGTGCGCGGCCCGGCGGCGCTGCGAGCCGGCCAGTGGCACCACCTTGCGGCCACCTGGGATTTCCCCAAGGCGCATCTTCAGCTCTTCGTGGATGGCAAGCGCGTGGCCGCGCAAGGCCCGGGCAAGGAGCCCTGGCCCAGCAGCCTCACGCCGAAAGGCAAGACCAAGGGCATCGGCATAGGGGACGACGACAGCCGGAGCCTGCCCATGCAGGCATTCCTCGGCGGCGGGAAGGAGTGCCGCGCCGGCGGCACCGAGGCCGTCCTCGACGAGTTCCGAATCTCCGACGTCCCGCGCTACGCTGCCGACTTCGCGCCTCCACGCGAGGAATTCGCGGCGGACGAGCACACGCGCGCGCTCTTCCACTTCGAGGGCGAGCGCGACGGCACGCACGGCGGCGACGACCGCTTCGTGCGCGGCCACCTCGTCTGCGACCTCGAGCTCCAGGAGGAGAAGGTCCCCCTGGACCTCTTCACGGACGGCCGGATCGAGCGCCGCGATGTGGCTGTCAGGCCCCATGCCCGCCGCGAGCTTTTCGAGGCCAACCGCGCGGAGACGCGGCTGGTCGTGACGAGGCCCTTCCGCGCCCTGCCCGACCCGCGGCTCGTCGAGTGCCGCGAGCGATCGGTCGAGCGGACGGTTGCGGGCGCCAACGATGACTTCGTGCTGAAGGTCGAGGGGGACTTCGAGCCGCTGATGCGCTCCGTCACGTTCGAGCACGCGAAGGGCGCACCCGCGAAGACACTCCTCATCCCCCACTTGCGGGCGAACGACAACGTGGTGCCCTTCAGCGTCGAGAGCCTCGCGGCCACGCTCGCCCCGACCGCGGCCCGCGAGGCCGAGCGGGCCTTGGAGGCCTTCAGATATGCCCTGGCGACGACGAACTACTTCGATGCGCCCTACTGCGAGACGCTGCCCGACCACTCGCCAACTCGCGGTGCCCGCCATCGCCCGCGCGTGTCCTACACGCTCCTGAAGGCGCTGAACATCTACCCCTTCGACCAGTGCGGGCCGCTGAATCACACGCTGCGCAAGCTGTTCCTGAGCGCCGGCATCTCCTCGAACAACGCCTCGGGCACCCACCACCAGTTCGAGCAGGCATTCTACGGGGGGAGCTGGCGGCTCTTCGACCTCTCGCCGAGGGTCTACTGGCTGGACCGCGACAACGCGACGGTGGCCAGCCGCCGCGCCATCGAGGAGGACCCCTATCTGAAAATCCGCCAGGGCGGCAATGTGTGCGCCTGGCTGCGCGGGCGGAGGGGCAGGGCGACCTTCGGCACGGCCGAGCGCCCGCACCGCATGGACTTCTCGCTCCGGCCCGGCGAGCGCGTGAGCTTCTGCTGGCACAACGAGGGCCGCTGGTTCGAGCTCACGGGCAATCGCGCGCCGCTCCCGCTTGCGAAGATTCCGCCCTGCTTCGGCAACGGCGCCATCCTCTACGAGCCTGTCGCCGAGGGCGAGGCCGCGGCCTTCGACAACATGGCGATTGAGGCGCCGCCCAATGCCCTCCCTACGCTGCGTGCCCGAGACCCGGCCAGGGAGGCGAGCCTCACGTACCGCGTTTCCTGCCCCTACATTCTCTCCGACCTGCGAGTCAGCGGCGCCTACGGCGCGTCGCAGCCCGGCGCCATCCGGCTCTTGCTCTCCTTCGATGAAGGCAAGACCTGGAGCGAGGTGTGGCGCAACCCCCAGGGGAACGGGGTGATGAACGCCGATCTCCGCGAGCGCGTGAGCGCCCGGTATGCCTACTGGCTAAAGATCGCGTTCGCGCCGGGCGAGGGCACGCGGCTCGCGAGCCCGAGGGTTCGCACGACGTTTGTGGCCTCGCCGCTGGCGCTGCCCGGCAAGCTGCGGCTCGGCGAAAACCGCGTCCAGTTCGTCGGCGGGCCGCCCGCGGCGCCCGTCAGGACGGTCTGCCGCTGGGTCGAACGCCACAAGACCGACCTGGGCGCGTCGCTCAACGCCCTGAGCTTCTACCTGGACGGCGACGAGACGCAGCGGAGCCTCTTCGTCGCCGCGCCAGGGGCCAAGCTGCCCATCGCGGTCAGCGTGACGGGCCGACGGTTCCGCGGCGAGGCCTGGCTCGTCGGGCCGTTCTTCGGGCACTCGAGCGCGCCGGCGGAGACGCCCATCGAGGTCGCGGACCCGTCGAAGCCTGGCCGCGCGGAATTCGTCGTCTCGGTCCCGAGCGTCAACGAGGGCGAGATCTTCCCCATCGAGGTCAGGCTGCGCGACGGCGAGCGGGAGAGGGTTCTCCAGGCTCAACTGCTGGTGGCCGAGGCCCCGCTGGTGCGGGAGGCCGAGCGGGCGGACGCGGCGGAGGGCAAGGTCGCGGCGGCCGCCCTCGCCGAGGCGAGCGGCGCGGCCACGATGGCCTTCACGGGCGCGGGCAAGCTGGCCTTCGACTTCACCGCGGCGCGCGAGGGTAAGCACGCCCTGTGGCTACGGGCGCGCTGGGAGCCGGACAGCAGCGCCCGCCTGAGCCTCACGCTCGACGACGGCCCACCGCGCGAGCTGCGCGCCGCCGCCCTGATCGGCTTCAGCGACTGGGCCGACCCGCATCGCGCGCACACCAAGATGTTCGCTCACTTCGGCGAGCAGTATGGCCACTGGGCCTGGTATCGCATCCCCGACGTCCCACTCGCGGCGGGCAAGCATCGCCTGGCGCTCGGCGCGGAGGCCGGGGCGGCCTTCGATGCTTTGCTGCTCCTCCCCCAGAACGACGTGATGGAGAGGGCAGCCGTGAATCTCTTCCAGAACTGGAACTTCGCTCCCTGGCAGAACCCGCATTAGGCAGGAGGGCCGCGCATGACAAGGCTGATACAGATGCTATGGGCAGGGCTGGCGGCGGCGCTCCCGATCTTGCCGACTTCCGGAGCGGCCGCGGGTGAGGACTGGCGGCAACTGAAGCACGATGCCAGGCATTCGGGCGACGTGCCCGACCGCAACGTCACTACGCCCCTCGGGCTGGTGGGGGCGGCGGCACTGACGGATGCGGTCTTCACGGCGCCAGCCGTCGCCGACGGGCGGGTGTATGTCGTGGACGGCTCGGGCGTGGCCTTCTGTCTCGATGCAGCGACGCTCCGCGTCCTGTGGCGGGTCGAGACCCGCGGCGGCAAGGCCAACTGCAATAATGTGTCGTCGCCCGCGCTGGCGGGCCGCTACGTGCACTTCGGAACGATGGCCGGCTCGTACTACGTGCTCGACGCCGCCTCGGGCGCGGTCGTCAGGGAGATCGCCTGCGGCGAGCCAATCTTCAGCGCCCCCGTGGTCGGGGACGACAGGGTGTACTTCGCCACCCTCGGCTCGCGCGTCTACGCCCTCCAGCCCGACGGCACGGTGTGCTGGACGTGGGACTACGTGAAGGAGAAGCTCGGCTTCCCGGGCGACCGCTGGAGCGGGGAGGCCTGGGCCAAGCACAAGGGCGGCCGCGTGACCTGGCGCGACCAGTTCTGCTGCTCGCGCGACCTCGCCCTGCACGGGAAAACGCTGGTCGTCCCCGCGGGCGGCCAGATCGTGTGGCTGGAGGACCTTGGCGAGAAGCCGGAGCTTCGCCTGGCCGGCGCCGTGCCCAACTACAAGGGCGGCGAGGCGCCGGCCATGTTCGGCTTGAGCCTCGACGCGACGGGAGCGGCCTACGTCCAGTGGCACCGCCGCGACAACACGGGCCGCGTGGAGGTCCTGCGGCTCCGCGACGGCAAGCTCGAGGCGGCATCGGTTCCGGGAACTCTCGTGCGCAACGACCTTCCTGGGCTGCTGAGCTTCTCCTCGGTGAGCGTGCGGGGCCAACAGGTCTACCGCTGCCGCCCAGAGGAGGGGTTCGGCCTCTGCGAGCACTCTCCCGGCCAGGGGCAGCCTCGCGTTCTGTGTGGAGCGGGGTCGATCGCCTCGCCGGTTGTCCTCCGCGACGCAGCGGTCTACGGGGGCCTCGACGGGGTTCTCCACGTCGTGCCGCTTTCCGGAGGCGGCGCCGCCTGGTCGTTCACGACCGCCTTCGGGAAGGCCATTTCGGCGCCGGTGGCTGTGTGCGATGGCCGCATCTACTTCGGGTGCGAGGACGGCTACCTGTATGCCCTGGGGCCGGGCGGCGCGGCGCCCCTCCCGACCCGTGACCTCGGGCTCTGCCAGATTCGCAGCCCGCTGACGAGCAAGCTCGCCGATCCCCGGCACGACTGGTTCACCCACTTCGGCGACCTGGGGAGCACGAACGCGAACGCCCAGGGGGTCGCGCCGCCCTTCAAGATCAGGTGGATTCGCCGCTACGAGGGCTCGTTCAAGCATCTCCCCGTCTGCGGCGGGGGCCGCATGTACACCCACACGGCGGAGGGCCAGGTCTTCGCCGTCGAGCAGGAGACCGGCCGCCTGCTCTGGCGGGCCTTCTTCCCCGGCGCGCACGTCTCCTACACCGCGCCCCTCTACCACAACGAGCGCCTCCTGGTGCCCCACGCCGGCCTCCAGCGGTCGCGCCTCTTGTGCCTCGACGCCGCGACGGGGAAGCTCCTGTGGGAGGCCCCCTTCACCGGCTCGCCGAGCTGGAGCCGGCAGCAGCCGCCCATCGTCCACAAGGGCCTCGCGATCTACATGTTCGGCACCGGGCAGTACGCCCCGAAGGGCACGGGGATCTTCGTCTTCAGCGGGAAGGGCGACCCGGCACCCGAGGGCAAGCCCGACGTCATGAGCTGGCTCTACAGCCACGACAACTCGCGCTACCCCCAGGACCATCGCGCCCTCGTGCGCGCCTGGGACCTGGCGACGGGCAAGGAGGCCTGGACGACCGAGTTCACCGAGCACGGCTCGGGCGGCGACGACGCCGGCCTGTGCCTCATGGGCGACACGCTCTACTACTCGTGCTTCTTCGGCTACGCGGCGAAGCGGAGGGGCGTCCCCGGGCCGACGGGTGTCACCGCCGCGCTCGACCCCGCCACCGGCAAGGTCCTCTGGCTCACGACCAGGCACTCGGTCGCAGGCGGCTGCACGGTCTCGGCCAGGGACGGCCGCCTCTACCTCGGCGGCTACAACGCGGCCGACTCGCAGAAAGGCCCCCGCCACGTCTGGTGCCTCGACGCCCGCGACGGCTCGCTCGTCTGGGAATCCGAGCCGCTCACCAAGGCCATCAACGTCGTCACCGTCGGCCAGAAGTTCCTGTTCGCCTACGCCTACGGCGGCGACAGCTACCTGCTCGACAAGGCGACGGGGAAGATCCTCTCGAAGTTCAACAAGGGCACCGCCTGCACCCGATTCACCCTCTCCGAGCCGTATCTCCTGGGCGCGAACATGGACGTGATTGACACGGCGGAGGGCCACGCGGTCGTGTCGTCGGGGCCTGCGGTGGATTGCCGGGAGTGCGTCGGCGCGGTCGCGTCGAACGGCCGCCTGTTCTACACCACGCAGGCGAGCGGCCTCCAGGTCTCGCAGGCCTACGGGCCCGAGGCGGCTTCGTTCACCGCCCCGTGGCAGGCGCCGGCTCCCTGATCTCACTCGCCGGCCAGGGAATGCTCCGGCCTCGGGCGGCCCTCGTTTGACAGTGCTTCGGGCTTCTGCTATCATCGGCGGGCGCCGATTGATGAGGATGAGGATCCGTGATAGACGAGAAGCTTCTGGCGATTCTCGCCTGCCCGGTGTGTCGGGCGCATTTGCGGCTCGAGGAGCAGGGCCTCATTTGCACGAAGACCCAGGTCCGCTACCCCGTCGAGGACGACATCCCGATCCTCCTGGCCGACAGAGCGGAGCCACGGCACCCCGACGAGGTCCCAGGGAATGACCCACCTCCGCAGTAGCGCGCGTGGCAGGAGCCGAGGGCGGTGATCGCGATCATCTCCGACACCCACAGCAACCTCGCCGCCCTGGAGGCGGTGATCGAGGACATTCGCTCGCGCCACATCGAGCGGGTGCTGTGCCTCGGCGACGTGGTGGGCTACGGGCCGCAGCCGCGCGAGTGCGTGGCCCTCACGCGGAAGCTCGGCTTCACCATCATGGGCAACCACGACGAGGCGATCTTCCACAGCCACAAGACCGAGCAGTTCAACCTGCGGGCCGAGATGGCCATCGAGTGGACCCGCGAGCAGCTCTCGAAGCAGGGGACTGAGGACGAGGTGGCCGAGCGGTTCGACTATCTGCGCTCGCTGCCCGTCTCGGAGGAGCGCGCGATTGACAGCGTGCCGCTGCTGTTCGTGCACGGCTCGCCGCGCAAGCCGCTGCGCGAGTACATCTTCCCGCGCGACGTGCAGAACCAGGAGAAGATGCGCGAGATCTTCAGCCTGATTCGCGGCCTGTGCTTCGTCGGCCACTCCCACGTGCCCGGCATCTACACCGAGGACCTGGCCTACACCCACCCCTCGGAGCTCGAGCTCCTGAAAATCTACCACTTCGAGGAGAAGCAGAAGGCCGTCGTCAACGTCGGCTCCGTCGGCCAGCCGCGGGACAACGATCCGCGCGCCTGCTACGTCACCCTCACGGATGAGGCCGACGCTGTGGTCTTCCGCCGCGTCCGCTACGATGTCGAGAAGACCCGCAAGCTGATCTACGACACCCCTGGGCTGGACAACTCGCTCGGCGATCGCCTGCTGGAAGGACGCTGAATGCCCTCCCCGTACACCGTTGCGACCGCGAGGCGCGAGCTGCTGCTCTACGGCCGCAAGATCGCCGAGCGCCTGCTCGTCGTCGGCCCCGGCGGCAACACCAGCGCGCGGGCCGACACCGCCATCGTCGTCAAGGCCTCCGGCTGCGCCTTTGAGGACTGCACGGAGGACGACTACATTCCGATCGACCTGAAGACAGGCGACGTGATGGGTTCGACGCGGAAGCCGACGTGCGAGATCTACATGCACATCGCCTGCTTCCTCAAGCGGCCCGACGCCAACGCCGTCGTGCACACCCATCCGCCCATCGCCACGGGCCTGGCCATGGCGGGCCAGACCCTGCCGCCGATCTACCCCGACCTCATCGCCCTCGTGGGCGCCGAGATCCCCGTGCTGCCCTACATCGTCCCCAGCGGCAAGGCCCTCGCCGAGGCCGTGGCCAAGGTCATCGTGGACCACAATGCCGTGCTGCTGAGCAACCACGGCCTCCTGACCGTGGGCGCGAACGTGCGCGAGGCATACTTCCGCAACCTCATCGTCGAGGAGGCCGCCAAAACCTGGCTCGCCGCTTGCACGTTCGGCCAGCCCTACGTCCTGACCCCGGAACAAGTCCACGAGGTCTACCACCTCGAGGCCGAGGACTACCGCCGCGCCCTGCTGCGCGGCGACATTGCCTGAGCCATTCCTCTCACCCCCCCGAGGCCCATGGACCAGTTCGACGACTTCGACCCTGAAGGCAAGCGGAACGACGGCTCTCGGGCCATCGTCGCCCTGCTCGTGATCATGGGGCTCGTGCTCCTCTGGGGCACCTTCCTCGCCCCGAAGCGCACCCCGCCGCCTCCCCAGGCCGAGGGCGAGAAGGCCACCACCGCCCTCGCCACGGGCAAGGAGAAAGAGCCGCGGCTCACCACGGCCACCTCGCCCAAGGGCACCACGGCCACGCCCACCAAAGGCGAGAAGCAGCCCGAGCCGCCCGAGAAGCAGCCCGAGCCGGCCCCCGTGTCCGAGCCGGAACTGCCGCCCGTCGAACTCACTAAGTCGTCCCAGCTCCTCTGCGCCAGCTTCACGAACCAGGATGCGCGCCTCGCCCGCCTCATCCTCCTCGACCACTACCGCACCCCCGTGGCCAAGCGGGCCGCCCTCCGCGCGAAGAAGCGGGACCCGAACGCCGACCTGTCGCCCTACGGCCTCCCGCTCCTCGGCCAGGAGGAAGAGGCGGCCCTCGAAAACGGCCGCTTCGAGCTCGGCGACACCCTCGCCGCCGGCCAGGCCCCGCCCGACCGCCCCAGCCACTGGCTCCCCTCCGCCGCCGACGACCTGGGCAAGGCCCTCCTGTGGAGCGGCGACGCTCACAGCGGAGCGAAGTCCCTGGCGATCAAGGACCCCGCGCGCGACGCCCAGTGGCGCATCCTGGTCCGAGGCATCCAGCCCGGGGCGACCTACGAGCTGGTCTGCTGGGTCAAGCTCGATGCCGCCGCCGCAGGCGTCGCCGACGCCCTCCTGCCCGCTGTGCGAGTTCCTCAACTGGCCAGCGATGGCAAGGAGGTCACCTGGACCGACGAGAAGGGCGAGGTGCGCCCCGCCGCGCTGGAACTGCGCGCGCCCAGGGCCGAGGGCTGGCAACGCCTCGTCGCCAGGTTCCTCGCCGAGCCGCTCACGCGGCAGGTCCAGGTGCTGCTCCACGCTCCGCAGGGCTTCAAGGGCCAGGTGTGGTTCGACGACGTGTCGCTCGTGCGGTTCGGCGAGCCGTCGCTCGTCCTCCTCCCGCCCAGGAGGGCAGGGGGCGATGCCCTCAAGGCCGAGGAGGAGCGCCTGTTCGCCCCGCGCCGGTTCGGGCTCGCCGCGCACACCGAGAGCTCGGTGAGCTTCCGCACGGTGATCCCCGGCACGAGCCTCGAGGTCACCAAGACCTTCACCCTGCCGAAGGCCGACGACCCGCTCCAGCGCCACATCCTGCTCGAGGTCCAGCTCAAGAACCTCGGCGACAAGGAGATCAGCCACCCCGGCTACCTGCTCCGCGGGCCGGGCGGCCTCTCGGCCGACCTCGCCCCCGCGTCCTGGAAGCACGGCGAGACCGTGCCGAACGAGCTGGAGCGCCACGCCGCGGCCGGCGCCCTGAGCGCCGCCGTCGCCCGCGAAGCCGCCGGCGGCCAGTTCAACGTGCCCGACAAGTCCTGCGCTGCTCTCCGTTCCCTCGAACTGGGCTCCGACAAGGAGAAGGGCACCACCTGGGACGAGGTGGGCGGGGTCCTCTGGGCCGCCGTCGCCTCCAACTACTTCGTGTCCATCCTCGACCCGCGCCCGGCCGACAGCCGCGGGATGAAGGTCGAGAGCGGCGGCGCACGCTGCCTCGGCGAGAGCAAGGGCAACCTCAGCAGCGTCGTCCAGGTCGCCCCCTTCACCCTGGGGCCGAGCGGCAAGGGCGACGACGTCGCCGTGCACCGCTACCGGCTCTACGCGGGCCCGAAGAAGCCCGGCCTCCTGGCCTCCTACGGCGCGAACTACGAGCGCCTCATCCCCAGCCGCTGGCTCGACCCGCTCACCGCCGCCTGCGCCTGGGTGCTGCGGGCCTCCTACTTCGTCATCCCCAACTACGGCATCGCCATCATCGTGCTCACGGCCATCGTCCGCCTCGTCCTGCACCCGCTCTCGAAGAAGAGCCAGACCTCGATGCAGAAGATGCAGAAGCTTCAGCCCCAGGTCGCCGAGATCCGCGAGAAATTCAAGTCCGACAAGAAGCGGCAGCAGGAAGAGATGATGAAGCTCTACAAGGCCTACGGGGTGAATCCGATGGGCGGCTGCCTGCCCATCGTGCTCCAGATCCCCGTCTTCATCGGCCTCTGGCGCGCCCTCCAGGAGAGCATCGAGCTGCGCCAGGCCCCCTTCGCCCTCTGGATCCAGGACCTCTCGCAGCCCGACGCCTTGTTCGGCGCCGTCAACGTCCTGCCCATCGCCAGTTGCGCCATGATGTTCGTCCAGCAGAAGCTCACGCCCAAGGGCGGCGACCCGCAGCAGCAGCAGACCCAGAAGATGATGGGCTACATCATGCCCGTGTTCCTCGGCTGGATTCTCTACGGGCTGCCGTCCGGCCTCGCCCTCTACTTCATCGCGAGCACCCTGGTCGGCCTGGGCGAGCAGAAGATCATCAAGATGCACATGGCCCGGATGGGCGACCTCAAGCCGGTTGCCCCGAAGCCCAGCAAGCAGACCCGGAAGGTCATCTACTCCAAGAAGGGCGAGAAGCGCCCCAAGCGCAAGCTCTTCTGAGCCACAGGCCCGTGCACTCCCTCGACGACACGATTGTCGCGGTCTCGACCCCCGCCGGCCCCTCGCCGCGTGCCATCGTGCGCCTGAGCGGCCCCGAGGCATTCCCTCTCCTCGAGCGCCTGCTCGCCGAGCCGGCATCGCTCGCCGCGTTGCCCTGGTACTGCGCCCGGGAGGCCCGCCTGCGCCTGCACGGGGGCGGGCCGGGCGTTCCGGCCACGCTCTACCTGATGCGCGCCCCGCGCTCCTACACGCGGCAGCACGTGGCCGAGGTCCACACCCTCGGCTCGCCGCCCCTGCTGCGGATGCTCCTCGACGCCTTCGTCGAGCGCGGCGCCCGCATCGCCGAGCCGGGCGAGTTCACCCGCCGCGCCTTCCTGGCCGGCCGCATAGACCTCGCCCAGGCCGAGGCCGTCCTCGCCGTCATCCAGGCCGGCAGCGTCGCCGAGCACCGTGCCGCCGCCCGCGCCCTCCAGGGCCTCGCCTCGCGCCGCATCCACGAGTTGCACGGCCGCCTGGTCGGCCTCCGCGCCCTCGTCGAAGCCTCGATCGACTTCGCCGAGCACGACATCGAGCTGGTGTCCTCGGCCGACGTGTTGGCCGGCGTTGACGACGCCTTGGCCATCGTCGCCGGCGAGCTGAAGAACGCCGATGCCGGCGTCCTGCCGCCCGAGGGCATTCGCGTCGCCCTCTGCGGCCTGCCCAACGCCGGCAAGTCGAGCCTCTTCAACGCCCTCCTTGGCCGCCCGCGCGCCATCGTCACCCCCATCCCCGGCACCACCCGCGACGCCGTCGCCGAGCCGCTCACCCTCGACGGCATCCGCTTCCGCCTCTACGACACAGCCGGCCTCGCGCCGAACTGCGGAATGCGGAACGCGGAATGCGGAATTCCGCCCGCCATTCCACCATCACCCTCGCCGAGCGCCATTGGTGCGGGCTCCGATGCTTCCTCCGATCACGCGTCACGCGTCACGCGTCACGCGTGCACCCTCGCCGACCCCATCGCCACCGAGGCCATCACGCGCTCCCGCGGCCTCATCGCCGGCACCCACATCGCCCTGGTCGTCCTCGACGCCAGCCAGCCGCTCACCCGCGCCGAACGCGACCTGTGGCACGAGGTCCACGCCCCCCACAAACTCCTCCTCCTCAACAAGAGCGACCTGCCGTCCGCGATCTCCGATGCCCATGTCGCCGAGTTCGCCCCCGACGCCGCGGTCATCCGCACCTCTGCCGTCACAGGCGAGGGACTGGATGCCCTGAAGCGGGCGCTGGCGGGGCTGGTCCAAGGCGGCCGCGTCGAGGCGACCCCCTCCGACCTCATCTGGAACGCCCGCCACCGCGAGGCGCTCCGCAAGGCACGCGAGGCCCTCGGCCGGGCGCGCCAGGCGGTGGGGGAGGGCATGGGCGAGGAATTCGTCGCCGCCGACCTCCGCGACGCCCACGACGCCTTGGGCGCCATCACCGGCCAGGTCGCCCCCGACGACCTCCTCGACCTCATCTTCGCCCAATTCTGCATCGGCAAGTAGCCGCCCCGCTGCCTCCCGCAAGATGATCAAGATGATCACGCGCGCAACACGGGGGGTGATCATCTTGAAGGTGCCGAAGTGAGGAGTGGTGCCCTGCCATAAGCCTAGCTGCGGCAATGATATGCGGCTCTGCTCACCCGCCATCCAGCCGTTCCTGGCCCGCGTCAACATGATCACTCTCCTCTCCCGCCGCCATCCCGACCCTCTCGGCCGCCTGCGCAACACGGGGGGTGGTCAAGATTGGCCCCAAGTGTCCTCATCTGTCGCCGTCGCCCTGGGAGTGCTGGTGCCCGGGTAGGTGTTCACGCCCCCAATTGCGGACCCACCGCCGGCACTGGCCCAGCAGGTGCTCGGCGCTGTGCCCCTTTCCGCGCCGCAAGGAGCAGGCATTGAGGCAGGCCGGCCAGGGACGGGCCTCCCTCGTGCGCCTCCGGCCGGTCTCCGAACTCGTCTACGGCCAGCAGTTCGCATCCGGCATCGAGGACGGCCATCAGGTACTGACTGATGGTCCAGCGGAACTCGTAGGAGGGCAGTGAGCCCGGCTCTGCTCCCGGGATGCCCTCTGCCCTATCGTATCGGTCTGGCCCCAAGTCGAAGTAGCTGGAGCGGACTCTCAGGTGCGGAGCCTTCTCGTCCCATATCCGTCGGAAGGGATGGTACTCGTTGACCAGGAACAGGCCTCCCGGCCGCAGAATGCGGGCTGCTTCGGCGTAGTACTTGCGAAGGTCGGAGACCCAGACGGCCACGTGGCCTCCCGTGTAAACGAGGTCGAAGGTGTCGCTATCGAGGGCCGACAGGTCCGTCACGTCGGCGCGAAGGAAGCGGATCTGGAGGCCGAGTTGCGCGGCACGCTGGCGGGCGACGTTCAGTTGGCCTTCCGATATGTCCACCGACGTGACCTCGGCCCCGAGGCCCACGAGGGCAAACACCACGCGGTTATCACCGCTTCCCAGGACGCATGCCTTCTTCCCGCGCAGGTCGCCGAGCCATTTCAGTTCGCGCTCGTCGAGGGCAAGGCCGGCACTGCGATGGCACTCCCGCCAGTCAACGTCATGGCGGAAGTCCGCCATGCCTGCCTTGGCCGCAGCGTCCCAGCCCCTTCGGTTCGCGTCGTGGATCTCGTTCATGTCGCGATGTTCCGAATCCTGGGGCCACGGCACTCAATTCCGTGCGGGCGGGTGGCCCGGGAGCGCGCGGTTGATGCGAGGGCCGCCCTGCCGGACACGACCGATGCTGCGATGCTAGCTCTCGCGCGCCCGTTTGTCAAGAGGTCGGCCTGGTCCGCTGCCCCGGGCCTCGCCCCTCACTACTAGGTGTGACGTGTCTGGTCACCCGGATCAACCCAGGGGGGGAAATGGCCAGGCCGCGTTTGGCCGAATAGGCGGCTCCTGGTAAAATAAAGGCTTCCTTGGGATTGCGAGGGTTTCTCCAGGAGCTTGGTATGGCGAATGCGAAGAAGGAATCCGATGTGATGGAGAAGCTCGTGTCGCTGTGCAAGCGGCGCGGGTTCATCTTCCAATCGTCCGAGATCTACGGCGGGCTGAATAGCTGCTGGGACTACGGGCCGCTCGGCTCGGAGCTGAAGCGGAACGTGAAGGAGGCGTGGTGGAACACGGTCGTCCGCGACCGCGAGGACGTGGTGGGCATTGACGCCTCGATCCTGATGCACCCGCGGGTGTGGGAGGCGTCGGGCCACGTCGCGGGCTTCACCGACCCGCTGGTGGACTGTAAGGGCTGCAAGAAGCGCTTCCGCGCCGACCACATTGCGGACGCCAAACGCTGCCCCGAGTGCGGCGGCGAGCTGACCGAGGCCCGCCAGTTCAACCTGATGTTCAAGACGTTTATGGGGCCGGTCGAGGAGGGCGCCGCCGTGGTGTTCCTGCGGCCCGAGACGGCCCAGGGCATCTTCGTGAACTTCGAGAACGTGATGGCCTCGGCCCGCCTCAAGCCGCCCTTCGGCATCGCGCAGATCGGCAAGAGCTTCCGCAACGAGATCACCCCAGGCAACTTCATCTTCCGCACCCGCGAGTTCGAGCAGATGGAGATCGAGTATTTTGTAAAACCCGGCACCGACGAGCAGTGGTTCGAGCACTGGAAGGCCGAGCGGTTCAAGTGGTACACCGACCTCGGCATTCGCCCCGCGAAGCTGCGCATGCGGCCCCACGAGGCCAACGAGCTGGCCCACTACGCCAAGGCCTGCGTGGACATCGAGTACGAGTTCCCCTTCGGCTGGAGCGAGCTGGAGGGGGTCGCCAACCGCACGGACTTCGACCTCAAGCGCCACACGGAGTACTCGGGCAAAGCCCTCGAATACTTCGACACCCAGACCCGCGAGCGCTACGTGCCCTACGTCATCGAGCCGTCGGCCGGGGTGGACCGGTCTTTGCTCACGTTCCTGGTGGATGCCTTCGAGGAAGTGGTCACGGAGAAGGGCGAGACCGAGCGGTTCATGCGGCTGCACCCGCGGCTGGCGCCGATCAAGGTTGCCGTGTTCCCGCTGGTGAACAAGGCGGGCATGCCCGAGCTGGCGCGACAGGTCTACGAGGGCCTGCGGAAGCGCGTCCGCTCCTTCTACGACGACAGCGGCGCCATCGGCCGCCGCTACCGCCGCCAGGACGAGGCGGGCACGCCCTACTGCGTGACGGTGGACGGCCAGTCGCTCGAGGACAACACGGTGACGGTGCGCTACCGCGACAGTCGGGAGCAGCCGCGCGTCGCCATCCCCGACCTGGCCGCCTTCGTGGCCGAGAAGCTGGAGGGCGCGAAGTCGAATATCGTGTGAGGGTTGGCTGGAGCAACCTTGATTCACGCGGGGCAGCGCTGTATCATGCACTGAGGGGCACGGAAGCGCGGCATCAGGTCAGGGTTTGGAGCTGGCGGCATGGCCAAACGCTCGGTTTATGTTGAGACGACCATTTTCAGCTACTTGGCCGCGAGGCCGAGCCGCATTCTCACAGTGGCTGCCAGGCAATAGACCACTCGGGACTGGTGGGACTTCCGACGCGGCTCTTTCGATCTCTGCCTCTCGCAGCTTGTTCTCGATGAGGCGTCGCGAGGCGACAGCGAGGCCGCGGCTCGCCGGCTTGAGTTCGCAGGCGGGCTTCCGCTTCTCGAAGTGAGTGAGGAAGGGATCCACCTTGGCGAGGCCCTGATTGTGGAGGGGATACTGCCTGAGAAGGCTGCCCGCGACGCGCTCCACACGGCAATCGCTGCGGTGCATGGCGTCGAGTTTCCTATGACGTGGAACTGCACACACCTGGCCAATGCCGAGATCATCGGACCCGTTGCTGACCTCATACTGTCCCGCGGCTACGAACCGCCCATCATCTGCACGCCCGATGAGCTTATGGGAGATGCCCCATGTCCAGAGATCCCATTGTAGACGAGGTGAGAGCCATCCGTGAGGAGTTGGCTGCACGCTTCAGGTACAACGTCCGCGCCATTGCGGAGGACGCCCGGAAGCGCGAGAAGGAGAGCGGCCACAGGGTCATCTCGCGCCCGCCGAGGCGCCCTGCGATGAGCCGGTGAGGGACGGGCGGCAGCCGTGCCTCCTGAACGGAGAGGGGGCGGAATGGGGGCATCCGAACCAAGCGTCAGCGGGCGAGAGTGGGCGGCGCCATTCAGCATCGTTGTCGGCAGCGGACTTCTCACCGCCTTCTATGTCGCCTACCTGCTCGGCCTGCGCGCGGCGTGGGGACGGGAGGCGCCGGCCGGTGTCACGCGGCTGCCAGCCGCGGCGAAGGTCCTCGCGGTCTTCGCCATAGCGCACCACGCGGCGAGCGTGGCGTGGTGGGCGTCCTTGTTTCCCATGTTCTCGTCCGTGCTGGGCAGGGGGCTGTTCTCGTTTCTCCCGCTCCTTTCGAGCATTCCCTGCTCGGAGCCGATCGCGGGGGTGCTCGTTGGCGGGGCCGGCTGGGCCTTTTGAGGTGAGCTTCCGCGCGGTGGTGGGCCTCGGCCTGACGTTCGCCTGCGTCGCCTTCCTCATCGCCTACGTGGCCGGCCCGGCCGTGAGCGCGGCGATGCGGGTGTCGGAGAGCGAGGAGTGAGGGGCTTGGGGAACGGCCCCTGGCTTCGGCGCGGCCCGCGCTCCCCAATCGTCGTCGTTGTCGTCGTCGTCGAGTTCCCTGAGAAAGCAGAGCCAGAGATTCGACGACGACGACGAGGACGACGACGAGCACGAGTGACAGGGGCAACCGGGCCTGCCTTCGTTGACTTGTCGCCCCCTTCCCGGTATCCTTGAGGTATTGGGTGCCATCAGGAGGCCGGTGCGTGGGGCTGGAACAGATCCGGGCGCTGGTGTGCGACGTGGACGGGGTGCTGACCGACGGGAGCATCCTGCTCGCCGAGGACGGCACGGAGATCAAGCGGTTCAACTCGCACGACGGAGCGGGGATACACCTGTTCGTCGAGAGCGGCTTCCAGGTGGCGCTCCTCACGGGCCGAACGTCGGGCGCCGCAGCGCAGCGCGCTCGGGAACTGGGCGTGCAGCACGTGCGACAGGGCGTCCGCGACAAGATTCCCGTCTACGAAGAGCTTCTCGCCGCGATGGGGGTGACGGACGCCGAGGTGTGCTACGTGGGGGACGACTTGCCGGACGTGCCGGTGATGCGTCGGGCGGGCTACTCGGCGGCCCCGGCCGACGCCCGCGAGGAGGCGCGTGCCGCGGCGAGCTGCATCACCCACGCCCGCGGCGGGCGGGGCGCCGTGCGCGAGGTGATCGAGCGCATCCTGAAGGCCCAGGGCAAATGGGCCGATATCCTGCGCCGCTTCCAGGCCTGAGACGAGGCGACCGCTGATGAGCAATCCGCTCCGCTTCCTTGCCCTCGCGCTGGTGCTGGGCGCGGCCGTGGCCCTCGGGGGCGAGCCGGGGAAGGGGCCGCCCAAGAAGATGCCCGCCGAGGAGACGCGCTTCGTCAAGGTGCCCTTCTACAACCCCACGACGGGCGAGCTGGAGTGGCTGGTGCTGGCGGCCAAGGTGGCCCCCGACCCCGGGAACCCGCGCGTGCTGGTCGGCGCCACGGTGAAGATCATCGGCTACCGCGACGGCAAGCCGCAGACCGCCACGGCCAAGAAGGGCACGGTGAACACCGACACCCGCTCCGCCACGCTCGAGGGCGACGTGGTGATGGAGCTTCAGGACAAGGAGGGGCAGGCCATCCGCGTGGAGGCGGACGACCTGTTCTGGGACAACAAGAACGGCACGGCCTCGACGCGGGGGCAGGTGAAGATCGTGCGCCCGGGCTCGACGATCACCGGCGAGGGCCTTCGCCTGTGGGTGACGAAGGTGCCGGACGAGAAGGGCCGTAGCGAGCGCACCGGCGAGCTGGTCATCGGGCAGCGCGTGCGGGCGGAGATGCTGGCCGGCGCCGAGGTCGGGCTCTTCCCCGGCGCCCTTGCGGAGGGGGCCGGCGACCAGCCGATCGTGGTCACCTGCGACGGCTCGCTCGCGGCGTCCCGCTCCGAGCTCGGCGCGACCTTCCGCGACAACGTCCGCGCCACCCACGGCAAGCAGACTCTGACCTGCGACGTCCTCACCCTGTGGCTGCGGCCCGTGCCCGGGGTGGAGGGCAAGGCGGATGGCAAGGCCGAGCTGGACCGCGTGGAGGCCACGGGCGACGTGCGGCTCGACGATGCGCGCACCGTGGCCGTCGCCGATGTCGTGCACTGGAGCCGCGAGCAGGGCTCGACGCGGCTCGTCGGCCGCCCCGCCGAGATCCGCTGGGACAACGGGAACCGCCTGGTCGCGGGCCTCATCCACCGGATGGGCGACGGCTCCGAGATCGTCTGCTCCTCCACGCCCGAGTTCCCGCGCGACGTGTATCTCCTCGCCCACACGGTGGACCGCGCGTCCGGGCCTCCTGGGGGACGGGGGCCGTATCACCTCCGCGTCGCCGACATCGGCGATTGGCCCGCCTTCGTCGCCGCGCTGGTGAAGCAAGGAACAGCGAATGCCCCCAGCCCCGGCAAGCGGCTCTGGGAGCAGTTGCCCGAGGACACCCGGACCATCCTCCAGAGCGCCGCCGCGGGCAACGTCCTGGGCGACCGCCGCAAGGGGGGAATCGTCGGCGCGCTCAACGACATCCTGAGGAAGCCCGGCTTCTACCGCGAGGCCGATTTCAAGGGCGTGACGCTGTCCCCCGAGGCCGTTGAGCTTCTCAAGCTCGAGCCCAAGGCGACGGAGGAGACGCAGGTGAGGAAGCTGAACCGCCTGCTGCTCCACGCCGCCTTCCCCGGCCAGATCGCCAAGGCCCCGGAGGCAGGCCCCGAGAAGCCCAAGTGAGCGGCGGCTCGCTCGGCGTCCCATGGACTCTTCGATCGCAACTCGTGCGCTGGCCGCGCGCATGTCAACGAGGATGAATGGATGAACGGATGGGTGGATGGGTGTCAGGCATTCATCCATTCATCCAAGCATCCAATCATCCCCTTTGGTTGCGGCCACCGGCCGCTTTGCGTCCCATCCGTCCCATTGGTCCCATCGCTGTCATGCGCATTCTTGTGGTAGACGACGAGGCGCTGGTTCGCAAGGCATTCGCCCGCGCCCTGGCGGACGACGGGTTCAGCGTGGAGAGCGCGCCGAACGCGGCGGAGGCGGTGCGCCTGTTCGGCGAGGGCGAGTTCGACCTCGTGATCACCGACCTGCGCATGCCCGGGGGCGCCGACGGCATCGAGGTGCTGCGGGCGGTGAAGGCCCGGCGGCCGCAGACCGAGGTGGTGGTCCTCACCGGCTACGGCACCATCGAGAACGCCGTGGCGGCGATCAAGGAGGGGGCGTACAACTACGTCACGAAGCCTCTCAACCACCACGAGCTGCTCCGCATCGCGCACGAGGTGGCCGAGAAGCTGACGCTCCGCGGCCGCGTGGAACAGCTTCAGAGCCAGCTCGAGGAGCGCTTCGGCCTCCACAACCTCGTCGGCCGCGCGCCCGCCATGCGGCGGGTCTACGACCTCATCGAGCGGGTGCGCGGCTCCGAAGCCACCGTGATCATCACCGGCGAAAGCGGCACGGGCAAGGAGCTGGTGGCCCGGGCCATCCACTTCACCGGCCCGCGGGCCGGGCAGCCGTTCGTAGCGGTGAACTGCGGCGCGCTGCCCGAGACGATCGCCGAGCGCGAGCTGTTCGGCCACGAGCGCGGGGCCTTCACCGGCGCCGTGCGCACCCAGCCCGGCTACTTCGAGAGCGCGGACAAGGGCACGATCTTCCTCGACGAGCTGCCCGAGCTGAGCCCGGGCACGCAGGTGCGGCTGCTCCGCGTCCTCCAGCAGCGCGAGTTCACCCGCGTGGGCAGCACCAAGCCGATCCCCGTGGACGTGCGTATCCTCGCCGCCACCAACCGCAATCCCGAGGAGTGCGTGAAGCAGGGCATGCTCCGCGAGGACCTCTACTACCGCCTCAACGTGGTGACCATCGCCGTGCCGCCGCTGCGCGACCGCCTCGACGACATTCCCCTCCTCGTCGAGCACTTCCTGGCGAAGCACGCCCAGCGGCTCGGCCGGCCGCGGAAGTCCTTCACCCTCGCCGCCCTCGACGTGTTGCGGGCCTATGCCTGGCAGGGAAACGTGCGCGAGCTGGAGAACGTGGTCGAGCGCACGGTGACGCTGAGCCCGAACGAGACGATTGACGTGGCGGACCTCCCGAGGCCGGCGGCGGCGCCGGTGCCGGGCGAGGGCGGTGTGCCGCTGGGCGAGGCCAAGCGCCGCGTGCAGCGGACCTTCGAGCGCGACGCCATCGTGCGGGCGCTCCGAGCCGCCGGCGGCAACGTCACCCAGGCCGCCCGTTCCCTCGGCATGGCCCGCAGCGCCCTCCAGCGCCTCATGCGGCGCCACGGCCTCACCAGCAAGAACCTTGGGTAATCCCCCTTGCCGTCAGTGCGTGCGGAGCGGTCCGACGGCCTTCGGCCTGACGGCGAGGAAGCGGACGCCGGGGCACAGCCGCGCCAGGCGCCGGGCGAGGACGGGGATGGCGGGCTGCTCGGTGCCCGCGTGGCCGGCGTCCACGACCACCAGGCCGGCCGCCTCGGCCGCCTGGGCCTGGTGATACGAGACGTCGCCCGTGAGGTAGAGCTGGCAGCCGCGGCGGACCGCGTCGTCCACGTGCTTGCCCCCCGAGCCGCCCAGCACGGCCACGCGCAGGACCTTGCGCCGCAGGTTGCCCGCGGTGCGCACGGCGTGCACTCCGAGCCGTTGCTTGATGAGCCGGACCACCTGGGCGGCTGCCATCGGCTTGGGGAGCTGGCCGCAGCGCCCGAGGCCCACGTCGAGGCGCCCGCCCGCCAGGGGATAGATGTCTATGGCAGGCTCCTCGTAGGAGTGGGCGGCTCGCGCTGCGGCGGCGGCGCGCTCGGCAAGGGCGAGGGGCACGACGGCCTCGAGGCGCAGTTCCTCGACCTCCTCGCGACGGCCGACCTGACCGACGGTGGGATGGGCGCCCTCCAGGCCGCGGAACGTGCCCGTGCCGGGGGTGCGGAAGGTGCACTCGCGGTACTGGCCGATGACGCCGGCGCCGGCGTCGCTGAGGGCGCGGACCACCGCCTCGAGGTCGCCCTCGGGCGTGAAGACGACCAGCTTCGCCAGGGCGCTGCGGTCGCAGCGTGCCAGGGGCTCGGTGGCCCGGAGGCCGAGGAGGCCGGCCAACACGTCGTTCACGCCGCCCTCGGCGACATCGTAGTTCGTGTGGGCGGCGGCGAGTGCGACGCCTCGGCGGGCCGCCTCGAGGACCAGGCGGCCGGCCGCGTCGTCGGTCGTCGCCCTGCGGAGGGGGCTCAGGATGGGCGGGTGGTGGCTGACGATGAGCTGGGCGTCGGCCTTGGCGGCCCGGCGGATGAGCGCGGCATCCACGTCGAGGGCCACCAGGGCGCGGCGGCAGGGGGCCTGCGCGTCGCCCACGAGAAGGCCCACGTTGTCCCAGCTCTCCGCCAGGTCGGGCGGAGCAATGGCGTCGAGGGCGTCGAGCACGGTGGCCACGGTGGTCGTCATGGGGTATTCCCCTCAGGCTTGCCGCTCAGGTAGTTCCACGCGTCGTGGATTCTGCGGAGCCGTGGCTCGTCGCCCGCCGGCACGAAGTCGGTGTGGCCATCGAGGAACACGATATTCACGGCTTTGCCGTGGCGGAAGTCGAGCCGGCTGGAGGAGAGGAGGCCCGGGACCCGGAGGCTGGGGCCGACGCCGACGAAGACATCCATGCCGGCTTCCGTGACGACGTTGTCTCTGAAGCCGTTCCGCAGCTCGTGGCCGTGGCCGGGGTCCGGGTCGCTGGCCTGGGGGTTGGGGAGGGAGGCGTTGACGTCGGCGAGGAGCGGCCGCTCGGCGGGGGGCAGGGCGGCCTCGAGCTCTGCCTGGCGCGCCGGCTTGTCCGACCTGCGGAAGATGGTCTCGGGGGCGAAATAGTCGTCGGTCCAGCCCTTCGCGGGGCACTTCCAGAAGAAGGCGGCGGTGCGGAACTTCTGCTGCCGCGCGGGGACGAGGCCGACGCTCTGCTCGACCTCCTGGGGGGTGACGACGTGGCGGAAGCTCGGTTCGCACTGCTCGTAGACGGCGAAGCGCGAGTAGCTGAGGTTGCTGAGGTCGTCGGCGATGGAGAGGCCCTGGATGTGCCAGGCGAGCGGGAGGCACCCGTCGCTGGCGCCGGCGTAGGCCAGCGCGCCCTTGTGGAGCTCGTGCAGCTTGCTCATGCAGGCGAGGCGTTGCCCATGCCTCCGCGCGGGGTTCGTGCTTGGCACGAGCAGCCAGACGACGACCGCGAGGAGGCCAAGGGCGATGAGCACCTCCACGAGGGTCAGTCCCCGGGTATCTTGCGTTCGGCGGGTGCCGAGCGCTCGGCCGCGCGAGATGGCGACGTGTCCTCCCACGTCTCTTGCCCTGTCACGAGGGGTAGGGTGGTGTTGCCGAGGTCTGCCTGTTGCGGCCATCTTACCGGGCGGCGAGGGCGCCGTCAACCGCTGGTCGCGCCGGAAGTAGAGCGGCTCCGCGGCACGGAGCCGCGGAGCCGCTTGTCGGGCAGGTAACGGTGTTGCCCGCCGCGGGACACGGGCTCAAGGCGCTTCGCCCGGGGGCGTCACGCTGTTCCAGGCGTCGCGGATGGCCAGCACGCGCGTCGCATTGGTCTCCGAGACCATTTCCACGTGGCTGTCGAGGAAGAGGACGTTGAGCGAGCCGTTGTGGCGGAAGTCGAAGCGGCTGTAAAGCTTCGATCCCTCATCCGCAATGGCAGGGGTGTCGGCGTCGCGCGTCGCCCTGCCTACGCCGATCAGGATGTCATCCGTCCCCGCGGTGCCACCAGGCGGGGTGACGACGGTCCAGCCGGCCTTAAGCAGGTTCTTGTGCGCGGTGCCGGCCTCGGGCTTGTCCTTCCAGTCCGGCGGGTCGGTCACCTTGTAGCTGACATCCACTTCCGTCAGCACGGGGAGCTGTGTGGCCGGGACGGTTTGCGTGGCCTGGGTGAGGGCGATGTGGCCCTCGAACTTGTCGGTGGCGGGCAGGGCCGCGGTCTTCACCGTGCCGTCGGCGTCCACCTGGCCGCTGAAGATGCGCGGGGCGAAGTAGTCGGCGGTGTACCCACGGGCGGGGTCGGACCAGAAGATTCTGTCGCGGGCGACTTTGGCCCGCACGGTTTCGCCCTTGTCCGTCTGGAGGAGGGCGCTGAAGCCGGCCTCGCAATACTCGTGGACGAGGAAGCGCCAGTAGGCGAGGTGTTCGAAGTGGCTGCTATCCGAGGTGGCCGTGTCCGGCTTGTGGGACACGTAAGCGGGCGGGAAGTATTCCTCGAAGTTGTTGAGGTACATGCGGACGCCCTGGAAGATCTGGCGCTGCTTGTTGCTGCAACTGGCCCGGCGCGCGCTGGCGGTGGCCGCCGCGATGATGGGGAGGAGGAATGCGGCAAGGAGCGCGATAATCGCAATGACCACCAGCAGCTCCACCATCGTGAATCCTTGCCTGTGCCTGCGTCGCCTGTCCATCGAGTGTCTCCTCTTGCGCTTGAATCCCCGACACCGCCTCGGGTCGCCCTCGTGCGCAAGACGAGGGCGGTGGCTCACGCTTGGGCCGCCTCTTCAGCCTCCCTTCCCTTAGACATGATACAATGACCCTGCGGGCGTGTCAAACGCGGCGCCAGCGGTTGGCTCGCGCCCGGCGCGACCGCCCGCTCGTTGCCGGGGTGCCCCTCTCCTCCTCGGTGCGCTGGAACTCACCGGGGCCGCCTCGCAAGGCGGCACGACCCATGCTTCGAGCCTTCGCACAAGAGCAACACGGGCAGAGATCGGGCGGGTCTATGCATTCAACCTTCTTTGGCGTCCCTTGTCAAGCGCTTTTTTCGCTCCCGCGCCTCCAAGGGGTTTGACACTCGGCGCGGCATGCGCGTATAATCCACCGGCCTGGCACGCGGCCACGGCGGCGCGGCGGGCGCGTGCGTGGGTGGAGCGTCGCACCCCTGGGTCCAGCGGACATGCCGAAGCTGATTGACGAGCGGACGGGGGAGGAGCGCGAGCTGATCAAGCCGGTCGTGCTCATCGGCCGGGCGGAGTACTGCGATATTTGCGTGCCCGAGCCCGCGGTCTCGCGCGAGCACGCGCGCATTCAGCGGCGGCTCACAGGCTACTATATCGAGGACCTCGGCTCAAGGCACGGCACCCAGGTGAACGAGGTGCGCATCCGCGGGCGCGTGAAGCTGTGTGATGGCGACGTGATCGCCGTGGCGGCGGCCCGTCCGGAGGGGGGGCCGACCACCAGCCTTCACGTCCAGCACACGGATACGGTGGCGGTCGCCCGCCAGGCCGCACCCGCCGGCCAGGCCGCGGAGCGCGGCCCGGATGCCGCGCGGGGCGCGTGCTTCGTGTTCCGCAAGTAGTCGGGCGCCCGAGCGGGAGCCATTGGATCGGAGGAGACTGGGACATGGCGTCCGAGGGACTCCACTGTCAGGGCTGCGGGAAGCCGCTCGAGGGCAGGGACCGCTTCGAGGGCAAGTGCCCGGCGTGTCGGGAGGCCGAGATTCTCGGCCGGGCTCTGCCGGCGGAGGCCCCCGGTGTGCCGGAGCAGGCCGCCGGCGCGGGGGGGGGCGCCCCTCCTGCTGCACGGTTTCCCGCCCCCGCGCGCCTCGCGCTGCTGGGTGGAGCCGTGCTGCTTGGCGCGGTGGTGGGCGCGCTCCTGCTGTGGCCGCGGAAGGGCGTCGAGGGGCCGCCCGCGCAGAATCGGGTCGTGCCCCCTGAGCCCGGCGCGGCGCCGGGGCCGCGCGAGCCGGCGCCTGGCCCCGCCCCGCCCGCGCGGAAGGCCGTGTCGCGCGACTTGCGCGCGGCCCTCCAGCAGGAGACCCTCGAGCTGCTTCGGCTCCTGGCCCGCGGGAGCCACGAGCGGGTGATTGACAACTACGTGCAGGCGGACGAGGTGGACTTCGGCCGCGCCGAGCGGGCGCTCGACGACATCGTGCAGGGGAGCGCCGCCAAGGGCTTCGCCGAATGGGCAGCACGCCTCATCCGCCTCCGCGAGGCCCGGGTGGCCGAGGACCTGCGGCGAGCGGGCGACGCCGACCCCGGCTTCACCGCGGCGTTGTTGGGATACCTGGCTCGCGAGCCCGCCGCTTCCGACGCCGGGCTCCGCGCCGAGGACCGCGCGCGCAACGTCCTCCGCTGGCACCTCGCCAGCCTGTTCGATGGACTCGACGTGGGCGCGGCAGAGGTCCGGGACATGGCCGAGACCGCCCCCGGCTGCTTCGAGGTCGCGCTCGACTGCCGCGGCGAGCGCCGCGCCGCCTGGCTTCGCGCGGAGCCGACGCGATTGTGCTGGTGCAAGCTGCCGGTCGGCTGGGTCGTCAAGGTGGGGCTTGCCGACCGGCTCGAGCGGGTCCGCGACGTGCTGAAGCGTCCCTTGGCTGCCGAGCGCCCCGCGGCCCCCTGAGCGCGGAAAAGACACCCGCTGTCTTTTGCCGGAACGGCCCTGCGGGTGCTTCGCACAAGAGACAGCGGGTGTCTTTTCCGTGCGGGTGTCTTCTCCGTGCGCTCGCCCCGCCCCAGCCGGAGCCGTCACGTGAACGCGACGCAATGCCCGAAGTGCAACGCCGAGCTGCCCGCCCGGGGCCGCTTCTGCCTGGAGTGCGGCTGCGACCTCTACCAGGCCGCCGTGCGGCGTCCGCCCTTCCGCTGGGGAAGTGCCCTGATCCTCCTGGCCGTCGTCGGCGGCATCCTGGCCCTGGTGGTCCTCGGCTCGACCGGGTGGGGCTTCCGGCGCCGCCCCGAGCTGCCGCCCGAGGAGCGCGTGGTGCGCGACCTGACCCGCGAGCTGCTCCAGCTCGCCGCCAGCGGGAGCCACGGCGAGGTCGTGCGGCGCTTCTACCGGCCCAACACCCAGGAGTTCCTGCGGCTCGATGCGGCGCTGCAGGAGGTGGTGCGCGGCCGCGGCGCGCCCGGCCTGAACATCTTCCGCGCCCATTGCATGGACGATCTGGACGAGGCCAGGAAATTCGTCGAACGCCATGGCACCGAGCACCCGGCCTACGTGGTCGGCGTGCTGGCGGCGCTGACGTTTCAGGACGGCGCCCTGCGGGCCACCCTCGGCGGCACCCCGCTGGGCGCGCAGCGCGCCGAGGACTTCGCGGCGTGGCACCTGAGCCTGGCGTTCCACAGCGTGGACGTGAAGGGCTCCGAGATCGGCGACGCCCGCTGGCGCGACGGCGCCGGCGGCGAGCGCCTCCTGGCCGTCGCCGTGCGCTACCCCGAGCCCCCCAGGCTCGTGCCCGGGGTCGTGGACCCCACGGCCCTCGCCTGGCGCTACACCGAGGACGGCTCCTGGGCGCTCGCCTTCGGCAGCGCCCTGGGCCTTGACGAGGTGCTGGCCTTCCTCCTCAAGGTCAAGCTGTAGGCGGCGCGCCATCGGGGGCTGCTTCGCCCAGGAGATTCCGCAGGGCGCGGGCCTGCTCCTCAGCGATGCCCCCCTTGCGCACGGCAAGGGCCACGGTCTGGAGGCCAACCGTGCGATAGAGGGGGAGGAGAGCGGGCGCCTGCCTCGCCAGGGCCGCGAGGTGGGCCCGCAACGTGGCCAGGTCGCCGCGGCAGATCGGCCCCGTCAGCGCGTCCGGCAGCCCCACGCGCGCCAGGTTGTCCACCGCCCCCCGCAGGAGCGGCAGCAGGGCGGGAAGCGTCGGTTGCCCAAGGCCCGCCTGAGCCAGGAGCCCGGCCCCAGCGTCGGCCAGCGTCACCAGGTAGTTGCACGCGATGCACAGCGCCGCGTGGTAGAGCGCCTTGTCCTCGGCTCGGATGGCGATGGGGCTGGCCCCCAGGAACGTGGCGAGCTCCGTGCCGAACGCAACCCCCGCCTCATCCCCCTCGAGCACGCACACGATCCCCCGAAAGGCATCGGCGTCGGGGCGGGCAAACGTCTGCACCGGGTGGAACGACAGCACGCTCGCTCCCGCGGCCTGCGCCGCGGCGATGGTGCGGGAGGGCAGGGCGCCGCTGAAGTGGAGCACGACGTCGCCGGGCTTGACCCCGCCGCCGTCGGCCGCCGCCTGGCACACGGCCGCGATCGCGTCGTCGGGCACGCACAAGGCCACGGCGTTCGCCCGCCGGGCCGCCTCTGCCGCGTCGGTCGTCGCGAAGCGGCACCGGGCGAGCTGGGCCGCCTCGCGGGCCGACTCGATGCGGCGGCTGGCCACGGCGGCCACGTGCGCCCCGCGTGCGCCCAGCGCCGCCGCCAGCGAGCGCCCCACGGCGCCCGCCCCGATGATCGCGAACTCCCTGTCGGTCACCATAGTGCCCCCATTCTACACAGCGAGGGGCTGACATGGAAGCGGCCTGTCGGCCTTCCGAGGC
>Ga0307379_10000879_pt1 | contig 48694 bp, 34 predicted proteins | sample UN2MG_FD_202237 | JGI IMG/M metagenome (GOLD analysis project Ga0307379, IMG submission 202237) | Soil microbial communities from Risofladan, Vaasa, Finland - UN-2 | ecosystem: Environmental > Terrestrial > Soil > Coastal area > Acid sulfate soil | place: Finland: Risofladan, Vaasa | collected... | reverse complement strand
TTCCAGGCGCCGGCGGGCGATCTCGGCCGGGTCCACCAGCTTGACGTGCTCGCGCATCGCCTCGAACGCCTCGGCCGCCGAGGGACGCTCGCGCGGTGTCCGGGCCAGCATCTTCTCCACCAGCTCACACCAGGCCTTGACGGCCGGGTTTTCCGACTCGCGCATGTCCTGGCGGCGCGTGCCGGTGTAGCGGGTCATGGCCATGTATTCGGACATGCCGGCCAGACGGTGGGCGTCGGGCTCACCCGCCAGGTACGGGTGCCGGTGCTCCGCCATCAGATGCAGGATGAAGCCCGCGGCGATGATGTCGGAGCCGGACTCGAACGTGCTCAGGTTCCGCCGGCCGTACTTCTCCGGATCGATGAACGCGCAGATGCGGTCGTGGCGCTCGAACTCCTCCGGTGCCAGCACCTCCCACGCCCCGGTGATGTGGACCTCCGGCGCGTCGGCCTCGCGCGGCCCGACGGCCAGCTCGACGTAGCGCTCCACGCCGAGCGCTTCACACAACGCTGGCGCGAAGCCGAAGTCCGTTACCTTCTCGACGCCGTCCGGGTCAACGAGGATCACCCCAGGACACAGCCCGCCGTGCGACTTGAGCGCGCCACCCTCACCTGCGTGAACCACCCGCAACGCGTCGAACAGGGCCACGCTCATGCCCAGAAGCTGCCGCTCCGCGGTCTTGGGGCCTTCGGGGTCGAACAGTGGCTTGATGCCGATGGGATTGGCTGGCTCGTGCTCGACGTAGTAGGCACCGCCGCCCTCGGCCAGTCGCACCTCGCCCATCAGCCCCAGCACGTGCGGCGATTTGGCGGCCAGACGGCGCTGGTAATCGACGGCCGCGGCCAGCAGCCTCCCCAGGCGCGACCACTGGTCGTCGCTGACCTCCGGCGGCTTCAGAATGACCCGTCGATACGTCTTGGCCATGAACCGGCAACCCTGTGGTTCTGCCGCGATGCAGATCCGTACAACGGACCCTGCGATAGCGTCATAGACACCTTATACGAATTCTGGCCGGTCGTCTCCGGCCGTATGAATGGTCAGTAGGAATGCCGGGCGCTACGGGTTGGCCATTCGCCGCGACGGTTCCCGCTCCGTCGCGGTCGCGGCTCGGATCGGGGGCGTGTCAGGCCGAGGTCTGGGCCTCTTCCTCTTCCACCGGGGCGAAGCCGTGGCGCAGGGCGTTCTCGGTGATGTTGCGGGCCACGCAGTATTGCAGCAGGTAGTCCGGCCCGCCGGCCTTGCCCGCCCCGGTGCCGCTGAGGCCGAAGCCGCCGTAGGGCTGAATGTCCACCCGCGAGCCGGTGATCTTGCGATTGATGTACAGGTTGCCGACGCGAAGGTCCCGCCGGGCCATCTCCAGGTGGGCCGGACTTCGCGAGTAGACCCCGCCGGTCAGGGCATACGGTGAGTCGTTCGCAATCTCGACCGCCTGCTCGAAGTCCTTCGCCTTGATCACCGTCAGCACCGGCCCGAAGATCTCCTCCTGCGCGATCGGCGACTTGGGGTCCACGTCGGCGATCACCGTCGGCCCGACGAAGTAGCCGCCTTCGGTCAGGTTCGACACGTCACCCTCGTACAGCACGCGCCCTTCACTGCGGCCGATCTCGACGTACTCGCGCACCCTCTTGAGCGCGCTCGCGTCAATCAGCGGGCCGACCTCGGTGCCGGGTTGCTCGGGCGGCCCCACCACCAGCGTGCCGGCCGCCTCGGCCAGCTTCGAGCAGAACGCGTCGTACACGTCGGCCACCACGATCGCCCGCGAGCACGCGCTGCACCGCTGCCCGGCGTAGGCGAAGGCCGACGCCCGCACGCCCATGACGGCCTCGTCGAGCTCGGCATCGGAATCGACGATGGTCGGGTTCTTGCCGCTCAGGTCGGCGATGACGCGTTTGAGGTGTCGCTGCCCCGAGCGCACGGCCGCCGCCGCTTGAATCAGCGGCGCCCCGACCTCGCGCGACCCGGTGAAGGCGATCACGTGCACGTCCGGGTGCCTGACCAGGTGTTCGCCGATGATGTCGCCCGGGCCCGGCAGGTAGTTCACCACGCCGCGCGGCAGGCCCGCATCCTCGAACACCTCCATCAGTCTGGCGGCCGTGACCGGCGCGGCCGACGACGGCTTCAGCACCACCGTGTTGCCCGTCGCCAGGGCGGCCGCCGTCATGTTGGCCAACAAAGCAACCGGGAAATTGAACGGCGAAATGACCGCGCACACCCCGCACGGCTCGTAGCGCAGCACGTTGTCCTCACCGGGCAGATCGCGGCGCCGGGGCCGCTTCTCCATCCACTCGATCCGCCGGGCGTAGTAGCGGATGTAGTCGACGCCCTCACAGATGTCGGCGTCGGCCTCTCGCCACGGTTTGCCGGCTTCGAGGATCACCGTGGCCGCCAGCTCGAAGCGCTTCTCCTCGATCCGGTCGGCGATTCTTTGCAGCAGACGGCCGCGCTGGTGCGCCGGCGTGCGCCGCCACTCGTTGAACGCCCGGTTGGCGCTGGCTACCGCCTTGTCGGCGTGTGCGGGCGTGGCCTGGGCCACCCGCCCGATGATCTCCGACGGCTTGGCCGGGTTGACCGAGTTGAACGCGTCCTCGGTCACGATGTTCACCCCGTCGATGACCAGCGGGTAGTGGCGGCCGGCGTCGCCGCGGACGTACGCAATCGCGTCGGTCAGGCACTGGCGGTTCTCGGCGTTGCCGAACGACGTGTTGGACACGTTGCGGAACGAAGTCATCGCATCTTCTTCCTCGTCGGTGTTGGCGTAATGCCGCTTGGCGGGCTGCATACTGGGCGGGCGCGTGATCGTCGGGTCAGTTAAGAGCCGCTCCTGCGAGCGGTGTTCCTTGAAGCCCTGCCGCAGAAACGAGTCGTTCGAGGTGTTCTCCAGCAACCGCCGGATCAGGTAGGCCATCCCCGGAATCAGCTCTCCGTAAGGGCAATAGATCCGCAGGCACCGGCCCATCTGCCGCACGGCCTCCTTCAACGGGTCGCCCATGCCGTGCAGCATCTGGAGTTCGTAGTCGTGCACGGTCAGACCCAGATGTTCGGCACAGGCCATCACGTGGGCCAACGAGCGGACGTTATGACTGGCGAACGCCGGCCGGATCTTGTCCGCGTTGGCCAGCATGACCCGCGTCATCCGTTCGTAGCACGCGTCCGACTCCCACTTGTTGGTCCATACGGGAATGGCCGTGCTGTTCTGTTCGGCCAGGATGGTCTCGTGATCCCAGTAAGCCCCCTTGACCAGCCGGATGCCGATCGGCGTGCCGCGCTTTGTGACCCAGTCCAGCAGACCCAGCAGGTCGTTCTCGCCGTCCTCGAGGTAGGCCTGAACCACGATCCCGATGTCGGGCCAGTCGCGGAACTCCGGCTCGTTAAGCAGCGTCTTGAACAGCTCGAGTGTCAGGTCGCGGACGGCGAACGACTCCATGTCGATGTTGACGAACGCGCCGTGTTTCTGAGCGGCCCGCAGGATGGGTCGCAGCCGGGCGTTGACCCGTTGGCGGGCCCGCACCGGGTCGATCGCGTCGAAGTGCGTGTCCATCGACGTCAACTTGACCGAGACGTTGATCCGAGGCATCGAACCTTTGCCGTCGCGATCGATCAGCGGAATCTCCGGCCAGTCCCTGGCGGCCGGTCCCAGCGACTCGATCAGGTCGATGTAGGCCTGCGTGTAGCGGTCCGCTTGGGTCGGGCTGATGGTCGCCTCGCCGAGGACGTCCAGCGTGAAGGCCTTGCCGTTGCGTCGCAGCTTCTCGGCCACGGCGATGGCCTCGGTCGGATTCGAGCCCGTGATGAACCGGTTGGCCGCCTCGAACGCGACCCGGCTCGCCACCGAGCCCAGCGTCCGGGCGTACAACGAGTTCGGGTTCTTGAACGAAAGGGCCAGCTTCGCCGGGCCGGGCAGATCGACCTGCGCCGGATCGAGGTACTCCCGCAGGTGTCCGGCCACATCGGCGTCGCCGCGCATCATCGGCAGCGTGTCCACCCAACGGAAGGCCCGCACCTTGAGGTTGTCGTCCTTCATGGTGAAGCCGGTGGCCACGTCGATCCAGAAGGCGGTCTGCCACGGGCGCGGCGCCGCGGCCCGGGCGCGCTCGAAGATTTCCCGGCCGATCTCGCGGATGCGGTGTTCGTACGAGGCCGATGAGGTCATGACACGCTCTGCTCCACTGGCACCTCGATGATACGGCGCGGCGTCAGAAAGACCAGCCAGCACCGGGCCACGGGCCGGTGCCAGATCCGGGCGACGGCCCGGGCATACAGCCGAAGCTGCAGGCCGTATTCCGCCGCCCGAGCCTCGGCCCCCGCGTCGTCCACCTGGTCCGTCTTGTAATCCACGATCTCCAGCCCGCCATCGGTCGGCAGGACGCCGTCGGCGATCCCGCGCACCAGCACGGTGTCGTCGGAGGCGCCGGTCAGGGCTGCGTCAAACACCGCCCCTGCCTCGGTGGAGATGAAGATGAACTCCCGCCGGTACGCATCGCCGGCCTGCCGGATGCGCTGCCCCAGCGGGCTCTCCAGGAACCAGGTCAGTGCATCCGCGTCGATCGCGTCGGCCTCCTCGTCCGTCACTGCGCCGGCGTCGATCAGCCGACGGATTCCGGCATCGACCGGCAGGGAGAAGTCGAGGTGCTCCAGCACCCGGTGGATCAGTGTTCCCCGCTGCTGGGGCGTCAACTCCACAACCTCCGGAACGCCGGTCAACACACGCGGCGGATCGAACGACGGCCTGTAGTACGGCCGGGCGCGGGCCTGATGCTCGTCTTCAAACGGATCGACGGCACGCTTGGCCTCGCTGGCGGCCACAACTGCCCGGATGGATGCCGACGCCAGGTGCGGATAGGGGAAGTCCACCGCGCCCAGCACCTCGGCGGGATCGAAGCCCTCGACACCCGCGGGCTCGTCGCCGGGCAGCGGCGCCAACGCGGCCGCGGCGGACAGTGCGTGGTTTTCCGCCACCGTGGGGGAAGTTTCCAGACGCCACCCGACCATCGCTTCTTCCGTGTGCGGCTGAACGCGCCAAAGGGCGGTGCCGCTGTCGTCCTGCCCTGGCGCGTCCGCCCAGACGACCGAACCGGCCGGGGCCGAAGCCAGGGCGGGGATCAACCATTCAAGCGGCGTACCAGCCGACTGCACCGTCAGTTCCGACACCGGCCCGCTGCCCTGTCCGTGCAACGCCCGCCGGCGCTGCACCTGCTGCAGGTCGGCCGAGCCGATCAGAATCAGGCGCTGCTCGGCCCGCGTCAGGGCGACGTACAGGATGCGCAGCTCCTCGCTACGGGCGGCCGACTCGGTCGAGCGGGCCGCCAGCGTGTGGATGGCCGAGGGGTACTCGATCATCCGCTCCGGCTCCACCACCCGGGGCGCGATCCCCCAGCGCCGGTCGAAGAGAATCCTCCCTGAGGAGTCGCTCAGGTTGAAGCGGTGTCCCAGGTCGGCGACGAAGACGACGGGAAACTCCAGCCCCTTGGCGCCGTGAATGGTCATGACCGTGACCGCGTTCTGTGTGCTCCCGGTGGGTGGGGCGCCGGCCAGGTTGCGGTCGGCCGACTCCAGCGACTCGATGAACCGCAGGAAGCGGTGCAGCCCCTGCCGGGTGAAGCCGCCGAACTGTCTGGCCCGCTCGTGCAGTGCCAGAAGGTTGGCACGTCGAGCGGGGCCGCGGTCCAGACCGCCGGTGTGGGCCAGGTAGCCGGAATCCCGGTAGATGCTCCAGAGCACGTCAGCCAGCGGGCGCCGGCGGGCCTCGTGCCGCCAACGCGTCACACGACTGAGCAGCAGGCTCAACCGTTCGCGCAGTTCCGCGTCGCCACCGGATGCGGCGTAGCGCCGGACCGTCTCGTGAAACGGCACCTCGCGATCGGTGCACCGCATGGCCACCAGGTCGTCCTCGTCGAATGACAGACCCGTGACGCCCGAGCGGAGCACCGAAGCCAGTGGAATGTCCTGCTGCGGGTTGTCCAGAACCTGCAGCAGGGCCAGCACGTCGCGGATTTCCGTGTTCTCCAGCAATTGTCCGCCCGCAGGCGTGTAGGCCGGAATCCCCATGCGGGCCAGGAACTCCACGATCCGCCCGGCGCTGTGGGCGGCCGCACGCAGCAGCACCGCCACGTCACGCCACTCGAGCGGACGGTCGTCCACGGTTACACCTTCCCGCCGCAACGCCTGAATCCGCGTTCCGATCAGGTAGGCCTCGCGCTCGATCACTTTCCATTGGGCCGGATCGTCCGGGTCGGCGACGGCCTGTACCTCGTCCTGGTCATCTTCACCGCGGGCCGATTCGATCCGGCGCTGCAGGAGGTGCAATTCGATCGGATGGGCGGGTGTGCCGATCAGCTTGGGATTGCCGCGCCGCAACCGGGCCGACTCGTCGTAGTCCACGCCGCCGGTCCGCCGTGACATCAGACGTTCGAACAGCAGGTTGACGCCCTCGAGCAGGTGCGGATGGCTGCGGAAGTTGTCCTGGAGCCGAACACAGGCACCCGCGTCGTCGCCCCGGTCCGTCACCTCGACCCGCCGCTGGAAGATCTCGGCCTCGGCTAGGCGGAACCGGTAGATGCTCTGCTTGACGTCGCCCACGCAGAACAGGTTGGCCCTGCGGTCGGTGTCCGATTCTCGGCTCACCAGACGAAGGATGGCCTCCTGCAACGGGTTGATGTCCTGGAACTCGTCCACCAGCACATGCGCGAAGCGGCCCTGGAGTTCGCGGGCGATGGCGGACGCTGCGCCCGGGTCGTCCTCGTCGTGCAGCAGATTGAACGCCCCGCGCTCCAGGTCGGAGAAGTCGAGCACGTCGGCCGATCGCTTGGCCCGGGTGTAGCGCCGCTCGAACTCGCGGACCAGCCCGATCAATACGTCCACGTGCGGTGCGACGGCGGTCAGCCCCTGGCGCATCTCCTCCGGTGTGAACCGGGCCAATCGGCGCAGGCGATCGACCAGCCGCTTGCGAACGTCGTCGAGCAGATCGCGAGCCGCATCCCGTTCGTTACGCGCGGACTGGCCGGCATTCTTGGACAACCGAGGCGCACCGCGTGTCGTGATCCCGAACCCGGCAATCTCTTCGCGGACCTTCGCTTCATTCCCCGGTTGAGACCACAGCCGGAGTTGCTCGGCGTAGTCCCGCAGCTTCTGCCCGTAAAACGCGCCGCTGGACAGGTGCCGCTCGATGAATTGGGCGACCTCGGTGACATGGGTCTGTTGACGTTGGATCTCGGCCCGTAGCTCGTCCTCCAAGGCCGCAACGGTCTGGTCGGCACCCGGCCCGACGACCTGGGCGGCGCGGGTCAGCCACGCTTCCGGATCGGGCAGGCTTCGCAGGAAGTCGGCCAGCCGCAGCACCAGGTCCACCAAGGGACCGTCGTTGCCCAGAAAGTACTCATCCACCAAACGAACGAAGCCCCGGCTCGAATCCGTGTCGGCCGCGTAAAGCTCGGCCAGCAGGGCCTCGAGCGTCTCGCTGCGCAACAGCCGGGCCTCGTCCTCGTCCAGGATCGCCGCCATCGGGTCGACACCGGCCTCGCTGAACCAGCGGCGCAGCATCCAAAGGCAGAAGGCGTGCAGGGTGGAAAGCTGCGCCGTGTCGATCAGCGCCGCTTGAGCTGCCAGATGATGGTCCCCCGGCCGATCGCGCAGGCGTTGGCGGATGGCCTCGAGAATGCGCGACTTCATCTCGGCGGCGGCCGCCTCCGTGAAAGTGACCACCAACAACTCGTTCACCCCGCAGCAGCGGTCCGGCGGCAGGTCGCAGACCAGGTGGGCGCATCGCTCGGCCAGAACGGCCGTCTTGCCTGAACCGGCGGCGGCCGTGACGATCACGCTGCGGTCGATCGTCTTAATGGCCCGTCGCTGGTCGTCGGTGAAGTCGATCACGCCTCGGTCTCCGCATCGGCGCCGCCGGTGAGGCGGGCGAGAACCTCCTGACGGTTCAACCTTTCCAGGAGACGCATACCCGATTGCCCGAACTCGAACCGGCAGACGCTGCGATAGTCGCACCAGGCACACGGCGAGAAATCGCCCAGTCGATACGGTGCCACCGCTACGTCACCGTCCAGAATGCGGTCGGCCAGCGCGCCGAGCGTGCGCCTGGTGTGGTCGAGCAGAGCGGCGAACTGCCCTGCGTCGGCCCCGTCGGAGCGGTCGGCGTACTGAATCTTCCCGTCCTTGGTCCGAACGACAAAGGTGTCGGACGAGCCGTCGAAGCCGGCGTCCAGGTCCTGAATCCGTTCCACGTCCAGCACGCCGCGAGGGCGATGGCGGCGCAGGGGCGAGTCCTTCGCCTCGTCGTAGTCATCAGGATGGTCCAGCTTGGCATAGCCCGTGCGCAGGCTGACGTAAAACGCCCCGATGGGCTGGACCGGTCGACCGCCCATTGTCCGCCCGTGCTCGGCCAGGACCAGCAGGTAACCCAGCAGTTGCAGAGACAGACCGTGGAAGACCCGCGAGAGGTCGAGCCTCTGCTCGCGCCCGGTCCGCTTGTAGTCCACGACCACGCCCAGCATCTGGTCGGCCAGTTCGGCCAGGTCCACCCGGTCGATGTACCCGCGGAGTCGCACGCGGCGACCGGCCGGTGTGTCGATCTCCAGCGCCGGCAGGGACCCTTCCTTGTCGAACCCGAACGGGATCTCGGATTGCCGTGGCCGAAACCGCCCCAGGGCCGAGACGTTGCGTTGTGCCTGCAGCACCTTGGCCAGATCGGACCGACCGCGACGCATCAGGTACACGTCACGCGGCGATGAAGGCTCGCCGCTCAGCGACGGCCGGACGCCGATCCGCCCGCAACTGTGCGCCAGCCGGTCGAGAACCTCGCGATCGTCGAGCTGTCCCATCGGCCGGCCTTCGTCCACCAGCCGGGCGACGAAGTCCTCCAGAATGGCGTGGTGGAGCTTCCCGACGTCCACCGACTCGATTACCGCCAGCCGGCGCTTCTTGAGCTTTAATCCGTAGCGGGCCAGATGCTGGAACGGACAGGCCGCGAACGTCTCCAGCCGCGTGACACTCGCCTCCAACGTGTGCCGGACCATCCGGCTGACGGATTCACCGGAGAGCGTGGCCTGATTGACGTACGCCAGGGCGCCCAGAGCCCGGCTCAGCCGCCCGCGAAGCTGCTCGTCCGTGCGAGCCCGTTCGTACAGGCCGTTCCACCGCCCCCGGAGCGGGGTGTCCGCTTCGGGCGAAGCCGGGCGGGATCGGAACTCCAAAGCCAGCCCGGCCGCCAGATCGTCCGACGACATCAGCGGCCACATCTCACGACTGTGGACCGGAGCGTCGATGGCGCAGACCCGAAGTCTCGGGCACGCGGCCCGCAGGTCTTCGGCGTAGGACGACGCGCTCAGCGGCTTTCCGGCTTCATTGGCCGTCGGGTAGGTGACCAGGACGCACTCGCTCGCTCTCGTGAGGGCTACGTAAGCCAGCAGCCGTTCCTCAAGGATTCGTCGCCGGCGCGGAGTCCCGACGGGCAGGCCGTTCGCCTCCAGAAATGCCCGGTCCTCGTCGTTGAGGATCGTGTCCTCCGAGCCGGTGCGCGGAAACGCGCCGTCGTTGAATCCCAAAACTATGACGGCCTTGATGTCCGGGTGACGGCTGCGCTCGACCGCCCCAACCAGCACCTGGTCCAGCATCGGCGGGGCCAGACCCAGTGTGAACTGCGACAGCCCCGCGTCGAGGACCGCCGCCAACTCACGCACCGTCATCGGCTGATCGCTCAGGGCGTCGGCCAGATCGTCGATGAATGCCGTCGTGTCGCGCCAGATCTGCCGATGTTCTTCCGCCGCGTCCAGGTCACCTTCGTCCTCGGCTTCGGTCGCCCAGCGGGCCAGTTGATCGGGCACGGAGAGAGCTTGTAGTGCGTCGGCCAGCTTCCCGGCCCAGGTGCGACCGTCCGGCGCGTCGGTGGCGCGGGCGAAGCTGAGCCACCCGCCGATCCGGTCCAGGAAGGTCCGTCGCGTCGCGTTGACGCGAGCCAGTTCTCGGCGTTGCGCTTCCGTCTGTTGTTTCGCGTCGGGTTGGACATCCAGCGGGCCGATCCGGTCTTCCCGCGCGATCGGCGACCAGTCACCCGCGGCATACAGCTCGAATCCGGCGATGCCATGGGCCAGAACGAAGTTCTCAAACTCGTCGGCATCCTCGTCGTCGATGGCCAGAAGACCCGTCTTGAGGGCCAGCCGCACCGACTCGATCGACAGCGAGTCGGCCGCCAGCATCACCAGAGCCCGCAGGAGTTCCACAAGCGGATGGTGCGCCGTCGGCCGGCGCCGGTCGATGAAGAACGGAATGTTGCGCTCCGCCAGCGCCGCGCTGAGCAGGTCGTGGTAGGGGTCCAGGTCGCGCACGATCAGAGCAATGTCGCGATAGCGCAATGGGTCCTGTTTGCGCTGCACCCATCGGCAGACCCGCGACACCGCGTAGTCCACCTCGATCCGACGGTCGGGCAGCTCGACCAGTTCGACCGGGAGCGTTTCCGAGCCTGTGTTCGGCTGGCGAAGAGGTGCCCCGCCCGTGAACAGCCTGCGTTCCAGGTCGGCCAGTTGCGCGTTGGAGGCAAACCGCACGGACCGATCCGCCGGCAGCAACACCGGATGCTCGATCTCGACGCCGGCTGCAGCGAAGGTACTTCGAAGATCTAGGTAGGTTCGCAGCGGTTTGACAAACAGGTCCGCGCTGTCGTGCCCCGGTGGATGATCGTGGTCGATGGCTTCGGGGTCCAGCAGGACCGTGATCTCCAGCCGACCGACCGTCTGGGCCAGCGCGGTCAGCATCAACGTCTCCTGCCGCGTGTACCCGGCGAACCCGTCCACCCAGACCTGGGCCTCGCGAAGCCAGCCACAGCCGGCCACGTGCCGCCGGGCCAATTCCAGGTACTGCGAGGGATCCATCCGGTCGGAGCCGAGGTGTTCGAGATAGGCCGCGTAGATCAGGTGTAGGTCGGCCAGCTTGCGGGACCGGACCGGATCGTCAGCGGCCGCCGCTGCCGCCTCCCGCAGGTCCTCGGGTGCCACGGCTTCGTCGAACAGCTCGCCCACGGATTGCGAGAGCCGCTCGATGAACCCGCTGAGGCGCTCGACGCGCCGGTAGTACTGCAGCCGACCCGACAGCCGGGCCAGCAGGTACCGTAGCGTCATGGCCCGGCCGTTCGCCGACAGCGTTGTCCGCTCGCGGACGCCGCAGGCCGCCAGCACCCGGGCCGCCAGACGGCGAAAGCCCACCACCGCCGCCCGATGGGCCCCGCCGAGCCCGGGCGCGTCGATCAGCGTCCGTTCGGTTTGCAGGGCCGCCTGCTCGGGCACCAGCAGGATCAGGGCCGGCCCCTCGACGGGAGAGGCGACCAGTGCCCCGCGAGCGGCTCGGAGGCAATGATCGGTTTTTCCAGCGCCCGCTCGGCCAATGATGAATCGAACGGCCATGCGCTCCTGTTAGTCCAATGGCATGTGCCGGTCAACGGCTCGGCGGCAGGCGGGGCCTATGAAAATCGCCTGATCTGTGCCGGTCGAATCAACCGGCGCTGTAATGGACGGTGACCTGCCACTGAATTTTTGGCCTCGCACCAGCCGGTCGCCTGAGGTAGCATCGGGCCTCGCGATGACAAGATCGACGGCCGACCTGCGAGCCACGAACGACGTGCCGGCGCGGTGTCCCGCCTGTGGGCACCGGCTGACCGAGTTGGTGCATGGTTGCTGCCCGTTGTGCGACTACGTGATCGCCGACGAGCCGGTCACCAACGCGGACCACTCCCCCTACGCCGAGTCCGAGCACTTCGGGCGCAAAGCGTGGTGGGCCATGTGCACGTGGGTCTGGGGTGCCGGCGCCGGGCGGCTGGCCCACCTGGGGTTGATGCGCCCCTCGCCGGCCTCGCGGCGGTTCGGGCGGATCAACCTGCTGCTCCTGGCTCTGGTCGTGGCGGTCTGTGGGCTGACCCTCTCCGGCTGGCACGCCGTCGAGATCGTTCCCGACGCGCCGGACAACGCACCTCAGTCGCCGTCCGGCAAGGGCTGGTATGAACTGGCTTCACTCCCCGCCGGCACGCCCATCGGCCACAGCGGTCCCAGACGCATCATCGCCTGGTGGTGGAACCCGCCACAGGCCTTGATCGGAGCGGCGCTGGCGTTCCTGGCCGCCCTGATCCTGATGGCCGTCTTGATGGCCATCCTCCGCCTGGGCCTGGAGCGCTCGTTGAAGCGGCGTTACCGGAAGCAGGGCCGGCTGGCGGCTGCTCTGAGTTACGCCACCGCCTGGAGTCTACCGTTGATTCCGGCCGGCCTGATCCTTGCCCTATTGCCGGTCTGTCGCCTGGTCGCCGTGGCCGATTGGCCCGTTCAGCCGCCGGAGACAATCGTGTATGGGCTGGCCGCCGCGATGGCCCTGCTGGGCGTGTTCATGTGGTGGTTCGGTCTGTTGCGCCTGGCTGCGACCGTGCCGGTACGCTCCCGGAGAAAGGCGGCCGCGCTCTGCGGGCTGTGGATGCCGCTGATCGCAGCCGCACTGATCGCCGGGTCCGTTTGGGGCCTGTCGTTACTGCATGACGCGGGCACCCTGTCCCTGCACATGCAGTGGTAGGTCGTTGACATGACGCCCGAAACAGTGGCCGTCATCGACTTCGGAAGTCAATACACCCAGCTCATCGCCCGCCGCGTCCGCGAGCTGCGTGTGCACAGCATGCTGTGCCCGCCATCGGTGACAGTCGAGCAGTTGAGGCGGATGAACGTCGTCGCCCTGATCCTGTCGGGCGGGCCGGCCAGCGCCTATGCGGATCAGGCCCCTGGGTGCGACCCGCAACTGCTGGAGATGGGTCTGCCGGTGCTGGGCATCTGTTACGGGATGCACCTGGCCTGTTCGATGCTCGGTGCCCAGGTGCAGCCCACCAAATCGCGCGAGTACGGGCGAACGCCGCTGGATATCCTGACCGACGACCCCCTCCTGGCCCATGTGCCCACGCCGACGTCGGTATGGATGAGTCACGGCGACGTGGTCAACGCGCTGGGTCCGGGTTTCGTGCCCCTCGCTCGGACGGAATCGTGCCTCTACGCCGCCGTCCGGCACAAGACGCGCCCGTTCTACGGCCTGCAATTCCATCCCGAGGTCACCCACACACTCGGTGGCACCCAGATCATCCGCAACTTCCTGTTCGAGGTGTGCGGCTGCCAGGGCGGCTGGAGCGTCGGCAGCGTGATCCGCAAGTCCATCGACGACATCGCCGCTCGCGTCGGGCCTGATGAGCGGGTGATCTGCGGCCTGTCGGGAGGCGTGGACAGCAGCGTGACCGCCGCCCTGCTGCACGAGGCCATCGGCGATCGGCTGGTCTGCATCTTCGTGGACAATGGTCTGATGCGGCACGGCGAGGTGGATCTGGTCGAGGCCACCTTCCGCGACCACTTCAAGATCGACCTGCACGTGGTCAACGCCGCGGACCGTTTTCTAGACGCACTTTCCGGCGTGGCCGACCCACAGCAGAAACGAAAGATCATCGGGCGCGAGTTCATCGAGGTCTTCCAGGCCGAAGCGGTCACCATCAAGAACGCCCGCTACCTGGCTCAGGGAACCCTCTATCCCGACGTCATCGAGTCGGGCCACGGCGCCGCCGGAACGGCCGCCAACATCAAGCTGCACCACAACGTCGGTGGACTGCCCGACGAGCTGGGCTTCGAGTTGATCGAGCCCCTTCGCGATCTGTTCAAGGACGAGGTCCGGCGGATCGGCGAGCACCTCGGCCTGCCCGAGGAGATCGTCTGGCGCCACCCGTTTCCCGGCCCCGGGCTGGCGGTCCGCATCCTGGGCCCGGTGACCACCGAGCGGCTGGAACTGCTGCGCAACGCCGACGCCGTTGTCACCCAGGAAATCCAGGCCGAAGGCTGGTATCCCAAGATCGGGCAGGCCTTCGCCGTCCTCATCCCGGTCAGCACGGTGGGGGTCATGGGTGACGGCCGCAGCTACGCCGGGCAGAACGTCATCGCCATCCGCTTCGTGGAGAGCAGCGATTTCATGACCGCCGATTGGGTGCACATCGACTACGAGGTCCTGGGCCGGATATCGACCCGGATCATGAACGAGGTCGATTGCGTCAACCGGGTGGTCTACGACATCTCGACCAAGCCGCCGGCGACCATCGAGTGGGAGTAGTGACCGCCCGCCCGCTTGCCCCCTGTGGCCCCCCAGGCGTCAGGCGCTCCCGGGACGCCCACCGGGTGAGCCATAATTTTCGTTGACGAACGGCGACGAAGTGGTAAGTTAAGGGTCATAGTTCAGGGCACGCTAATTCCATTTCGGAGCACTGAGCGATGGACGTTGGCGAAGACATTCTGAGCCTCGATGACTTGGTCCGCGACCCGAAGCCGATCCTCCGCAAGCTGCGCGCCACCGGCCGGCCCATGGTCATCACCGTCGATGGCGACCCTGAGGCGGTTCTGCTGTCTACGGAACTGCTGCCCACCAAGAAGACCGCTATCAAGGCGGCCTGCGAGTTGGTCGGCACAATGCCTGTCTGACCCACATCGATTTCGGCCGGTCCCCTTGCCGACCCGGGCGCATGATCGGTGCGTCATGCCCGAGCCTTACTTGGGGCATGCGTGCGCTTTGGGGTGTGAATTATCTATTGTTGCCCTGAAGAACCGAGCCACTGGACCACGTCGCAAGTTGGATGCTCGAAGTCGTACTCGCAGAGCTGGGCCTTGGCCACCCACCGGACCTCGGCGTAGTCCTCCGCGCAGGCTTCGCCCGTCTGGAGCCCGCACAAGAAGAAGCGGTACTCGACGTCGCGCCCGTCGCGCTCGACGCGGAGTGGCGGTTGCCCGACGTGAATCTCGACGTGGACACCGGCCCGCTCGGACGCCGTGCGTCGCACGGCCTTCTCGGGGGACTCGCCCTGCCGGGCCTCGCCGCCCGGGAACTCCCAGTGCCGCGGCCCGTCCTCGGTCTCGGGGCGACAGATCAGGACGAAGCCGTCCTGCCGTTCGATAACGGCCGCGACAACGATCGGTATCTTGCGCTCGAGGGGCATAACGCCCTCAGAGTAGCCCAGGTGCGGTCATTGGGGAAGGGCGCCCCGCGACCGGGTGGCTGCGGTCGGAATTGTACAATCCTGTACTGACCGCCCGGCGAGCCTCCTCCATTCCTGGTTTGTGTGTACCACGCTCTTATAATGGAGCTTTGCCCGGCAGCGTGACCACCGCGGGTCGCTCCTGTAAGCTGTCGCCCGCACCCGTTCCGTCACCTCGCATGTCGCAGGAGGAGAAAACAATGAATGCAAGAACCTGGCGCCGCGCTCGAACAGTGTGCGTCCTTTCGTTGGCCTTGTGGGCCGTGGGGGTCTGTCCGGCGTTTGCCCAGGACGAAGCAGCCCCGACAACCGCGCCGGCGGCGCTGCCGGCCGGCCTGGCCGGCTTCAGCGATCAGGGCCATTTCGATCTCTACGTCAACGAGGAGCCCCTGGTTGCCATCGACTTCGAGTGGAAGCCCGACGGCGCGTTTCACAACACCTACACGATTGCGATGGCCGGTCAAAGCGTGACCTGGCACTTCGGGATCACCCCCGCCCCGGACGGTCGCTGGAAGACCATGATTCAGGACTCCCCGCTGGGGCCGATCACGCTCGAACGCGAGGGCGGCGTGGCCCGCCGGACGATGAAGGAGAAGGTCGAAACCATCGACATGAAGCCCGGCACCGTCCTGTTTCAGAACTTCTCCCCCGCCCTGATGACCCAGGCCGTGCTGCAATACGACCAGGCCGAGGGCGGCAGGCAGACCTTCCCGCTCTTCATCATCCCCAGCCTGGTCATGGAGGCCACGCTCGAACGCATGGACACCGTCCAGCGCCCCATCGACGGCCGCGACGTCGAGTTCACTCGCTACACCTACGGTGTGCCCGGCGTGGACGTCATCATCTGGGTCGACCGGCAGCAGCGCATCTGTCTGGGCGACGTTCCGGCCCAGCACGCGGCCTACGTCCGCGAGGGCTACGGCTCGCTGCGGGTCACGCCGGTCGCCGATGCCAAGCTCTCGGCACCCGACCACGAGGTCGAGGTGCAGGCCAACGTCGGTGTCCCCATGCGCGACGGCGTCGAGCTGGCCACCGACGTCTACCGGCCCGACGGCCAGGGTCCCTTCCCGGCCATCCTGGTCCGCACCCCGTACAAGAAAGAGATGTCCGAGTTGCAGGCCCGCTACTACGCCCGCCGGGGCTATGTCTTCGCCATCCAGGACTGTCGCGGGCGCTTCGCGTCACCCGGAGTGTGGGAGCCGTTTGTCAACGAGGGAGACGACGGCTACGACACCATCGAATGGCTGGCGGTCCGGCCCTGGTGCAACGGCAAGGTCGGCATGATCGGGGCTTCGTACCTCGGATGGGTGCAGTGGTGGGCCGCCAGTCGCAACCCGCCGCATCTGGTGACCATCATCCCCAACGTCGCCCCGCCCGACCCGCTCTACAACATCCCCTACGAGTACGGCGCCTTCTTCCTGGTGGGGGCCATCTGGTGGGCCGATGTCCTGGAAACCGAGGCCACCGCCGACCTCAGCGGAGCCGCCATCAGCAAGATCGGCGAGAAGAAGTACGGCAAGCTGCTTCGCTCCCTGCCGGTCATCGAACTGGACAAGGCCGTGCTGGGCAAGGAGAACCCCTATTGGCGCAAGTGGATCCGGCATCCGGTCAACGACGATTACTGGGCACGGGTCAGTTTCCTCGACCGCCTCCAGGACGTCCGCATCCCGGTGTTCCACCAGTCCGGATGGTTCGACGGCGACGGCATCGGCTCCAAGCTCAATTACCTCAAGATGAGGTCCCACGGGCACCCTCATCAGAAGCTGGTCCTGGGGCCCTGGGGCCACACGCCACAGGCCCAGCGCCGGCTGGGCGACCGCGACTTCGGCCCCAAGGCCATCATCGACCTCCAGACCGCCTACCTGCGCTGGTTCGACCACTGGCTCAAGGGCGTCGACAACGGCATCCTCGACGAGCCCCTGGTCAGCATCTTCGTCATGCAATCCAACGACTGGCTGAATGGCGACGTCTATCCCTTGCCGCAAACCCGTTTCGAGAAGTGGCATCTCCACAGCGACGGCAAGGCCAACACGTCCACAGGTGACGGCCGCCTGACACCCGAACCGCCATCGGCCGAGTCGCCGCCCGACCGCTACACCTACGACCCCGGCGATCCCACGCCCAATCCCGGGTTCTACGAGGAGCCGGAACAACCCGAGGGTGAGAAGGCCGAGGTCAAATCGGTCGAGCAGAAGAAGAAGGAGCGCCAAGCCCACCACGAGAACGTCACCCAGTCCCGTCAGGACATCCTGGTCTACACCTCCGAGCCGTTGAAAGAGCCGCTGACGTTCGCCGGCCCGATCTCGGCCGTCCTGTACGCCTCGTCGTCGGGTCGTGACACGGACTGGTTCGTCCGGCTGATCGAGGTGGAGCCGGACGGCAAGCTCTTCCCTCTGGTCGAGGGCAAGATAAGAGCCCGGTTCCGCGACTCCATGGCCGTGCCCGAACTCCTCGAACCCGGCCGGGTCTACGAGTATCGCCTCGATCTATGGCAGACCGGCATCACCATCTCGGAGGGACACCGCCTGCGCGTCGAGGTGGCCTCGGCCTCCTTCCCGCTCTTCTCCCGCAACCTCAACACCGGCGGCCACAACGAGATGGACACCGAATACGTCCCGGCCGAGCAGACCATCCACCACAGCGCCCAGTACCCCTCCCACGTGCTCCTGCCGGTGATACCCAAGGAGGAAGAGCCGCCCAAACCGTAGGTCGACCCCGGACCCCTGCCGCTCGCGGACACCAGGCGATCTGTCTTCACCTTGGCCACGGGCGGGCACTGATATCGATTGATCGAGGCCTCGTTATCCGCCCGCGTCGGACGCGCCGGTCTCCATGTCTGCCAGCGCCGCGCTCAGCCCGGCCACACCGTCCGCCCCGGCGGGGACGGTAATGCTCGATCCGGCGAAGTCGTCGCCGATCGGCTCGTACCGTCCACCCAGGTGCTCGGCCAGGAACGCCTCGGCCACCGCGTTGAACGACATGGCGTTCTCCGGCCGGGCGAACCCGTGCCCCTCATCGGGATAAAGCAGATACGTGACCGCGAGGCCCTTCGCCTCCATGGCCTGGACGATCTGATCGGCCTCGGCCTGTTTGACCCGCGGGTCGTTGGCGCCCTGTCCAATCAGCAGCGGCTTGCTGATCATGTTCACGTTGGTCAGCGGCGAACGCGCCTTGAGCAGCGCCCGCCCCTCTTCGGTGCGATGGTCACCCAGACGGTTGGTGAACACGTCCAGGATGGGGGCCCAGTACGGCGGGATCGATTCCAGCAGCGTGATCAGGCTCGACGGGCCGGAGATGTCCACCCCGCAGGCGAACACGTCCGGTGTGAAGGTCAGCCCCACGAGCGTGGCGTATCCCCCGTAGCTGCCGCCCATGATGGCAACCTTGTCCGCGTCGGCGATCCGCTGCTCGACGGCCCACTCGACCGCGTCGACCAGGTCGTTGTGCGTCTTGCCGGCCCACTCCTTGTCGCCCGCGTTGACGAACTCCTTCCCGAAGCCCGTCGAGCCGCGGAAATTCACCCGCAGCACGGCGTAGCCACGGTTGGCCAGCCATTGCGCGTACGGGTTGTAGCCCCAGGCGTCACGAGCCCACGGCCCGCCGTGGACCAGCAGCACCGTGGCCAACGGTGTCGTCGGCCGGCCGTCGCCGTCCGGATCGCTGCCCACCGGCAGCGTCAGGTAGCTCACCAGCTCCAGCCCGTCGCGGGCCTTGATCGGCACCGGGTGCATCCTGGACAGCTTCAGGCCGTCCAGAGCCTGGCGATTGGCGAACAGGAAGTGGGCCTCGCGGGCGACGCGGTCGTAGTGGTAGTACCGCACCGGGCCGTCGTCCACTACCAGCGCCGCGATCCAGTGGTTGTCGTCCAGCGTGCGGTCCAGAATGTTGACGTCCGCGTTCCCCATCGAGCGCAGCACGTCGAAGTCGGCCTGCACGCGCAGATCGAAAAACTGCCACCGCTGCCGCATGTAGTTTGACCCGGCGGCCTGGATCGTCTTTTCCGTCGGATGCCGCAGCGTTCCGTTGATGTCGGCCTTCGCGTCTTCGGCGATGACCGTCTTCTGGCCCGTCTGCAGGTCGATGCCGACCAGGGCCGCCGTGTTGCGGTCCCGGCTGTCGCGCATGTAGAGGACCTGGCCCGACTTGTCGAAACCCACCGGCCCGGTGGTCATGTTGTCAACGCTGGCGATCGTGGCGAACGGCACCCAGCCGTCGGCCGTCCGGCGCAGCATCTCGCTGCCGCCGTCCGGCATCATCCGTGACGCGAACCGCACGGCCAGGTTGTCGTCGGTGACGAACGAGGCGAACTCGTTGTTCTCCAGCACCAGCGAACGCTGCCCGGTGCGAATGTTGACCCGGTGGATGTCGTGGAACTGCGGCGTCCGGTCATTGAGCCCGACCAGGATCTCATCGGGAAACTTCGGGCTGACCTCCTGAATCTGGGCGGCGATGCCCTCGATCGGTGTCAGGTCCTTGACCTCACCGCCGGCCAGGTTCACGCAGTAGACGTGCCAGTTCTCGTCGCCGTCCTTGTCCTGAATGTAGATGATGTGGTCGTTGGTGTAGGCCCAGAAATAGATGCGGACCCCGCGGTGCGTATCCTGGGTGACGGGCTTGGCCGCCGCCACGTTATCGATCGGCCCGACCCAGACGTTCAGCACCCCGTCGACCGGAGCCAGATAGGCCAGCCGGGTGCCGTCGGCGCTGATCTGCGGGCTGGCCTTGTCCGGATTCCCGAACAGCACTTCGCGCGGGATCAGCGGAACCGCCTTGTAGAGCATCCCGGTGTGCACGCACCCGACCAACCCGGATGCGCAGACCAGCAGGAGCGAGACATATCGTCTTGGGGTCAACATAGGGTGTCTCCTCGGTAGTACAAAGTAACCATCCGTGTCGCGGTCTTGAGGCTGCCGCAAGGGCGGGCATTCTACTCGCCCGGCGTGGATATGCCCGCCCCCGGCCGGCAGGATCACTCCTGCCCGCTGGCCGCATAGCATCCCGAATATCGTTACCGAATCCACGTGCCGCGGACAAGATACAGTGAAACCGGACGCCCGGCACCCTTCACCTCCGCAACCTCACCCGACAGATTTCTTTTTAGCGACCCGTTTGCCTATCATAAGACTCAGGGTTGCCCGCGACCGGGGTGACGGATGGGTCGAGGGCGGGGCCGTTATGGGCCGGGGCCCCGGAGTTGAATGCACGCCTGGTGGGGTCGGTTTGTTTCCCGGGCGCAGAAACTTGCCTTGCGGGAGGAGTTCCTTGAACGAGGATGCCAGACTGTTCGTCCAGAGTCGCGCCCGGTGCGCGCCGCGCCGCATTGCGGCTGTCCTGTTGGTCGCCATCCTGGTTGTCGGCCTGAGCTCGGCGCAACGGGCCGCGGCCGACCCTCCACCCGGCTACTACAATACGGTCGACACGACCACCGCCGCCGGCCTGCGATCGACGCTGCACAACGTGATCGACGACCACACCCGCTTCCCCTACACCGCCTCCAGCACCGACACCTGGAACATCCTCGAGTCCGCCCAACAGGACCCCGGCAACCCCGGCAAAATCATCGACATCTATCGCAACAGGAGCTACACCAAGATCGGCGGAGGTGTCGGCCCATACAACCGCGAGCACACCTGGCCGAAGTCCTACGGCTTCCCCGACGACGGCGGCGGAAACTACCCCTACACCGACTGCCACCAGCTACACCTGTGCGACGCCGATTACAACTCCTCTCGGAGCAACAAGCCCTTCCGCAACTGCAGCGCCGGCTGCAGTGAGAAGACGACCGACTTCAACCTCGGCCAGGGCGGCGGCAGCGGAACCTATCCCGGCAACTCGAACTGGACCTCGGGAGCCTACACCCAGGGCACCTGGGAGGTTTGGATCGGACGTCGCGGCGACATTGCCCGGGCCCAGTTCTACCTGGACGTGCGCTACGAGGGCGGTGTCCACGGCGTCACCGGCTACTGGGAGCCCGATCTGATTCTCACCAACAGCGAAGCCCTGATCGACGCCAGCAACACCGGTAACAACGAGCACGTCGCCTACATGGGCATACTGTCCGTGCTGCTGCAATGGCACCTCGAGGACCCGGTGGACGACCTCGAGCGCAACAGGAACGACGTCGTCTTCAGCTTCCAGGGCAACCGTAACCCCTTCGTCGATCATCCCGAGTGGGTGGACTGCCTGTACAACGGTGTCTGCGGTTGCTCGGGCGACCCGGACTGCGACGACAGCCTGTACTGCAACGGTGCCGAAACCTGCGTGGCCAGCCAGTGTCAGCCCGGCACCCCGGTCGACTGCGACGACGCCGTGGCCTGCACGGACGACTCCTGCAACGAAACCACCGATTCGTGCGACAACGTGCCCAACGATGCCGTCTGTGGCAACGGCTTGTACTGCGACGGCTCCGAGACCTGCGACACTCAGTCAGGTTGTTTGCCAGGCAGCCCGGCCTGTTCGGCAGGCACCTGGTGCGACGAAACCGGTGACACCTGCGTGGCCTATGGCGATGGTGACTTCGACGCCGATTCCGACGTGGATATGTCCGACTACGACGCCTTCCAGCGTTGCTTCGCCGCCCCGGCCGCCGGTGCTTGCGAGCCGGGAAACCTGTCCGGCGACGGCACGATCGACCTGGCCGACTATGCCGAGTTCCAGTTTCTGATGGGCGGACCGCTGTAGTCGTCTCAGACGCGGGCTACCGCGCCTTTCCGGTGCACTCACCCGGCGGGGCGTTCGCGTTGCTCTGTTGCGCCTCGCTCGTTTCCAGCGGGTACCAGAAGCCGAAGTTGTCCTCCTCCACCTTGCAGTACCCGGTCGATTTGTACCGGGCGAACGAGTTGTAGCTCCACCCCAGAAACGCCGAGTCGCCGCCCCCCTGCGTGGTGATCAGGAACCGGTTGCTCAGTTCGCCGAAGCCGCGGGCCTGGTCGGCCGGCGCCTTGGCGTCGCCGCGGTTGGCGTCCACCGGCACCCAGCCGTAGTTGGGCAGGTAGATCTGGGCCCAGCGGTGGAAGGCCTCGTCGATGCTGGCGTCGTCGCCGCGGACCACGATGCTGCCCTGATATCGGGCCGGCACGCCGGCCGCCCGGCAAAGCGCCACGAACGAGAAGGTGTACTCCGAGCAAGACCCGCTGCCGCGCTTCAGCACCACCTCGGGAATGTCCCACCCGCCGATCATCTCGTATTCCAGATGGTCGGTGATGTAGTCGTAGATCTTCCGGGCCATCCAGTAGGGGTTCTTCTCGTCGCCGACGATCTGCTTGGCCGTTTCCTGGATGTAGGGGCTTTCGATGCGGTAGCGCGAGCCGTCGGCCGTGTACCGCTCCCGAATATCCGCCGGGATGTCGTCCAATGTGCCGGCCTTCTCCGGAAGGATCAGGTAACGGATGGCCGACACCTCGGCCTCCACCGAGTAATTCAGCCCCGCCTTGGTTCCCCCGGGCACCGAGCCCAGATCGAACACGACGCACTCCTGATCCCACCGGTCCGACGCCCGCCTGGATGCCGGAGTCGAGAACGTCACCTCCGTCAGCAGCTTCTGATTCGGCAGCTCCATCGGCAGGGCGATGTTCAGCGTCAGGTCGGTGATCTGTCCGGGTCCGTAGTTGTTCAGCGCCCACAGATATTCGACCCGCGCCCGCCGCGTGTCGGACAACGTGTACATGGGTTCATCGTAAATGGCGAGCTGATAGACCTTGCGCGTCTGGAAATCGACGTTCCACAGGTGCCCGTTCAGCCACGCGATCCCGGCCGGGTACGGCCCCGGCGCCTTGACGATGCCCAGCACCTTCCCCTTGTCCGGCTCCACCAGGTACAGCTCGTCCTTTGTCCGGTTGCCGACCCACAGGTACTTGCCGTCGTAAGCGAGACACCGGCAGCCTCGGTCGGGCACATCGAAATAGCCCAGGATCGTCCCGTCGTCCGGCATGACCTTGTAGATCTTGTCCTTGGCCAGGACGAACAGGTTATCGTCGGCAAAAGCCAGCCCCGCCGCGCTCGACGCCGGAGCCTGAAACGTGGTCTCCACCACACCGCTCTCGAGGTTGACCGCGTAAATGCTCCCGGTGTGATCGTCGCAGACCCACAGCCGACCCTGGCCGTGCGTCATCCCGTGCGGTTTGAGCGTCGGAGCGTCCCACGAACGGATGACGCGCCCGTCAGAGGGCGCGACCTCGTGAATCGTCGCGCTGCGCCAGTCCGCGATGAAGAGGTGCTGACCGTCGGTCGCCATACCCGCCGGGTAATCGCACGGCGCGTCAAAGCTCGTCCGCACGTCCCCCGGAGCGCCCCACGCACTCCCCGTCCAGGCAACCGCCGCGACAAGCGCCATCAGGCCCACAACACGATCGATTGTGCGGTTCATTGCATGTCTCCGTCTAGAGGATCCTCTTTCCCGCATCCTAATGCCCTCTACCCCCCGGCGACAGGCGGCCACGCGCTCAGCACGCAGCCGTCCTCGAGCCGGCGGTCCTTGTCGGGTTCGTAGATGCCGTTGACCAGCAGCAGATGGACCGCCTCCACCGGGATGCCGAGTGCGGTCAGCGCGTCGGCGATCGACGCGCCGGCCGGAACCTCTACCTGCGCGCTCGTTCGCTCGCTGCCGGCCGGCAGATACTTCCGAAGCGTCGCAAAAAGTCGAACCTCGACGTTCACGGCTCCGCGCCGGGTCCGCCATGCGGACCGTGGGTGCTGTACGGCGTGACGGGTGCCAGATGTGCCGCAACGCCCCTCCTGCGGACGGGCGCTTGCATGCCGGACCTACGTCTCGTACTTGAACGACAGCTTCACCCTCGCCCGATAGGCCACGACCTTGCCCTTCTCCACCCGCATGTCCAGCTCACCGATCTCGGCGACCCGCAATTCCTTGAGCGACTTGCCGGCCGTCTCCACGGCGTTCTTGGCCGCCTCTTCCCACGACTTCTCACTCGTCCCCACCAACTCGATCACTTTGTAGACGCTGTCGGACATCACCGTCCTCCTTGTTCGTGCTTCACTCTCAATCGGGCGGCAGGAACCAGTGGATGTAGCCGCACCGCTCACAGACGATACACGTCGCAGTGGCGTTGGCCCAGTCGAAGTTGAAGAACGTGGCCACGGCCGTGTTGAGCTGCGCCTCTCGCTGCCAGAACCGGGTATGGTGACGGATCTCGCAGCGCAACTGCTGGCCGACCACTTCGACTTCCTGGGCCTCTCTCTTTCCGAATAGTCCCATGAGGTCTCCTCCCGGGCGCTGATCGAGCGACTCCGGCGAACTCTACGACAGGCCCAACGCCACGAGCTTCTCCTGCGTCGGCTGACCCTGATCCGTCCACCCGCGAAGGCGATAGTACTCGGCCAGCATCTCTTCGAGCGGCACGGTCATCCCCTTGGCCGGCCCGGCCGGCATCGGTTCGGTCAGCAGGCGCTTGGGCAGCGTGTCGTCCTTCCTGCTCAGCCCGGCCTGCAGGTTGAAGAGCTTCTCCAGGTTCCAGATTCGCTCGCCGGCCCGCATCACCTCGTCCACGTCGTAGTCGAAGCCCGTCGCCGTTCGCAGCATCTCGGTGATCTCCGGCCCGCCGACGGAAAAGGTGATGAACAGGCACAGCCCGGCCGCGTCCAGCGCCGCCGTCAGGTCCTGGAAACCGATGTCCAGAGCGGCCTTGCCATCCGGTGTGTGCGGGTCGAACTTCTCCGGAACGCCCAGAATCTCTGGAGCGATCAGATAGCCCCGAACGTGGCACCCGCCGCGGTTCGACGTCGCGTATTGCAGCCCCATTCCGAACACACCGCGCGGATCGTACGCCGGGAACTCCTGCTTCTTGGTCCCCATGGACAGTTCCGGCCGACCGTACTTCGCCGCCACCCGCGCCGACCCTTCGGCCAGCACGTCGCCGAATCCCTCGCGCCGACCGATCTTGCCGATCATGTCCACCATCGCCTCGGCGTCACCGAAGGACAGCGTCCGCCCGATTTCCTTCTCGCTGATCGCACCCTTCTCGAGCAGCTCCATCGCACACGCCACCGTCGCGCCGGCCGTGATGGTGTCGATCCCCAACTCGTTGCAGATGTAGTTGGCCTTGGTCACCGCCGTCAGGTCGCCCACGCCGGTGTCGGCCCCCAGGGCCCACACCGTCTCGTACTCGGGCCCCTCGCCGCGCCCGCTGAACTTGCCGTTGGGCAGAGCAGTGACCCGACCGCAGGCGATAGGACACGCCACGCACGCCCGCGGCCGCACCAGAATCTGCTCGGCGATCGTCTCGCCGCTGATCTGCTCCGCCAAGGCGAACTGACTTTCCTGAAAGTTCCGCGTCGGGAAAATGCCGCTCTCGTTGATGATGTTGACCAGAATGGCCGTGCCGAACGCCGGCAGACCGGTGCCGCTGATCTCCCCTTCCTTCAGCTTCTTGAGCGAGTCCAAGCAGGCCGTGCGAAAGCCCTCGGGGTCGGCCGCAGTCAACCCGCCCGTACCGCGCACGGCCACCGCCTTGAGCTTCTTCGAACCCATCACCGCGCCGACGCCCGACCGACCCGCCGCCCGGCTCTTGTCGTTGATGATGCACGCGAACCGAACCAGCTTCTCACCCGCTGGCCCGATGCTGGCCAGGTGGAAGTCCGCGCCCAACTCGGCGTGCAGGGCGTCCTCGGTCTGATGGACGTTCTGCCCCCACAGATGCTTCGCCGGACGCAGCTCGACCGAATCGTCGTCGATGACCAGCATGACCGGCTCGTCCGCCGCACCCTCGAACACGATCAGGTCATACCCGGCGTATTTCAGTTCCGGCCCGAACGTGCCGCCGCAGTTCGAGCACGCGATCGCCCCGGTCAGCGCACCCTTCGTGATGGCCATGAACCGCCCGCCGCACGCGGCCGACATGCCCGTCAGCGGCCCGGCCGCCAGGATCAGCTTGTTCGCCGGATCCAGCGCGTCGATCTTCGGATCGACTTCGTCATACATGATCCTGGTGCCCAGGCCCCGCCCGCCCAGGTAGGCCCGCGCCTGCTGCGGGTCGATCGGCTCCGTCCGGATCGTCCGGCTGCTCAGGTCCACGCGCAGCATCTTTCCAGCGTAGGCATGCATCATCGCTTGACCTCCTGCACCAGACCGCGAAGGCGATCGGCGTACGCCTGACGGTCGCCCGGCGGCCACCGGTCCTGCGATTCATACCGCAGGGCGTCCGGAGCGCAGAAGCGCACGCATTCCGGATCGCCGCCGCACAGGTCGCACTTGTGGGCCTTGTCGTCCAGACACCAGATCACGCCGTATGGACAGGCCGACTCGCACACGCCGCACCCGTCGCAGCGGTCCTCCTTGAGGACCACCACGTTGGTGGCCGCGTCGCGAACCAGGGCGTCGGTGGGGCACTCCTCGATGCACGGCGCCTCCTCGCACTGGATGCACACGCGCGGAAAGTAGAACGCCTCGTCCGCCCGGATCAGCACCCGGATGCGGGACCGTGCCGGCCGGTACGCTCCGGCGTTCCGCGCCGAACAGGCCAGCTCGCAGAGCCGGCAGCTCGTGCACTTTTCAGGATCGATCACCAGTACATTCGCCATGGGACGTGCTCCGATAGGCATGTGGCCGCCGCCGCTCAGCCATCGCCCGTCAGCCCGCACCAATCGAGCACCGGCTGCTGCCGTCGGGCGGCTCGAGAGTCTGCTATAGGGGTACTGATTCGCCGCGCCCCGGTCAAGTCAGCCGAGCCCAACGCCGCAGCAGCCCTGCGTTTTCTGCGGTGGAAACGTGAACGACGGGGAAACCGTCGGTAGCCGCTTTGCCTGGAAACTCACGCCGCCCCCGACTTTGCGGTGCCCAGCTAGCCGGCCTGCTTGGCGGCCGGCGTGTCGACCTCGAGGTACTTGGGCATGTCGGGTTCCTTCAGAACTGCCGCCTGTCCGCTGCCAGCCGTCACCCTCTCCCGCGCGCCCTGCGCAACCACCGCCCGCCTGCACCAAGCCAACGGCCGTGAGCTGATAGCCAATAGCTACCAGCCGCCGGCTTCCCTCACCCTCAGTTCCTCACCAACTTGCGATCGCCGATGTACAGCTCGTTGGGCGACTGCGGGTCCAGAGCCCACTTCATCCGCTCGATGCCGCCGACGATGTCCTTGATGGACCCGCAGGTGGACAGCCGCAGATGCCCGTCCATCCCGAACTCGATGCCCGGCACCGTAACGACCCATACCTTCTCCAGCAGAAATCGCGACAGCTTCGTCGAGTCCTTCTCGTAATGGCTGAAGTCTGCGAAGCAGTAGAACGTCGCGTCCGGCCTGGTGGCCCTGACGCCGTGGAACGACTCCAGTTGCTCCATCATCACGTTGCGGTTGTTCTCCAGCGTCAGCCGCAGGCTCTCCACGCACGACTGCACGCCGTTGATCGCCCCCACGGCCGCGTGCTGCGACACAACCGACGGGCCCGACGTCTGGTGGCCCTGAATGTTGGTCATCACCCCGATGAGCTTCCTGCTGGCCACGGCCCAGCCGAGGCGGAAGCCCGTCATGGCGTACTGCTTGGACACGCCGTTGACCACCACCAGCCTCGAGTTCTCGCCCGTGTCCTTGGCGTAGGTGTAGCAGTTGACCGGCTCCCGCCCGTCGAAGATGAGCCGGTGGTAGATGTCGTCCATGATCAGGTACAGCCCCCGCGTCTCGCAGAAATCCACGATATCGGCGATGAACTGCTCCGAGTACATCGCTCCCGACGGGTTGTTCGGGCTGTTGATGATCACGGCCTTGGTGTATGAGCTGACCACTCGCTCGATGTCTTGCAGGCATGGATAGAACGTGCCGTCCTCGGGCTTCGCCGGCACCGGCACGGCCCCGCAAAGCTTGACCATCTCCGGATAGCTCACCCAGTAGGGCACGGGGAAGATCACCTCGTCCTGCGGGTTGAGGATGGTCTGCAGGCAGACCATGATCGCCTGCTTCGCACCGCCCGAAGCCATCACGTTCGCAGGCTGGACCTTGCGATGGTAGAACTCGTCGGTGTAGCGAATGATGGCCTGCTTGAGCGCGGGGATACCGCCCGCCGGCGTGTAGCGGACCTCCCCCGTGTTGAGGATCCCCGCCGCCGCCACCAGTGCGTCGATCGGGGCCTTGCTCTTCGGCTCCCCGCCGCCCAGGTGGATCACCGGGTCGCCCTTGGCCCGCAGGATGGACGCGGTCTCGTTGAGCTTCAGGGTGGCCGACTCGCCAATGCTACGTCCGATCTGACTAATGCTCATCGCGGTACCCCTCTGGTGGGATCGTGCCTGCAACGCGGGGTCTGCGGCGCGCCCGCCGCATCGACCCGGTCAGCGACCAGCAATTCGTGTGCCTAATGGGAGCTGGCGCGTCGATGATCGGCCCAGCGCGACCGGCATGCCCTGCTCCATTTTCAGGCTGCCGGCCAACTGATACGGAGGCGTTTGCGCCCTGTCAAGGTGGCTCTGATTGACCATCCTGGACGGCATCGACAATACTCCCGGGCGGCTTCTCCAGAACGCCGCCCACCGCCGTTGTCCCGGTGCCCGGAATGGTCTACCCTCACGCCGCTACACCATACCCATGCGTGAGGACCATACCATGAAAGCCCCTGTATGTTGTGTATGTCTTTTGGCCGCAGTGTTCCTGGCACGGGGCGCAGGCTCGGATCGGCACGCCGCAGACAGCGAGAAGGCCGCCGCCTTGCCGCCGCCCGCGACCGTCGGCGGCATGCCGCTCGTCGAGGCCATCGCCCAGCGGCGGTCCAAGCGAGCGTTCCTCGACCAGCCCTTGACCATCGAGGACGTTTCCCAGCTTTGCTGGGCCGCTCAGGGTACCACCGATTCGCAGCGTGGGTTCAGGACTTCGCCCTCGGCTGGAGCGCTGTTTCCGGTCGAGCTGTACGTCGTCACGGCCGACGGCGTCGATCACTACCGCCCGAGTGACCATCGCCTCGACCGCCACCTGCCCGGCGACCTGCGCGGACCGTTGCAGGCCGCCGCCCTCGACCAGGACTCGGTCGGCCACGCCGCAGCGTGCATGGTGATCACCGCCGTCGTCGACCGGACGGCCCGCAAATACGGAAGCCGTGCCGAGCGCTACTGTTTCATCGAGGCCGGCCACGTCGCCCAGAACATCCTGCTCCAGGCCACCGCTCTGAAGCTGGCCGGAGTCCCGGTGGGCGCGTTCCAGGATCAGCAGGTCGCTTCCGTGCTGAAGCTGCCCCAGGACCGTCGCGTGCTCTACCTGGTGCCCATCGGATACCCCGCCGATTAGCCCGGCGCACCATCGGCGACTACCGTCGCGCACCTGTGCCACAACCGCGTCGCCCGCGATCACGGCAGGCGCTTGAACAACCTTGCCGCAGCCAGGTACAACGCCAGCGCCGCCAGACCCGCAACGCTGAATCCCCAGGTCATCCCGATCGCCGTGGCCAGAGGGGCGGCCAGCACCGAGGCGAAGCCGTTGATCCCCCACGCCCACGGAATCAGGGCCGGCGCCCCGCGATCCAGGCGGGCCAGCGCCGTCGGCATCGGGAAACCCATCAGATACCCCAGCGGCGCGATGGCCAGCGCACCCACCCCGCACCGCGCGATCACCGGCCATGACCCTGCGATCCCCGACAGCGCGCCGATGAATCCCAGCACCACGCCGCCCACGATGACCAGCGCCACCACGATGTGTGGCAGCCGCGCTCCTCGATCCCCGAGCCGATGCACCGTCAGGCTGCCCAGCCCCGACAGCAACAGGAATGCCGATATGGTCACCGCCGCCGCCCGAACCGGGTCGCCGATCAGATGCGTCGCACGCGACAGAAAGGTCATCTCCAGCAGGAGGTAGGCCAGCCCGATCGCCGCGAAGTATCCCACCGTGGCCGCCCGCCCGCCGCATGGCATCGCCCGTCGGGTCACCGCCAACGGCAACAGCGTCAACACCGCCCCGACCAGCCCGATCGCGACCGCCGTCGCCACCACGAACAGGAAACCCATTTCAGCCCGTGCTAACCACATGGGGCCGAAGGCCTCCCGCATCGCCCCCACCGACCGCAGCTTGCAGAAGTCGCGGAAGAACGGCCGATCGTCGGTCGGCGGCCGGATGTCAAACGCCCAGTCGTCGATGAACTGCTGCCCCGTGTCCGAGAACAAACGCGTCGCCGCGTGGTGGTACCAGTCGCCCACTCCGTCGGACGGCCCCGGGAACACGTCCGGCTGGTTGAGTTCCTCCGCCCGAATCCCCTCGAACCACACCGGTGTCAGATTGCGCTCCTGACACATCCGCCGAACGCCGGCGATCTGTTCTCCGGTCCAGGGCGAAGCCTTGACCATCGTGCACACCGCCTGGAAATCGCGGACCATGACGACGTGCCGCCCGGGCTCGACAACGCCGTGGCCTCGCAGGGCGGCCACGAACGTCGCCAGCAGCTTGACGTTGTCCCGTGCCGGCATCTGCGTCCCGCGGCAGACGAACAGCAGTCCGTCCTGCGTCAGCCGACTCAGGCACGAGGAAACGCCTTCGACCGTGATCAGATGATCCTGCCCCAGGCCGCCCACCCCGCCGGAGCCGGCCGCCGACGATTGCAGCGTGATCAGTTGAATGACGTCGAACCGGTCGCCCGCGTGATCTGCGAAGTGGCGCGGCTCGGCCGTGACCACCCGCACCGCCGGCAGCTCCAACACCGCACCACCCTCAGCGCCCAGAGGCCCGCGCAGAAGTGACAGAAGTCTGTCATCCGGCTGAACGACCTCGATTCGCGCCGCGTCCCTTCGCGCCGCCAGCCATACGTTCGTCCCATCCGTCTCCCCCAGCAGCAGCACTCGGGGCTGTCCGGGCGCAATGTCGTACGCGGCCCCCATCAGCGTGTTGTCCACTACCGCCGCCTCGGCCGCCGTCGATATCCGCAGCAGCGACCCTGCCCGATGCCCGTCCGACACCAGCGACAGCATCGCCGGCGGCACCGTGCCTCCGGTCAAAAACGGCAGATCGTGGAACACTGCGCCGCCGTACGCCTCGACCATCGCCCGCGGACCGTAGGCCACCGCGACGCGCTCCGCCGATCCCTGCCGCTGCAAACGCTCGACGTACGCTCCGTACTTGAACGGATCCATCCGAATGTGAGGCCGATCGAGCCACATCCAGCCCGCCAGCGCAGCCGCGAAACCCACCAACACCGCCGGCCGCACCCCGCCAAAGCCGGATACAAGCCCGCCGGTTCCCAGCAGCGCGATCCCGCCCATCGCCGCCGCCAGCCATTCGGGCGGCAGGTAACTCATCAACCAGGTCGCCAGCGCCGCACCGGCCGCACTCCCGATCAGGTTCCCGGCATAGACACCGGCCACTCGGTCCCGGGCCAGCATCAGCATCAGCCCGATCGCCGACGCCCCACAGAAAAACGGGACCGCAAGAATCGCCCAGTAGGCCACCCAGCATCCGATCTGACGCCAGTACGTCGCCGGCACCAGTCGGGCCTCGATCGGCACGTACTGCCCCAGTGCCGCGCAGACCGGCATCGACACCGCAGACGCCAGGCACAGTCCGAACAGAACGCGGTCCCCATGACGCAGGACCCACCCGCGCCCGATGGACAGGGCGGTCCCGCTGGCTCCGAAACCGAGCAGTGCGATGCTGATGACCAGAAACGCGAAATGATGCCAACTCGAAACCAGCAGCACGCGCATCAGGGAGATTTCAAACCCCAGCACGGCCGCCGACACCCACACAACCGTCCACCGGTATGCAATGGCCGATCCGGGTCCAACCGTGGCATGCGGCGCGACCACCGGTTCGCTCCCCTATCTGTCGCGCGGTTCGCCGCGCGTCAGCGGCACGAAGCGCACCGGCAGCACGGAGCGCGATCTGCGCTCGCCTTCCGGCGTCTTGTGAATGACCACCAGGTTCTGGATCTCGTACGGGCCGCCGATCGGGATCACCATCCGTCCGTCGGGCTTGAGCTGCTCCCACAGCGGCGGCGGCAGATGCCCGGCCGCGCAGGTCACGATGATCGCGTCGAACGGGGCGTGCTCCTCCCAGCCGAAGTACCCGTCCGCCGCGCGGCACTCCACCGTCGTATAGCCCTGCTTCTCGAGCGTCTGCTTGGCCCGGTCGGCCAGCGGCTTGACGATCTCGATCGTGTACACGTGCGGCGTCAGGTGGGCCAGCACCGCCGCCTGGTAACCCGATCCGGTCCCGATCTCCAAAACCTTCGATTCCGGCGTCAGTTCGAGCGATTCCGTCATCAGGGCCACGACGTAAGGCTGCGAGATCGTCTGGCCGTGCCCGATGTCCAGCGGCGAGTCCTGATAGGCCCGCGACCGCTCCCGCAACGGCACGAAGACGTGCCGCGGACACTTCCGCATGGCCTCCAGCACCGTCTTGGCCTGGATCGCCGAACCCCCGAAACGCGGACGCGCGATCTGCGTTTCCACCATCTCTTCACGCCGGTCAACGAACTCCGACGCCCCGGGTGGATTCGGCGGCTTGAACTCGCTGCTCGGCTCCGTCGTGGATGTCGTCGTGTCGTCCTGAGCGGCGCACCGTGCGACGCCGATCAGCACCACCGCCACCGCGACCACAGCACCGGCGCCCCGACGATATCGCTTCTCTTGCGGGCGCATGCGTCACCTCCTGGTCAATCGATCCCATCGGCCGCGGTCCCGCCGATGCGGCGCCGAATCGGACCGGGCCGGACCCTGGATGTGCAAGCCAGTTCGCCGTCCATTACAACTCCGGACGATCACCGGAGCAACCCCGACACCGCGACGCGCCCGCCGTGTGCCCTGCTTTCAACGCCGCTCGTCGCCTGTCGGAATTTGTATCGGCTGCCGTGCACGGCCGTGGTCGGGCTGCCCCGGCGGCGATTTCGGCTACAATGCGCCGGTTCTTGTCGGCAAAGGAGCCCGAGCGAACATGCCAACCTTCTTCGCCAGGCGTTACATGCGCGACCGCGTCGGCCGGCGCGAAAAGGCCGTCGGCGCCCTGGTCCTGGCCATCCTCGGCGTTATTGTGATCGCCGTCGTCGCCGTGGCCGCACGCGACGAGCCCACCCTGTTCGACCTGGCCGAGGGTACTTTCCGCGGCGAGCCCAGCGGACCGCACGCCCGCGAGCTCCGCGTTGCCCGCTCCATGATGCCGTCTCTGGGCACCGCGGGCTGGGCCCTTGACGACGCCCTGACCGTAACGCTCTCGCCTGATCTGCCCGATGATCTTGCCGCCTACGGCGTCCGATCGACGTATCACGGCCGGTACGCGAACCTCGCCGACCGCGAGCAGTACGTCGAGGTCGAGATCTTCGACGCCGGCCTCCCCGAGAACGCCTTCGCCCTCCTGCGCCGCTTCACACCCCAGGGCGCCGGGCCCCTGCCGGCCGGCAACGAGGGCTGGACGCTTGGCGAGCGCGGCGGCTTCTGGGCCGGGCGCTACTACACCCGGTTCGACCGCTCGCACGTCCCCACCGAGCAACCCGGTATCAAGGTCATCACCGACGCGCTGGCCAGCGTTCAGATCACCTACGGCACGCCCTTCTGGGCCCAGGACGTCTTCCCGGCCGAAAACCGGCTTCCCGGTACGTTCCGCTATCTGCCCGTGGGCGATCCCGGACTCTTCGCCATCGATCGCTGCTTCGCCGTCTCGTATCCCGACGGCGTGACGGCCCTGGCTGCCAGGGCGCCGACCGCAAGCGCGGCTGCTCAATTGTTGGATCGCGCCGCGGCTCAGATACAGGAGTTCGGATCGCTGTCGCAATCCCCCTCACCACAGAGCCCGATCGCCAGCGGCACCTACACCGACCAGTACGCGTTCCTCTTCGCCCAGGATCGCACGGTCTGCGGCGCCGTCGGTCCGGGCGCCGACCGCGTGTCCGGCATCGCCTCCGCCATGTTGGACCGTGTCCGCCCGGCGTCCGTCGCGTCGGCCTCCGCCGCGTCCGCATCGCGAAAGGACGAATCGCCCTTCCCGTCGGTTGACCTGCCCGGTTGGAACCTGCCCGACAACGTCCGCCTGTTCGACCCCACCAATCTCTGGGAGAAGATCGACGGCCGGGCCGACCTGTACCTGGCCTACAACGTGTCAACGCTCACCTTCGGGTCCTATCGCGGTGACAATAATATGTCGCTCGACGTCTACTGGTACGACATGACCGAGGCGGACAACGCCTTCGGCATCTACCAGTCCGAGTTCGGCGGACACCCCGAGCCCGTCGACGTCGGCCGGGACGGCTACACCGCCGGTGGCGGCGTGTTCTTCTGGAAAGGTGCCCACTACGTCCGCGTCGAGGCCACGGAGGATACCCCCGAGCTGTCCGCCGCCGCCCGTGCCGTCGCCGCCGCCATCGCCGCCGTCATTACCGACGATGGCAAACTGCTCTGGGCCGACGCCCTCCTGCCACAGGAGAACCGGCGACCCGACTCCTTCGAATACTACGCTTCCGACGCCTTCGGCCTGGACTTTTTGTCCGGCGTGTTCAGCGCCGATTACGACGCCGATGAACAAAGGTACAAACTCTTCATCCATCGCGCCCCGGATCCGGACACGGCCGCAGAAACTTTCTCCGCCTATGTTCGCTTCTTCGAGGACTATGGTAAGGTATTAAACCACGACAGCGTCGAAGAGACGGGCCTGCTCATCGGGGAATCAGGCGGTGTGATCGACGCGGTGTTTGTATCGGGCCGGTATCTGGGTGGCGTGAACGGGGTCGAGGACGCAAAGCTGGCCGAAGGCCAGGCCCAGGCCTTCCGCGCGCTGCTCGCCCAAGCCGATTCGCCGACGGAAGGAGATCGTTGATCCTCATGGCTCAGGACCGACATCACGCCCCGGACGACATCACGCGCCGCGACTTCCTGATCCGGGGCGGAGCGACCCTGGCCGCCGTCGGCGCCGGAGCCGCCGCCGCGGCCCTGCTCTACGACCCCACCGGCAAGGCCGGCCTGATGCATCCCCAGCCGCTCAAGCTGCCCAACTACTTCGAGCGAATCGACTACCCACTCTCCGATCCGCGCATCAGCGTCGCCCGTGGCCCCGATAACAAGGTGGCCGCCATGGTCAAGGCCGCCGTCGATGGGCTCGGCGGCGTCGGCCGCTTCATCGCCCCCGGCGACGTCGTGCTGCTCAAGCCCAACGTGGGCTTCGAGCGAGTTCCCGAACTCGGCGCCACCACCAACCCCGACGTGCTCCGGGCCCTCATCCGCCTGTGCAAAGAGGCCGGTGCGTCCAACGTCGTCGTCGCCGACAACCCCATCGAGGCCCCGGAGAGCTGCTTCTCCCGGACGGGCATTCTGGAAGCCAGCCGCCGGGAAGGTGCCACCATCCTGACACCGGCCGAGGTGCACTTCCAGCCCATTGCCGTCCGCCCTCCACAGCCCGACGGCCGACCGCACCAGCCCGACGCCGCCAAGAACGAGGCCCTGGGAACCTGGCCCATCTTCTGGAAACCGCTCGCCGAGGCCGACAAGGTCATCGGCGTTGCCCCCATCAAGGACCACAACCTCTCCGGCATCGGGCACGCCTCCATGACCATGAAAAACTGGTACGGCCTGCTCGGCGGACGGCGGAACCAGTTCCACCAGGCCATCGCCAACATCGTCAGCGACCTGGGCTTCATGATGAGCCCCACCCTGACCATCGCCGACGGCACCCGCGTGCTCATGCGCAACGGCCCCACCGGCGGTAGCCTCAGCGACGTCAAGCCGGGCCACACCATCGCCGCCGCCGTCGATTCCATCGCACTGGACGCCTGGTGCTACCGGAACCTGCTCGATCGCGACCCGGCCAACCTGCGCTTCCTGGACATCGCCTACGAGAAGTTCGGCGGCCGGCCCTTCGAGGAATCGCACCGTTTTGCGGAGCGCGATTGGCAGGCCTACAGAGATCAAGGCAAGATCGTGGAGACCAACGTGACCTGATCCGCCGCGCCCCAGCGAACGCCCCCGCGACGGCGCCGAACCGGATCTGACGGACCTTGTCGAGTAACCAGATGCGTATCACCACCATCCGAACCATCGTTCAAACCGCGGTCTTCACCCTCTTCGTGGCCTTCGTGCTGCTGACCACGTTTCGCCACCTCGACGACCTCCCCGGCCTGCGCTGGGTGCTGAGCAAGTTCCTCGAGGTGGACCCGCTCGTCGCCCTGGCGACGGCCATCACCACCCACACGCTCTACCGCGGCCTCATCTGGTCGCTGCTCATCCTTATCCCCACGCTGTTCCTCGGCCGCATCTTCTGCAACTGGATCTGCCCCTACGGCATCATTCACCACTTCATCGGCTGGGTGTTCAACACCCGCGGAGCCAAGGACCGCATCGAGTCCAACCGCTACCGCCGGCTCTTCGCCCTCAAGTACTACGTCCTGATCGGCATGCTGGTGGCCTGCCTCTTCGGCAGCCTGCAGATTGGCCTGCTCGATCCGATCGTCTTCGTCCACCGGGCCTTCTCCATCAACGTCCTGCCCACGCTCAACATGCCCGCTCAGAACCTGTTCGGCGACTACAAGCTGCATCAGCTCGGTTGGGTCATCGGTGGGCTGTTCCTGTTCTTCGTGGCCATGAACCTGGTCATCCCGCGGTTCTTCTGCCGGGTGATCTGCCCGCTGGGCGCGCTGCTGGGCGTCCTCTCCCGATTCGCCTTCTGGCGCATCGAGCGCGATCCCAAGAAATGCACCGACTGCGACCTCTGCCTGCAATCCTGCGAGGGTGCCTCCGACCCCCACACCCAGCTCCGCATGAGCGAGTGCTTCGTCTGCATGAACTGCATCGAGGACTGCCCCCACGACGCCCTCAGCTTCGCCATGCTGCCGCCGAAAAAGCACGAGGTCAAAAGCCCCGACCTCAAACGCCGCCACGCCATCTTCGCCACCCTGGCCGGAGCACTCTTCTTCAGTTGGACCAAGGCCTCCGGCAAGAGCACCCGCGATTTCTCCACCAAGGTCCTCCGTCCGCCCGGCTCCGTCGAGGAGACCGAGTTCCTCGAACGCTGCATCAAGTGCGACCAGTGCATCCGAGTCTGCCCGACCAACGTCCTCCAGCCGGCCATGCTCGAGGCCGGCCTCGAGGGACTCTGGACGCCGGTGCTGAATTTCCGCATGGGCGCCTGCCAGTACCAGTGCACCGCCTGCGGACACGTCTGCCCCACCGGGGCCATCCAACGCCTCACCGTCGAGGAGAAACTCGGCGCGGGCCCGTACCAGGACGTCGGCCCGGTCAAGCTCGGCACGGCCCATTACGACTTCGGCCGCTGCCTGCCCTGGAGCAAGAACGTCCCCTGCGTGGTCTGCGAAGAGGTCTGCCCGGTCTCACCCAAGGCCATCCACTCCGAAGTCCGCCCCATGCTGGTCCGCGACGGAACGAAGTTGATCGTCTCCGCCACCGCCACCTCGCTCACCCTGGCCGACTACCCCAAGCCCGGAGCCGAGCCCGAGCCCTGCACCTTCCGCCCGGGCGAGTTCTCCGACGCCCTCTCCACCGTGCACGAGGTTCAGCTCATCCGCCGCGACGGTACCTCGTCCATGCACCGCGTGCGGAACAACGACGCCGACACGCTGCTTGTGGCCGCGCCCGTTGATCCACCGCCCCAGCCGAGCGACACGGCCGCCATCTACCTCCAACTCGCCCTGCCCAAGATCGACACGGCGCTCTGCATCGGCTGCGGCATCTGCGAGCACGAATGCCCCGTGGCCGGTGATCGCCGGGCCGTCTACGTCACCGCCGAGGGCGAGACCCGCTCCCAGCACTACCAGGAGGGTGGCCGCAACCGCTCCCTGCGACTCATCAAGACCGCCGACGCCGGCACCGCTGCGGCGCCGCACAACGCCGCCGACCCCGACGCCTGCGCCGGCTCGCAGGTTACATCTTTACACAACAGTCGCGGCTGCAAGGCCGGACCGAGTTTTGATACAATCACCGTTACAACCGGAGCAGGGGGTCACAACGGGCCGGAGCACGAAATCGACCTTCGCCGGTTTCTTTCTTGAGACTTTGGATGGACCGTACCCGGCTCTCGGTCCTTTGACCCGGAGAGCACGTTGATGTCTGACTCACTATCCCGTCGTCAGTTCCTTCGCAGCAGCACCGCCGCCGCGACGCTGGCCGTAGCCGCCCCGCGCCTGGCACTCGGCGGACAGGACGAAGGCAAGAAGCCTGCGCCCCTGCCCCGCCGCGCCCTCGGCCGGAGCGGAGTCCAGGTCCCCATCCTGAACCTGGGTACCTCACAGAGCCTCGATACCCGACTGCTCAACACCGTCTACGACCACGGCGTCCACTACTTCGATACCGCCGACTGCTACGAAAACGGCAACTCCGAACGCGCCATTGCGGACTGGTTCGGGAAGTCGGGCAAGCGCCAGGACATCTTCCTGGTCACCAAGGACCATCCCAAGACGCCCGACGAATGGGTCCAGATGGTCGACCACCGCCTCGAGGCCCTTCAGGTCGATCACATCGACATGTTCTTCATCCACGCCCTGGGTGACGGCGGCGGGTACGGCGGCTACCCCATCGAATTCGAGGGCGGCAAGGACTGGCCCAAGAGCAAGGAATGGGCCGCCGCCGCCGACAAGATGAAGAAGTCCGGCAAGGTCAAGCTCGTCGGCTTCAGCACCCACTGCAAACCCATCGAGCGCCGTATCGCCCTGCTCGACAACGCCGCCCAGGGCGGCTGGGTCGACGCCCTCATGGTCGCCACGGACCCCCGACTGATCCGGACCAACGACGACCTCAACCGGGCGCTCGACGCCTGCCACAAGGCCGGTGTCGGCCTGATCTCCATGAAGGAGGTCCGCGGCGGGCTGGCCCACGTCAAGGAGGACTTCCCCGAGTTCAAAGACAAGGGACTGACGCCACACACCGCCGTCCTGGCCGCGATCTGGTCCGACGAGCGATTCACCACCATCTGTTCCCACATGGACAACATCAAGAAGGTGCAACAGAACGCCGACGCCGCCCGCGACTTCAAGCCGCTCACCGGTGACGAACTCGGCGCCGTCCATCGAATGCTCCACGACCACCCGCGGCGCTTCTGCCACGGCTGTGACGGCAGTTGCCACCAGGCCGCCGGCACCCAGACCGCCTTCGCCGATATCGCCCGTTACCTGTCCTATTACGAGGAGGACGGCCGGCGGGAAGAGGCCCGGGCCCTCTACGCCGCCCTGCCCCCCGAGCAGCGCGACTGGTCCGACGCAAACCTCTGCGCCGCCTCGCGAGCCTGCGTCGGCGGACTGGACATGCGAGACATTCTGACCCGGGCGGCCCAAAAGCTCGCCTGAGTCCGACCATAGGTGACAGAACCCGAGGCGCGAGAACACAGAGGAGTGACGCCATGCACCAGCCCGTATCCCGTCGAGACTTCCTGCGCACCACCGCCGCCGTCGCCGCCGCCGCTACCGCCGCGCCGGCCATCGCCCTGGGCGAAGATCAGAAGTTGACGGTCAATCCCATCCCTCGACGGAAGCTCGGTCGCACCGGCGTCGAGATCCCCATCCTCAACGTCGGGGCCATCGAGGGGCACGACACCCGAATGCTCAACCTGGCCTACGAGAACGGCCTGCACTACTTCGACAGCGCCAAGGTCTACGCTAACGGAAACCACGAAAAGACCATCGCCGAGTGGTTCCAGAAGACCGGCCTCCGAAAGGACATCTTCCTCGTCACCAAGGACCTGCCCACCACACCCGACCAGTGGGTCACCATGCTGGACGAGCGACTCGAGGCCCTCCAGATCGACCAGATCGACATGTACTTCCTGCACGCCTTGGGGGACGTGGGCGCGTCCGTGGGGGAGGCCTACTCGGCCGAGGAAAAGGGCGGCGAAGCCTGGCCCGCCAGCGCCGAGTGGGGCAAGGCCGCCGACAAGATGAAGAAGTCCGGCAAAATCAAGTTCGTCGGCTTCAGCACCCACTGCGCGAACATCGAACGCCGCACCGCCCTGCTCAACAACGCTGCCAACGGCGGATGGGTCGACGCCATCATGACCGCCGCCGACCCCATCCTCATTCGCGACAACGCCGAGTTCAGCAAGGCCATGGACAACTGCTACAACAAGGGCGTCGGCCTCGTCTCCATGAAGGAGACCCGAAAAGGGCTACCCTACGTCAAGAAGCTCGTCCCCGAGTACAAGGAGAAGGGCCTCAACCCCTACACCGCCGTGCTCCACTCCATGTGGTCCGATGAGCGAATCGCCAGCATCTGTTCCTACATGGGCAACGTGAAGCAGCTCACCCAGAACGCCGATGCCGCCCGCAAGTTCGCCCCGCTCTCCGGCAAAGAGCAGGCCGCCGTCTACCGCATGCTCGAAGAGCTGCAGCACACCTGCTGCCACGCCTGCGACGGCAGTTGTCAGCGGGCCGCCGGCTCACGGACCGCGTTCGCAGACATCGCCCGATACCTGTCCTACTACGAGGAGGACGGCCGACGCGCCGAGGCCCGGGCCTTGTTCGCCGCCCTGCCGCCCGAACAGCGCGACTGGGCCAAGGCCAACCTCCACGCCGCATCGCGGGCCTGCGTCAGCCAACTGGACTTCCAGGACATCCTGACCCGGGCGGCCCAGAAACTCGCCTGACCCGCTGTCGCCGGCGGGCGGCCGTTCAACATCAAGGATCGTAGGGTGGGTGAAGCCCGCCAACGGCGGGCCCAACCCACCATCTCCTGCTGAACACAGGCCGGCGGCTACGCACCCACCCGCAGCACCGCCGCCCCGTCGATCTTGCCCGCCTTCAGCAGTTGCAGCACCCGATTGGCCTCGGCCAGCGGATACGTCCTCACCTGCGTCCGCACCGGCACCTCGGCCGCCAGCTCGAGCAGTTCCACCCCGTCCCGCCGAGTGCTGGCCGTCACGCTGCGAAGCGTCTTCTCGTAATACAGGTGCTTCTCGTAATCCATCGGCGGAAGCTGCGACATGTAGATGCCGGCCAGCGCGCACGTGCCGCCCCGGTCGAGATGTTCCATGGCCGTCGGCACCAGCCCACCGGCCGGCGCGAAGATGATCGACCCGTCGAGCTTCTCGGGCGGCTCATCCTCCGCCCGCCCGCACCATACGGCCCCGAGTTGCCGGGCCAGCTCGCGGTGTGACTCGCTGCGCGAGAAGACGAACACCTGGCAGCCCAGATGGCGAGCCACCTGGATCGTCACGTGCGCCGACGCGCCGAAGCCGTACAGTCCTAACCGCTGTCCGCCCGTCACACCCGACAGCCGCAGCGCCCGGTAGCCGATGATCCCCGCGCACATCAACGGCGCCGCCTGCTCGTCGGGCAGCCCTTCGGGCAGCTCGTACGCGAAGTCCTCATCCACCACCACGTACTCCGCGTACCCGCCCGGCACGTCGTAGCCGGTGAACAGCGCATTGGGGCAGAGGTTCTCCTCCCCGCGCCTACAGAACTTGCACGCCCCGCACGTACGGTACAGCCACGCCAGCCCCGCCCGCTGTCCGACTTTGAATCGCGTTGCTCCTTCCCCGAGCCGATCCACCACGCCGATCACCTGATGCCCCGGTATGATTGGCATCGCCCGCTCTGCCAACTCCCCCTCGACCGTATGCAGATCCGTATGGCACACCCCACAAACGTTGACCTGAACCCCTATTTGCCCAGGCCGAGTCGAGGGAACATCCAACTCGCCCGGAGTCAGGGGGCTTTCGCCCACCGGCGCCGTCTTATTGAGAATCATCGCCTTCATGAACTTCGTTGCCCTTCTCCCTGCAACCGCAAGGTGACCGCCCCGGCATCACAGAACCAATTCCATGTACCTCGCCTCGGGCAGCGGGTTGTGACGGTACGGCTCGATGTCGACGAAACCCAGCGATTCGTAAAGCGCGTTTGCCGCCGTCATTGAGGGCACGGTGTCCAGGCGCATGCGTCCGCAACCGATTCGCCGCGCCTCTTCGATGACCGCCCGCGCCAGGGCCTGTCCGGCACCCCGGCCGCGGCACTCCGGCCGAACGTACAGCCGCTTCATCTCGCAGATGCCGGCTTCCAGCGGCCTCAAGCCGACGCAGCCGACCGCCTCCTCACTGTCCCTTGCCAGCAGCAGGCATCCGCCCGGCGGCGCATAGTCACCGGGAAACGTCTCCAGCTCCGTGTCGAAGTTCTGAAAGGAGAGATCGAAGCCCAGCGAGTCGGCGTACCGCAGGAAGAGTTCCCTGACGATGCCGATGTCCCGCTCGGTCTGTGCCTGGGTGATCGCCACCATGGCCGTGCCCCGTCCGCAACGATAAGCCCGGCCATCATACCGCCCGCATGTCGCCGCCGACACGCGGATCGGCTCCCACCGCTCTGCCCGTCCGGCTAGTGCGTGTCGGCCTCGGCCGCGAACACGCCGAACGCCGGATGCTCGATCACAATGAAATCGTCGTAGCTCATGCTGACCGATAGGGTATGCGCCCCGGCGTTGAAGTTGATCCGCTCGTTCTCCGCCAGCCGCGCGTCGCAGTAGGTCGGCAGGTCGAACAGGCTGCCCAACGGCGGAATCGACCCCGGCTCCAGACCGGTCAGCGAGAGCACCTCCTCCTTGCTCGCGAAGCGGATCGACTTGCACCCCAGGTTCTTCTTCGTGGCCTTGCTGTTCAGCGACATGTCGGCCGGCAGGACGACCATGACGAACCGGTTGCCCGCCTTGAGAATCAGGGCCTTGGCCCCGCTGTGCAGCTCCACGCCGCGGACCGCCGCCGCCTCGGCGCTGGTGTACACCGGCTCGTGTTCGCTGACCTCGAAGCCGACGCCCGCCTCCTCGAGCCTGGTCACCAGCTTCCGGTGGGCGGGGTAATCGTTCGGATCGGCCATGACGCACCTCGGGAGCGATTGTACTACACCGTTACCCGACGGACAGTCGAAACGACCAGCGGCCACGCGCGGCAGGCGCCGGACCTTGACCTTCTGCCTGCGCGACGTGCGAGAGATCGAGCCGCTGCTGACGCCGCGAGCGAATTCTGCTACTGTCTGCGCCGGTTCGCGGGCGGCTCGCCTGTAGCACGGTCGCGGGTCGCCGGGCGATAACGCCAGTGCCGGACGTGGCTTGCCGCTCTGCCGGACCTGTGAATTCTCGGACGAGCCGGTCCCTCGCCCCCCCGGTTTGGAGGATTCAGCCATCGACCCCGACGCCGACCCAGCTCGGACGCCACAGAAATCATCCGACCGCCCGCCGGTCGCCCGCTGGCACCTGCACCGCCGCCTCTATGACTGGGTCCTGCACTGGGCTCACACGCCCTACGGCTCGCCGGCCCTGTTCTGCCTGTCGTTTGCCGAGTCCAGCTTCTTCCCGGTGCCGCCCGACATTCTGCTAGCCCCCTTGGTCCTCGGCAATCGCAAAAAGTGGGTCCGGTTCGCCCTGGCCTGTTCGGTGGCCTCGGTGGTCGGCGGAATCCTGGGCTACCTCATCGGCATGGGCGTCTGGAGCCAGATCGACCAGACCGTCTACGCCTGGCACCTGCCGGGCATCAACGAGGCCAACTTCGCCAAGGCCACCAACTGGTACCGGGAGTTTAATTTCTGGATCGTCTTTGTCGCCGGCTTCACGCCGCTGCCCTACAAGGTGATCACCATCTCGGCTGGCATGTTCTTCAAGGACGAGGGCTGGAGCCCCTTCCTGATGTTCCTGCTGGCCTCGGCCGTCAGCCGGTCCGCCCGCTTCTTTCTGGTGGCCGGGCTCATGGGGCGCCTCGGGCCCCGGATTACCCCCATCCTGGATAAGTACTTCAACCTGGCTTGTATTCTGTTCGTCGTTCTGCTGGTTGGCGGATTCGTGGTCATCAAGTATGCTGTGTGACCGGCGTTGATCACCTCCGCAGATCGCTGGCTGACCCTTGGTGGGAGGTCCGATCGATGACGTCAGAGCAACGAAAGGCGGTGCTGGACATCGCCCGCCGGGCCGTCGAGGCCGCGCTCCGGGGAAGCGACGTGAGAATCAGCTCCGTCGTCGAACTCCCCGAAGCTTTCAGCGGTGCGTTCGTGACCCTCAAGCACGGCCCCCGGCTGCGAGGCTGCATGGGGACCTTCCGGCCCCTGGGCGACCTGGCCGAGACCATCGACAGCGTCGCCCGGACCTCCTGCCTGGAGGATCCACGATTCGCACAGCAGCGCATCACGCTCGACGAGCTGAACGACCTCACCATCGAGATCAGCGTGCTCGACCAGCCCGAGCGGACGGATGACCCTGCCGGTTTGGAGGTCGGGCGGCATGGCGTGCTCATCCGTCGCGGCACGGCTTCGGGGTGTCTGCTGCCGCAGGTGGCGGTCGAGCGGGGATGGAGCGCGGAGGAGTTCCTCTCCCAGTGTTGTTCGGGCAAGGCGGGCCTGGACGCGGACGCTTGGCGAGACCCCGAGACGGAGGTGCAGCTGTTCGACGCGGAAGTGTTCAAGGAGTCCGCCCCAGGCCGGTACGATCCCGAGCCGGACTGAGCCCCCCGCCTTTGTGAGCCATGCGGCCCAGCCAGATCAACGCCATCGAACGGATTGTCCTGGAAGCACCCCAAGACGCGACCGAAGACCTGTGCTGGTTCTACGGTGACCTCGTCGGGCTGACCCTCGTGTCGGCGGCCGTGTACGCAGGCCCGCTGCTATTCCGTTCCGCCGGCGTCGAGTTGCGGATCGAGATCAAGTCGGCCCCCCGGATCGAGCCTACCCGGCGGCGGGCGTTGATCTCCGTCCAGTCCCTCACCTGGGTCATCGAGCGACTGGAGGAGCGGCGGATCGCCTATACCCGGGTCTCCGGCATCGACTGGACGGACCGTCGCGTGTCCCTGCTGGACCCGGCCGGCAACCGGGTGGAGTTGAAACAGGAGTGGCGCAGCGGAGTGGCCCCCGCGCCACCCCCGCAGGAGGAGGGCCGGCGCCGGGGCTCTTTCCGAAGGGAATCGGGCGCCTAAAAAACTTCAAAAAGGGCGGTGGCAAACACGCAGTAGAGGTGTTATAGTATAGGCGCTCCTGATCGGAGCGGTCCTTTAGGGTCGCCCACCCGCGCAGTACCCGATGCGATTCGTACTTTGCATCTGGTCGTCCGGACCGACGTGAATCATCCTTTTGGCGCCACGGTGTTGGGCTTTTTCCTGGCGCCGCTTGATCCAGACCGAACGTCTCGCTGGAACCGGACGGTGGGCGCAGGGCGTGTTACGACCGACTGTGCGCGGATGGATACCGGCCGCGGCACGAGGCTTCCTGGTGGGCCGGCGTAGTCTGGCATGATGGCCCAGAGCAAGCGTAAGCTGGTCATCGGTCTCGCCGGGGGGGTCGGGTCGGGTAAATCGACGGTCGCCCGGCTGCTCCGCGAGCAAGGCGCGGCGGTCATCGACTCCGATCGGTTGAACCGCGACGAGTTGAGCACCCCGGCGGTGATCGACACCCTGGTCGCATGGTTTGGAGACCGTATCCGCGACCCGGAGGGGAGCATTCATCGGGAGGCCTTGGCGAACATCGTTTTTAACGATCCGAAGGCTCGCGCCCGAGTCGAGGGGCTGCTGCATCCCAGAATCGCCCGCCGCCGGCAGGTGCTTATCGAGCAGGCCAACAACGACCCCTCGGTGCGCGCCGTCGCCATCGACAGCCCACTGCTCTTTGAGGCCGGCTTGAACGCGATCTGCCACGTCGTGCTCTTCGTCGATGCCCCCCGGTGGCGGCGCGAGCAGCGCGTCATGGCCCAGCGGAGTTGGCCTCGGGGCGAGTTGGCCCGGAGAGAAAAGTTGCAGAAACCACTGGACAGCAAGAAAGCCGCGGCCGATCATATAGTGGTCAACAATTCCGGACTGGAAGGTTTGCGCCGCAGGGTCGAGAGACTCCTTTCCGAGCTGCTCAACGAGGCATCTACCTAGGGGATTGTTTAGACGTTGGGCTTTTGTTGATTTCGACGCATTCGAGTCGCTAGCGCATTCGCAGGCCGGTTGTCGCCGTGTGCGTTCCGCGCAGCGCGATTGAGGAGGACAGGATCGATGGCCAAAGCCACTACGCGTAAGGCCAGCTCCACCAGGAGCACCAGGAAGAAAACCGCGGCCGCTTCATCGCCCCCCCAGGAGAGGAAGCCCGACGTCGCCGTCGCCCAAGAGGAAGCCCCTGATCCACGTGCCGTGGTCATCGGGGGCCCCACCAGAGAGCGCGAGGCTTCGCCGGCCATCGACGCCGAGACCCACGCCAAGTACGAAGAGATCAAGCGGGGCAGCATCCACATCACCGAACTCCAGAAGATGACCGTGCAGGAGCTGCACGACGTCGCCAAGAACGAGGGGCTCTCCGAATACACCGGGCTCAAAAAGCAGGACCTCATCTTCAAAATCCTCAAGGATCGCATCAACCGCAACGGCCTGATGTACGGCGAAGGCGTGCTCGAGATCCTGCCCGACGGATTCGGCTTCCTCCGCAGCCCGGAATACAACTACCTACCCTGTCCGGACGACATCTACGTCTCCCCCTCACAGATCCGCAGGTTCGGCCTGCGCACCGGGCACGTCGTCGCCGGGCAGATCCGACCCCCCAAGGAGTCCGAACGCTATTTCGCCCTCCTGCGGGTCGAGGCCATCAACTTCGAGGACCCCGACGCCGTCACCGAGAAGACCAACTTCGAGGACCTCACCCCGCTCCATCCCGGCGACGAGCACCACCCTGGTAGGGGACGCCTCTTCCTCGAAACCACCCGAGAAGAGATCAACATGCGCATCGTCGATATGGTCACACCCATCGGCAAGGGGCAGCGCATGCTCATCGTCGCCCCGCCGCGGACCGGAAAGACCGTCCTCCTCCGCAAGATGGCCAACGGAATCACCAAGAACCACCCCGACTGCTACGTCTTCATCCTGCTCATTGACGAACGCCCCGAGGAAGTCACCGAGATGGAACGTAGCACCGAGGCCGAGGTGGTCAGCTCCACCTTCGATGAGCCCGCCTCCCGCCACATTCAGGTCGCCGAGATGGTCATCGAGAAGGCCCGGCGAATGGTCGAATACGGCCGCGACGTCGCCATCCTGCTCGACTCCATCACCCGGCTGGCCCGGGCCTACAACACCGAAATCCCACACTCCGGCAAGATCCTCTCCGGTGGGGTGGACGCCAATGCCCTGCAGAAGCCCAAACGCTTCTTCGGGGCCGCCCGAAAGCTCGAGGAGGGCGGGTCCCTGACCATCATCGGAACCGCCCTGGTCGACACCGGCTCCAAGATGGACGAGGTCATCTTCGAGGAGTTCAAGGGAACCGGTAACAGTGAGCTGCACCTCGACCGGAGATTGGTCGAGAAGCGGGTCTGGCCGGCCATCGACGTGGCCGCCAGTGGCACACGCAAGGAGGAATGGCTCCTCGAACCCAAGGAACTCGACTGCGTCTATCGCCTCCGCCGCGTGCTCAGCGATATGAACGTCGTCGAGGCCATCGAACTGCTCCGTGGCCGCCTGGAGAAGGTCAAGACCAACGCCGAGTTCCTCTTGACCATGAATCTCGTCTGATCCCCGAGCCTGGTCGGATCGATCCTTTCGCGGGGTACCAATCCGCGCCGCCGGCGCGTGCGGCGATGGGCCGATGAAACGAAGGAAGCGAAGGCGCTGGCTCCGGCGGATTGTCCTCCTCGTCGTGGCCGCCGCCTGCCTGGCGGTCGGCGCCGTCTGGCTGGCCCTGCGCCACGTCCCTGCCTGGTACACGCCCGTCCACGTTCCCGAGGAACAGCTTCAACGCGTCCGCGACGACTTGGCCGGCAAGTTCCGAGAGGTCAGCGATCGCATCGTGGCCGGCAAGCCATTCGACGTGACCCTCACCGATCGAATGGTCTCCGAGTGGATCGACGCTCGAGGACAGATCTGGCCTGACTCCCAGGAGTGGATCCCGCCCTGGCTGGCCGACCCCGTCGTCGCCTTCCTCCCCCACCGGATCGTCCTCGGCGCTCACCTGCAGCGCGGTGACTGGGAGGGAATCATCGGGCTGCATTTCCAAGTGGATTGCGACGACCGCGCCGTCGTGGTCCGATTGGCCGAGGTGACCTGGGGCGCGGTTCCAATCCCGCTGGGTCGGCTTGCCAACACGACCGAAAGCCTGATCCACGCCGAACGCCTGGACCCCGACGCCATGCCCGACGAACTCGCCCGCCTGCTGCGGAAGTTGCGCACCGTCGAGGTGACCGAGTTCCTGAACGAAGGCGTGCGCCTCGAGGGACCGCTCATCTGGAAGAACGGCGACCGACCCTACCGCATCCTCGCCGTGCGCCTCGAACAGGGCCGGGCCGTCCTCCGCATCCAGCCTCTGTAGCCGGAGATGGGTCGGCGGCAGCCGCGCCGGTGCCCCGGCGCCAACGACCAACCGGTCCGTGCCCACGCATCACACCACGATGCCGTGCGGGTTCCTTGGCTGGCGATCATCAAAGCTCGCAAATCCAGCCCCCCGGTTTACCCTCACTGACCGTTGTGCAGTCCTGGACGCCTATTCTGTTAAAATATCGCCACTTTCGCGGCTCCAGTCCCTTAACCTGTCCGGCGGATCGGTTAACATGGTGATGCCGGAGGTGGCGCGGTTCCCCGGCGGGGCCGTGCCCGGAGGAGGAGGACCACAGGACGACAGGGGACGCCTCAGTGCAAGGCCGCCCGGCCTGGCAGGCCGCGGCGCCTGCGAGCCTGTGCACCAATTCTCACCGTCCCGGTCGTGGCCTGTCGTGAGCCCGGTCTGACCGTAAAGCCTTCCCTCAGTAAGGCCGCCCATGTGTTGCCGTGATGCGAATTGCTCGGAGCGTCCCCCTGACAGGGTGCGCTCCGTTTGTGTTCTTTCGTCAAACGGCGGTTGAATCGCAACAGACACATCGGA